>Ga0172363_10003641_pt1 | contig 12528 bp, 9 predicted proteins | sample LakKivs2_kivu2a2_FD_114541 | JGI IMG/M metagenome (GOLD analysis project Ga0172363, IMG submission 114541) | Sediment microbial communities from Lake Kivu, Rwanda - Sediment s2_kivu2a2 | ecosystem: Environmental > Aquatic > Freshwater > Lake > Sediment | place: Rwanda: Western Province, Lake... | reverse complement strand
GACACCAAGGAAATAATAACAATGCTTCAGGCGATGATGCCGGATATAAAGCCGGTTGCAAATGAGCGGCTGAATGCAATAGAAATATACGACACGCAGGAAAACATCGACACGGCAGAGAAACTCATAAAGGAATCAGACGTCTCAGGAGACCAGGTTGTAATAGAGATGAGTATGATTGAGCTGAGCTGGTCGAAAACAAAGGATTTGAACTGGCAACTGACGAATTACTCGTTGAGTTTACAGACAATTCTTCCGCCGAACGCAAAATCACTTAGTGCAGACTCAATACCGACATTGTTTCCCGGGGTTTTGAATTTCAGCGGAGAGAATGCAAAGGTGCGGGTGCTTGCAACGCCGAAAGTAATGGTGGAAAACAAAAAGAAGGCGCAGATACACATAGGCGACAAGATACCTATTCCGATTACGACAAGTTCAATAACGTCGGGCGGACAGGTTGTCTCGAGCGTGGCGATACAGTTTGAGGAAGTGGGAATAAAACTGCAGATAACTCCGTCGATATACTCCAACGACGAAGTTGAAATAGAACTGTCGACCGAAATAAGCTCGATAGGCAAGCAGACAAGCCAGGGGTATCCGGAAATAGGAACCCGGACCGCAAGTTCAAACATCCGGCTCAAGGATGGATATACGGCTGTGCTTGGAGGGCTTACCAGGGAAGAGGAGAGGGTAACGCTTTCCGGACTGCCTTTCCTTATTGACATACCTCTTGTGGGATTTCTTTTCGGAAAGACAAGCGTATCAAATGTTGTGACGGAAATCGTGATGACTATAAAACCGCACATAATAAAGAGCTCGGAGATAGAAAAGACAGCCGCAGAGATGAGTGAACAGATAAAGAAAATTGTGGAGGAATCAAACAGGACAGTTGAGAATGTCATGGAGGAGCCGAAATCAGCGCTGGGATTCAAGGCAGGATGGCTTATACCGGCAGGCAGCAGGAAACACAGGTTTGACACAGGCTACAATATAGAAGCAGTGTCGCAGACAGAATCAGGGATACTCAGGAATATGGATTTTGAATTCGGACTTGGATATGGGTATGCCGGCGGAACCAATAAACTTGTGTCGGTTCCCCTGACACTTTCCCTGCTTTACACGTTAAGGACCGACTATGTTCAGCCGTTTGCAAGGGCAGGCGCAGGGGTTAACTATGAGGAGATAACAGAATCAGGCGAGAAAACGTATAAAACCAGCACAATAGGTCTTGCAGGCATAGGTGTAAGAAGCAGGCTCATAAGAGGTCTTTCTGCAGAGGCAGAATTGAATTACCTTTCCAGTGAAGCTGTAGCAGTCGATTTAGGACTCAAATACCGGTTCTGAAATTTATCCATATAAATCACTAAATCAGTTGATACTGAATGAGTTCACAGAACTCAGGAAAACGGAATTTTTAACCTTTAACCCCGGGGAGGATTAATCGATGAATAAACGTCGCGTTCTATTTGCCACGTCAAGAATACATACTTTCAGACAATTGTTATGTCTGGCTGCTTTGCTGGCAGGAGCCGGCATATGTTATACAGCAGAGCCGGTTATCACAGACACTTCACAGCCGTTTGTAACGCCCCTGAAATCGGACGATTTTGACGCGGCAGCGTTCTCCATGTGGGTTGACGGTTCTGAAAAAAGAGTTGATGTCAGCGGCGGACCAGGGCACGGCATCTGGACGCAGAACTCAGCGCCGGAATGGGATGGTATAGTGTTTGGCAGTTCCAAGACCCCGGGCGTCCGGCATATGCGTGTGGCATTGAAAACACCTGTCCGCGTCGGATCCATCCTCGTGTGCGGCGGCGGTGTTGTGAGCGTGCTCAAACCGGATGCAAAATATCCGGGCAACATGACAAAAGAAGACGAATGGATTCCTGCCAAACGGATTAAGGCAGGCAAAGTGTCCGGAACAGAATCGTCGCGCGAGGACTGCGTTGTCTGGGTATTGCCTAAAAGTGTAACAACGCGCGCTGTGCGTTTCACGCATACCGCTGCACCGGCAGACCGCTCATATGAAGGATGGCTGGGCGGTGCATACATTCTGAGCGAACGTGTTGCCAACATAGCCGAACAGGCTACAGCAGTTTGCAGTGCCCGGACAGAAGCCGCTCATTTAATCAACAATGGCAAGGTTGATGGATGGGGTGCGTGGGACAACGGCCAGGAAGGCAATGACTCACAGATTTCATCCGAGAATGCAGAATGGGTGATGCTGGTATGGCCGAGTTCAGTGAAACTGCGCGGCCTGAATGCACTCTGGGCAGGATTTGGCGCCGCAGAGGTGCAAATCTACAAAGGCCCTGCTGACCGGCATCCGCGCGAGGCAGCAGAGCAGGACTGGCAGGTTGTAAAAGAGTACGACAATATTGATGTACAGTATCCGCGTCCGCTTGGTGTGAACTGGATGGATTTCGGACAGGAAATCAGCACCCGGGCTCTCAGAATGCGCATAATCAGAGCCGGCAAGGAAGGACATCCGCATCTTGAACACAAAACCAGAAACGGAAAACGCGTGTGGCTCGGCGAACTGGTTGCGCTTCAGATGCTTGGCGACGCTGATCTGGCAGGTGCAATTCTGCCTGCCGGAAGTGAAATGCCGCATCCGCCGATAGCCATACCTTTCACTCTGAAGAATCCCGGCTATGTGACGCTTGTGATTGAGAAACCCAACGGAGAGCGTGTGCGCAACCTCATCGGTGAGACATGGTTTCCGGCAGGCAGGAACACGGCATGGTGGGACGGCACCGACGATCTTTTGCGCGATACGGAATCAGCGCGGCACGGCATCTACAAAATCCCGTCGCGGCTGGTTGACCCCGGCACATACCGCGTCAGAGGACTTGTTCACGACGCCATTGATCTGCACTACGAATTTGCTGTTTACACCGCCGGCAACCCGGCATGGGAGACAGCCGATCACACAGGCGCATGGCTTGCAAACCATACTCCGCCAAGCAGTGTGCTGTTTGTTCCTCCTGATAAAGCGCCCGGTAAAATACCGCTGATGTTCATAGGCAGTTATGTCACCGAAGGCGGACACGGACTGGCATGGTTTGACCTCAATGGCCGCAAACAGGGCGGACAGGGCTGGATTGGCGGTGCCTGGACCGGCGCGCCGTTTCTTGCTCGCGACGCAGGACAGCAGTCGGTTCCTGATGTTTACGCCTATGCAGGTTCGGCATGGGACGAAGACCTGCGTCTCACCGCATTGACCAACGGCGGAAATAAGACAGTTGTCAAATACAGTTTTCCGGGCGGCAAGCCGGAGGCAGAGCTGACCGGCATGGCCATACATAATGCAGTCATGGTATGCAGTCTGCATAAACGGAAAGAATTGCTTTTCGTTGACGCCAGAGCAGGCAAAGTGATTGGCGCAGCATCCTTTGAAGATCCGCGCGGCCTGGCGTTTGATGCCCAGGGCCGGCTGCTTGTGCTGACTGCACATCAGTTACACAGGTATAAGATGCCGGAAGTCAGCGGTACAATCCAAATGCCTGCGCCGGAGATTCTGGTGAACTCAGGACTCGAGGACCCTCAGCAGATTGCGCTTGATCCTCAGGGCAATATCTACGTGAGCGACCGCGGCAGCAGTCATCAGGTCAAGGTTTTCTCTCAGGACGGAAAATCTCTCCGTACAATCGGCAAGCCGGGTGTACCCAGAGCAGGACAGTATGATCAGCTGCATATGAATAATCCGAATGGTGTTACCGTTGATTCCAAAAACCGGCTCTGGGTTGCGGAAACAGATTTCCAGCCCAAGCGCATAAGCGTGTGGACACTCGACGGCAAACTCGTGAAGGCATACTACGGGCCTGCAGAATACGGCTGCGGAGGAAAACTTGACCCTGCGGACAAGACCCTTCTCTACTACCACGGCATGACATTCAAGCTTGACTGGGACAAAGGCACGTTCAAACTGGTGGACGTGTTTTTCCGTCCAGGTCCGGACGACCTTCAGATGCCCGACGGTTTTGGCTGCAACGGCACACCGGAGTTTCCGATATATTTTAAAAATAACAAGTATTTTACGAACTGCCACGACAACAATCCGACCGGCGGTTCATGGCTGATATGCCTGTGGAAACAGGCGAACGACATAGCAGTGCCGGTGACTGCGTTCGGCAGCACGAAGGACTGGAAAGAACTGGCGTCAAGATGCGGGGATGGATTGGCGGTTTTCTCAGCGCGGTGGACAGGCCAGATTCAGCCGCGGTATTCGGAGAAATATACATTTTATACGCTCAGCGACGACGGTATACGTCTCTGGGTGAATAACCAGCTCCTGATTGACAACTGGACAGACCACGGCGGAACAGAAAATACCGGTACAATTGACCTGGAGGCAGGAAGGAAATACGACATCAAGATTGAATATTACCAGGGAGGCGGCGGTGCTGTGGCAAAACTCCTGTGGTCCAGCCAGAGCCAGGCAAAGGAAATCATCCCTGCCGGATGCCTTTTTGCCGCAGGTTCAGCGCAGGCAGGCGGTCTGAAAGGCGAATACTTCTCCGGAAAAAATTTCGACGAGTACAAGATCTCGCAGACCGATCCGGGAATTGATTTCGACTGGCCGGGAGGTGTCTTCCCCATGCCTGCCACCGACAAATCCAGCACATTCAAAGACCGTCTGCCGGCAGGAGTTAATCCAGTCCAGGAGCCGGTCATGTTTGTATGGTCGGATTTAAACAGCGACGGGAAAATTCAGAAGGAGGAAGTATCTTTCGCCAGGGGCTCAGCAGGCGGGCTGACCGTGATGCCGGACCTCTCGATCGTCGCCTCGCGCGTCGGTGAGACAACCACACGTTTTGCTCCTGTAAAGTTCACCGATAAAGGCGTGCCGGTCTATGACCTGAATGCAGGCCAGACACTGGCGACCGGCGTGCTGGGTCCGGCGAGTTCCGGCGGCGACCAGGCACTGGTGAGTGCCGACGGATGGGCTGTTATAACGCTGGGAATCAAGCCTCTCACCGGGTTTTCGTTGAGCGGCGTCTATAAAGGAAAACCGAAGTGGAGTTATCCGAGCCTGTGGCCGGGTTTGCACGCATCGCACGAATCTCCGTCGCACGAATTTCCGGGCGAACTGATCGGCACAACCAGGTTACTCGGAGGTTTTATCACGCCGAGCAGCGATTCCGGACCTGTCTGGGGAGTTAACGGCAACCAGGGCAATATGTACCTGCTGACAGCCGACGGATTATTTGTTGCCACTCTGTTCAAGGACGTGCGGCAGGGCATTCTCTGGGCAATGCCTAAAGCCGAACGCGGAATGCTTCTTAACGAACTGACACTGCACGACGAAAACTTCTGGCCGTCAATCACACAGACCGGCGACGGAAAGATATATGTCCTGACCAACTCGTGTCTTGTGCGTGTGGACGGACTTGAAAGCATCAGGCGTCTGCCGACAGGCAAAATCAGTATCTCGGCTGATGACCTGAAAAAAGCCCAGGCATATCAGATTGAGTATGAAGCACAGCGGCTCAAGAACCAGGGTTCGGGCATACTGACCGTTGCGATTCGTCCTGAGGCGCCGGTCATCGACGGGAAGATTGACGACTGGAAGGACGCCGGGTGGGTGGATATCGACAAAAGAGGCGTTGCCGCGTGGTTTGACAGCAATACCAGGCCCTACAATGTCACTGCAGCAATGGCAAAGGCAGGCGACTGCTTATACGTTGCGTATCGCACCGGCGACAAGGATTTGCTGAGGAACTCAGGCGATACGCCGAACGCTGCTTTCAAGACAGGCGGTGCCCTGGACCTGATGCTCGGCACAGACCCGAAGGCAGACCCTAACCGTACGGTTCCTGCTGAAGGGGATATCAGGCTGCTCGTGACGCAGGTGAACGGAAAAACACTCGCCACCCTGTATCGCGCTGTGGTACCAGGCACCAAAGAGCCGGTACCTTTCAGTTCACCGTGGCGGACCATCACCTTTGACAAAGTTGAGGATGTCTCAGCACAGGTCAGGTTTGCCGGCACAGACGGCAACTTTGAAATAGCGGTTCCCCTGTCGGTACTCGGACTCGACGCCAAACCTGGACTGAAAATCAAAGGCGACGTAGGCATTCTGCGGGGGAACGGATTCCAGACCATGCAGCGTGTCTACTGGAACAACAAAGCCACAGGTATAACGTCGGACGTTCCCAGCGAAGCAGAACTCACACCTCAGTTGTGGGGTAAACTGGAATTCAGGTTTGTGCAGTGAAAATAGGGACAGTTACCATTTTTCTCAAGCCCGCTTTTGGGCTTATTTTTCTCAAACCTGCTTCTGGACTTTTTTGCAAAGTCCGTCTTAGATAAGAAGAAAATTGACAATGAAACCTGAGAAATATGATGTAATTGTCGTTGGCGGAGGACCCGGAGGTTTCTCCGCTGCTGTATCTGCGGCAAAACGCGGCGTCTCTGTTTTGCTTATAGAAAGATACGGCTTTCTCGGAGGCATGGCAACAGCCGGACTTGTCAATCCGTTCATGTCATACAGAATCAAAGATAAAAAACTTACAACCGGGACTTTCAACGAGTTAATTGATATGCTTGAAAAAGAAGGCGCTCTGGATAAGGACAGAGTTACTTTCGATGATGAGGTAATGAAGATAGTGCTCGACAGGATGGCGATCAGACACGGCGTGAAACTACTTCTGCATTCCACTTTCGGCGAAGCTGAAATGTCCGGCAAAACCATCGACGCAGTTCATGTGTACGGTAAATCAGGACGGCTCAGCTTGAGCGCAAAAATATTCATTGATTCCACAGGCGACGGAGACCTTGCCCAAAAGGCAGGCGCTGAAATAGAAATCGGCAGAAAAAAAGACAGCCTGTGCCAGCCGATGACACTGTGTTTCCGCACAGGCGGAATCACAGGCAGCCTGCCTGCCGAAAAATTATGCGGCGAACTGATGGAGATATTCCTCAAGGCAAAGGAAAAAGGCGAGATTAATCTGCCGCGCGAAAACGTGCTTGTTTTCAGGACGCTTACACCTCACATATACCATTTCAATACGACCCGTGTGGTGAAAAAGAGCGGTGTCAACGCCTGGGATATCAGCGACGCAGAAATCGAGGGAAGGCGCCAGGTGTTTGAATTATTCAACCTGTTCAAAAAGAGTTCCCCGCGTTTTAAAAACTCCTATCTGATAAAAATCGCCTGCCAGATCGGGGTACGGGAGACAAGAAGAGTGATGGGAAAATATGTACTCAATGAGGCGGATATCGTCGATGCGAAGAAATTCGATGACGGCATTGCAAGAAGCAATTATCCGGTAGATATACACAATCCTGCAGGCGCAGGAACTGTAATCAAGCCGGTGAAAGCAGGCGACTATTATGAAATACCGTATCGCTGTCTTGTTCCGAAAAATGTGAGCAATCTCCTGACAGGATCCAGATGCATAAGCGCAACACATGAAGCACATTCTTCACTGAGGATAATGCCCGTGGTTGCCGGAATCGGCGAAGCGTGCGGAATAGCCGCAGCAATGGCGGTAAAGAACAATATCCTGCCTGCCGATATAGACGGCAAAGAAATAAAAAAAGAAATCTTTCAGATTTAAGAATTACCAAAAGTAAACCAAAGTAAACTTTTGGATTGACAAAACCATTATAATGCGCTAAACTATCAATGGAGGCGATAAAAATGGCTGTTGTTTCCTATGCTGTAAAGGTTTCACCCGGCGTCCGTGATCTGGTTAAAAAATACTGTCGATATAAGGGTCTGAAGCAGGGACATTTCGTTGAAAATGCGCTCCTGGAAAAAATTGAAAAAGAAGAAGACATTGAAGATGCTTTTGAGTTTGAACGCTTGAAAGTCCAGGAACCAAAAGCAGTCGCATTTGAAGAGTACCTGCGTTCAAGGAAAAGATAATTGTACTCAGCTAAGGTAATCCCGGCTGCCCGGAGGGACCTTGATAAAATCAGCGGGAATATTTTTGAATTAATCGTAAAAGCAATCGAAAGCCTGGAAGAAAATCCCCGTCCTCCTGGCTGCAAGAAACTCGCGGCTATGGAAGGTTACCGGGTTAGAATAAGGGATTACCGGATTTTATACAGGATTGACGACAGGAACAGAATCGTCTGCATATATCGGGTCAGGCATCGTTCCCAGGTATACCGCTGAAGTCAGAAGCTGATGATATATTTGTGCAGAATTGCAGAAAGGACTGGCAACAATGAACGTTAAGGATAACAGCGTGGTTTTATTTCAGGGCGACAGTATTACCGATGCCGGAAGAAGCAGGGAGAACGACGCAGAACTTGGACAGGGTTATGCCATGATGGCTGCCTCCTGGTACGCTGCCATGTATCCTGACCGTAAAATCACTTTTCTCAACCGCGGCAACAGCGGAGACAGGGTCAAGGACCTGCTTGCCAGGTGGGAAAACGACTGCCTGAAGCTCAAGCCGGACGTTGTTTCCATCCTGGTGGGGATTAACGACACCTGGAGGCGGTACGACAGCAATGACCCGACTCCGACAACGGTCTTTGAACAGCAGTACCGCGAACTGCTCAGTCGCACACAGAATATTCAGCCCAGCATAATCATCCTTGAACCGTTTGTCCTGCATGTGCCTGACGACCGGAAAAAATGGAGGGAAGACCTGGATCCTAAAATTGAGGTTGTCCGCCGGCTGGCCAGGGAATACAGAGCAGTTTATGTTCCGATGGACAGTGTTTTTGCTGCGGCTTCAAGCAAGCGTCCGCCGGATTTTTGGGCGCAGGACGGCGTGCATCCAACGCATGCCGGGCACGCCCTGATTGCCCGGCACTGGCTTGAGGTATTCGGGAGTATCTGAGGCGGACAGATATGGATTTTTCGCGCATCGACAGATTAATTGCCGACGGGTTTCTTGACGACGCTGTGCGGGAATTGCGTATCCTGGTAAAGACAGAAACCGGAAATGCTGAAGCATATGTAAAACTGGGACAGGTCTTCTGTCGCATGGGAAACCGCGACCATAACAATTCGCTGTATATTATTGCCGGTGATTATTTCCGCCGTGCCATAGAAGTTGAGCCGGGTAAAGAGGAATACCATGATTTGCTGATCGGCGCCATGGCGCAGGCTGAACGCCTGGACGTGCTGGCGCCTGAATATTCAAAAAAACTTGCCGCGGATCCGCAAAACGAAATCCTTCAGCGATGTCTGCGCAAGATAAAGACAATAAGTCTTATGGCTGTCGACAGGTCCTCACCGAAAAAGAAGAAAACTCCGCTGATACTGCGGATTATTTTTGATATGTCGCTGCTGCCAGGAGGAGTTCTGGCGGTTATTATTTCTTTTTTCGGAAAGGAATACCGCGACCAGCTGTGGATCGGCATACTTACGCTGATTATTTATGCCGGGTACAAGGTCTTATACAGCCGGTACACGAAAAAATAGGGACAGTTACCATTTTCTGATTTAAAGTCAACGGTTTCCCGTTGTCCTATCATTCCCTTTTCTTTTTAAACTCATATATGTTAAAATGGCCGAAAGCATCCGGTTCGGCAGAACCGTTTTTAAGGAGGGAATTATGCCTTTTGTCAGGGTCTGTATCTGGGAAGGACGTGACGCAAACACGAAAAAGCAGGTGATAGAAAAGGTCACTGCTGCAGTCAGCGATGCAATTTCGTGTCCCAGGGAAGCTGTGCAGGTAGTCATAGAAGAAGTGAAAAAAGCGAACTGGGGAATTGGCGGAACACCGGCCAGCGAAAAATTTCCGGACAGGTGAAATTGTGGCGTTAGCAGTTAAGAAAGGGAGACAACTATGAGACTTGGTGGACCGGTTTTTGAGACAGTTACCGACCCGGAAACCTGGGTCAGGGCGGTAAAAAATCTGGGTTATACCGCGGCGTATTGTCCGGTTGATGAAAAACAAACCGCTTCGGTTATCCGGGATTATGCCGCAGCTGCCGGCAAAGCAGGTATTGTTATCGCCGAGGTGGGAGTCTGGAACAATCCCCTGAGCCAGAATGAAACAGCGCGCCGGGAAGCCATTAAACTCTGCCAGACTAGGCTGTCGCTGGCCGACGCTATCGGCGCCAGGTGCTGCGTCAATATTGCCGGGTCGCGCGGAGAAAAATGGGATGGACCCTCTTTCGGTGATTTAACCGGCGATGCCTTTGACCTGATCGTGGAAAGCATCCAGAAAATCATAGACGCGGTAAAACCAAAACAGACCTGCTATACCCTGGAAACAATGCCATGGATGTACCCGGATTCAATAGAGTCATACCTGGAACTGATTGACGCCATCGACCGCAAACAATTCGCGGTTCATTTTGACCCGGTCAACCTGATTTCAAGTCCGCAGCGTTACTTTAACAATGACCTCCTGATTGCTGAATTTGTTGATAAACTCGGGCCGCACATTAAATCCTGCCATGCCAAGGACGTCCTGCTTCAGGAGAAATTTACCGTCCACCTGGATGAAGTTGCTCCGGGCAAAGGAAAATTAAACTATGCGGTCCTGCTGAAAAAACTGAATGAACTCGACGATGTCCCTGTGATGCTGGAACACCTTGCTGCTGCAGAGGAATACGCCGCTGCAGCAGATTATGTCCGCAGTGTCGCCAGGAATAACGGCCTGTCCCTAGGATAGCATCGGAGAACGACTGAATGATTACCAGCTTTGCCCATGTTTATTTTATCGTCGGCGACCTCGACCGCTCACTCAGGTTTTACTGCGACGGACTGGGCTTGAAGCATGCCTTTGATTTCAGGGATAAAAACGGCAAACGCACAGGTGTTTACATCAAAGCCGGCGGCCGTAATTTCATTGAATTGTTTCAGGGTGAGGTCAAGGCCGACAATGCCGGCAGATCATTCGCCCATATCTGCATGGAAGTGGACGATATAGAAAAGACAGCGGCGGAATTAAAAAGCAAAGGTATAGAGGTTGGTCCGGTTTCCCTGGGCATGGACCAGAGCTGGCAGGCATGGCTGGCTGATCCGGACGGCAACAGGATAGAATTGCACTGCTATACTCCAAAAAGCTGGCAGGTTCCCTGGCTGTCACTGTAAATGGTCAGGAAAATTTACTGGTTAACAGCAATTCTGGCCGCTTTAACCTCTGGTGCTTCAGAGGAAATAATGGCTAACACAGATATGAAAACTCCGCATGTTATTTTGCTTGAGCCGTCGGATGGCGACAATTCACCCGCTATACTCAAAGCTCTGAAAGAACTGCGCGAGCACAACGGCGGCATTCTTAAGCTGGCTCCAGGTCAGTACAGGTGTCTGGGCGGTGAAACACTGCCGGATGGACGGACCTGCAAGCCGAGCGTGTATATTGATAAACTTGCAAATATTACCATCGACGGTCAGGGTGCGACGCTGGTTGGCCGTGATATTGCAGCATTGTTCTGCATTCACAATTCCCGGAATGTGACGGTGCGCAACCTGAAAATCGACTGGGATCCGCTGCCGCACACGTCGGGCCGTGTTGTTAAGGTTCTTCCGACAGAGCATGCTTTTGATATTGAACCATTGATTCCGGCAAAACCGAAGGCAGGCAGGATCGTTCAGGGCATACTGGCATATAATCCGGAGCGCCACCGTTTGGCAGACAATTGCTGGGATGTATATCAGACACAGGGAGAACGCGACGCTGACCCTGTACAGGTCACGCCGGAAGGTTATCTTCGTATTTTCGAGAAGCATGAATCCAGCCTGCCCCAGGTCGGGTGGCAGGTCGTTGTGCGGCATCAGGTCTACGGTTATGATGCATTCAGGTTTAACGGATGCACAAATGTGATGCTTGAAGACATCACTGTTCATGCTGTGCCGGGAATGGCGGTAATCGCCTGGGACAGCCAGGACCTGGTAATCCGTCGAATCAGGGTAGTCCCTGCCGACAACGGATGGATGTCGTCAACTGCAGATGCAATGCATTTTGGCGCATGCCGCGGCACAATCACCGTAGAGGACAGCGAGTTTGCGGGAATGGGCGATGATGCAATTAATATCCACGGGATGTACGGGCTTGTCGCTTCGCGGGTCGACAATTACACGCTGGCGGTCAATCGCGCCCGGCTGCATCCTTACTACGACAAAACACGCGAGGCATGGAATGCGCCTGCGCCGGGCGATGTGCTGGAATACAGCGGCGGAGATGAGCCGCTGCTTGCAAGAGGACAGCTGATTGTCGCCGAAGCGCGGCAGGATTATAAGCAGAAACAGACAATTATAAAATTCAGGGACGTTCTGCCTGCGGATGTCGACAAGAATACCGTTCTGGCTGATGTTTCTGCCAGTCCGGCTGTGCGTATTCTGCGCTGCAGTGTGCACGGCAATCGCGCGCGGGGTATGCTTCTGCAGACGCGTGATGTGGTCCTGGAAAAATGTGTTTTTGAGGATACCTCCGGCGCAGGTCTGCACATTTGCACGGATGCGTGCGACTGGTGGGAAAGCCTGGGCTCGCGCGACGTAACCATAAAGGACTGTATTTTTCGGCGCTGCAATTTCGGTGTAGCGCGGCGCAAGGCTGCGCTGGATATTTTCTCCGACCTGCCCGGCGGCAGGCAGTCCGCTGCCGG
>Ga0172363_10003638_pt1 | contig 12532 bp, 9 predicted proteins | sample LakKivs2_kivu2a2_FD_114541 | JGI IMG/M metagenome (GOLD analysis project Ga0172363, IMG submission 114541) | Sediment microbial communities from Lake Kivu, Rwanda - Sediment s2_kivu2a2 | ecosystem: Environmental > Aquatic > Freshwater > Lake > Sediment | place: Rwanda: Western Province, Lake... | reverse complement strand
ATATATCAGGTTCATTAAAATTTCCATAATTATCATTAAATATTGAACTTTTTTCTGTCATTTATATTATATAAAAGTATATTCTTTTGATTATATTCTTTAATTTTTTTAATTTTTTTAATTAAATTTTCTTTTATATATAAGACCTACAACTTGGATCCATATTATTTCCCCTACTTGATAATTGTTTTAATTGTTCATCTGTATAACAAATACATCCGTGAGATGTATAATAAGTATTTCCCATACCACTTACACAACATTCAGGTTTTGAAGGATTATTTGCCCACATAAATAATGAAGGGTCTTTTTTATACATTTTTTTATTTTTTTTTAAATAATTTTTTACTGATGGATGATTTGGATACATTTTTAACATTTGTGGATTTGCAGTTAAATAAGCATCAATATCTACATCAATATTTTGTGTCAAATATATATCTTGTGTTATATCACATACTGGTATAAATAATGAAGCAAAGAATACTATAAAGAAATTTTCCCAAAATGATAACTTACCTGCTGTAACCCAATACACAAATAAATACATAATAATGAAAAAACTTAATAATTTTAAAAAATAATTTGGACACATCATCATATTTTATATATTATATATATTATATATTAAAAAAAAATATATTATATTATAAATTAATAAATTGAATCACCAATTATTAAATATTATTTAAATAATGAATTTAATTAAAAAAAGAGATATCACACCAAATTTTTTTAATACTCATTTCAATATTCCTAAAAAAAATTTATTAGTCAATATTCAAAATAAAATCAATCCAAATAAAATTCATTTAAAAGATTTTCATTTTATTTATGACAATGAAAAATATTATGTTTATGGAGATTACACTAAAAATAAATCTAATCAATATAAAATTAGACAATCAAATGTATCAAAACAAAATGTAAATTATTATTTTAAAAATATGTTGTATATTGAAAATTTAATTGCTAGTAAATTAAATTCTAGAACTATTTCTAATACATATTTAAATACTAATACATATCCTGATTTTAATCTAAAATTGTTCAAAGTAAATACAATTGAAAATGATTTTTTTAATGTAATTCCTGATGAATTAACAATTGAAATACCAAATAAAGAACCTATAGAATTACCTTATGAAGAACCAAATGTAAATATAATCGATGAATACATTATTATTAAAAAAGAAATTGAAGAACCAATTGTCAATGATTATATAAAAGTTGAAAAACCTGATATTCAAATAATTTGGTATGGAATTGATTTAATATATTGTTGTCCAAAAAATAAATTCAAAAATTATAAAAAAGAATATGATATCTATCAACTCTTAATTGCTATAGATATTATTCATACAAATTCATTTAATATATTAGAAATAGAAAGAGATATTCAATCATTTAAAATTTATTTAATTGAAGAAATTAATAAAAGTAATTATGACACAAAGAAAAAAAATAAAATTATCAAAAATTTAAAAGAAAATATAATTACAGATGAATTATTAGAATTTATTTGTAATCATTTTGGCATTAATATTATTTATAATAATGATGAAATAAATTCAAAACTATATATTAATAATATAAATTATTGTTTATTAAAATGTAAATATATTTTTATTAATAATTCATTAGCGTGTTATACTACATTTGATAATAGTATTCAATATGGAAATATACAATTTAAAAATGCTATTAAAAAATTTTTATCTGTTTTAATTAATGTTAAAACTAAATTAGATACTTTAAGATATTATTATAAAATTTTATCTAAAGGAATTTTAAATGAAGAAAATGAAAATATAGAAAAAACAATTGATATGAAAAATAAAAAAAAATACATTGATAAATGTATTGAAATTATACATTTATTATAATATTTATTCCTTTTTCATTTCTTTTCGTTGTCTAACATTTTCTTCCCAAACTTCATCCATTGTGTCTTTATTCTTTTTATAATTTTTCATTAATTCATTTAATGCAGGTTCGGCATCTTCTTGATTTTCAACATCATAAGGATTTGGATCCCAAGGTAACCAAAATCCTACTTGTCCAACAAATACATTAAAATATTTATCTTTCTTTTGTAATTTTTTAGCACGAGATTGTGCTTCTTCTAATGTATGATAAACACCTCTACATTTTAGACCTCTCATTGAACAAGCATTTTTATTTTCATCCGCAAATACTTTGGAATAATGTTCTTTTTTATGAATATTAAATTCATCATAAAATTCATTCATTGATTTTTTATTATTAATAAAATTCCATAAATCAAATTTACTTTGTAATTCTGCTAATTGATTATTTAGATTTTTAATATCTTTTACAGCAATTGTAATGTTTTCATTTTCACTTTCATTAATAAATGTATCAGGCATTGTTTTACGAATATTTTGTAATAATTCATATGAACTTTGATGATTTACATTCCATTGTTCATATAATCCTAAAAATTCTTTACGAAATTGTTCTAATAAAAATAATTCTCTCTTTTCTATCATATTTTCAGGTGATAAAAAAGATAGACAAACATAATTTTGTCCAGTAATTGGTTTATCAACATCCAAAAAATCTTCTACAATTTCTTTTTGATTAGACATTTTTATAATAAACATTATGTTAATGTTTCTAAATTAAAAAAAATTAATTAAATTCTAAATTTGTTTTACAATCAAATAATACAAAAAAATCATTTAATATTTCTAATAATTCAATAATTTGTTTCATTCTATTATCTGTTTCTATATCATCTATTTCTATATCATCTTTTAATTCTGATAAATCAAATAGAATGTCACTATATTTACCTAAATAATAACATACAAAATCAATTATATGTCTAAATAATACTCCTTCTGTTTTTTCTTTAATGATAAAATATTTTAAAGAATTTGTGTATATATTTAAATTAGTAACATCAATGAATTCTTTCTTTGACATTATTTCATTTATTTTAGATTTATGTAATAAATATATATTATTGAATTCGTATCCATATATACAAAATAAAATTATTGTTTTTTTTAATTGAAATAATTCTATTTCAAAATTATTTTCAAAATTTTCAATAATTTTATATTTATTTTCACATTCAAATAATTGGTATCTATTTTTTTCTATAAAATCTTTATTCTCTAAAATATATAAAAACCCTCTTTGATTAAATTCCATTTTAATTAAAATAATTAAATTTATTTTAATTAAATTATTTATTAATTAATTAATTTTTATGATCCACATGATAAACAATCAGGATTGTCTCTACGACAAATTAATTCTTCAATTACTTCTTCTTCTTTTACACTTTGTTCTCGTGACATTTCAAAATTAATTGGACTATTGATACCAATTATTTGTGTATTTTCTACAATACTATTTTCAATATTCTTTTTACTTTTTCTTTTTTTCTCAATTGTTGGGTCAATTGTAAATGAAATTGCTTTTGCTTTTGGACGAATTCTTAAATAATATTGACAAGTTTTTAATCCCCTTTCCCAACTATATAAATAAGCACTACTTAATTTACTAATTGTTGGTTCTTCCATATAAACATTAAAACTTTGTGATTGATCGATATATGCTCCTCTATCTGCTGAATAATCAATCATTAAACGATGTTTAAATTCCCAAACATTTTTAAATAAATGTCTTTCAGGAAAGTTTTCCATCCATTGAACACTACCTTCATTCGCAATAATCATATCTTGATTTTCTTTTGTCCATAAACCATATTTCATTAAACTTTTTACTAATCTTTTATTGAGTAATTTAAATTCGCCACTATCAGTTCTACGAACAAATATATTACTTGTTTGTGGTTCCATACATTCACTAAATCCCATTATCTGTGATGTTGAAGCAGTCGGCATTAAAGCGATTAATAAAGAATGATAAACACCAAATTGTTTAATATCTTTTCTTAATTGTTCCCAATTACATAATCCATCAACACCTGTTGGTTTTACTCCCCATAAATCAAATTGTAATTTACCATTATATAATGGTGAATTTTCATAAGAACTATATACACCATATTTTTGTGCCATTAAACAACTTTTTTCTAAAGCACAATAATATAAATATTCAAAAAGTTTTTTATGAAAGATTTTTGTATCAGTTTCTTCCCAACTTAGTTTCATTTCTTGGAATAAATCACTTAAACCTTGAACTCCAATACCAATAGGACGATGTTTTTGATTACTTAGTTTACATTTTGGTGTTGGATATAGATTTACATCAATTACTCTCGAAAGATTTTCAACTATTTTATGAACAACTTTTCTTAATAATTGATAATCAAATTTTCTATTTTCATTTAAATAATTTGGTAAACAAATACTTGCTAAATTACAAACCGCTGTTTCATCTTTATTTGTATATTGAATAATTTCAGCACATAAATTACTACTTTGAATTGTTCCTAAATGTGAATGATTACTTTTATGATTACAATGATCTTTAAATAATAAATAAGGTCCTCCTGTTTCAATACAACTACTCAAAATCTTTTTCCATAAATCTTGTGCGTTTATTTGTTTTTTAAATTTACCCTGTTGTTCATAACGAATATAAAGTTCTTCAAATTCAATTCCGTGAGTTGTATTTAAATTTTTACATTCATCAGGACACATTAAACTCCACATTTCATTATTTTTCACTCTTTTCATAAATAAATCAGGTATCCAAAGAGCATAAAATAAATCTCGTGCTCTTAATTGTTCTGAACCTCTCGCCTTTTTAAGTTCTAAAAACTCTTCAATGTCTAAATGCCAAGGTTCTAAATATATCGCAAATGAACCTTTTCGTTTACCGCCTCCATTATGGACGATACCTTGTTCTAACATATAATTATGAACTACTTCCATTTGTAAATCATAAACTAATCCTTTATAATATTTCATTTCCATTTTTTTAATTCTTGATAATACATATGTCTCATTTAATTTCTCAATCTTTAAAAATTTAAAAAAATTATTTTCATTAAATTCAATATCTAATAATTCACAAATTTCTTTTGTCTTTGGTATTCTTAATGTATAACTAATTTTTCTATTTGTTATATATCCTCTTTTTGTATAATGTGTTTGTCCTATTCTTTTACGAATAGAACAACTAATTAACAATCCCATTTTTAAACAAATAAATTTAACATTATCTACTAAATTTTTACTTGTTGTATCAAATACAATTTCATCTGTAATACATCCATCTGTTTCAATTAAACCTTTAAGAATATATTTACATTTATCAATTGGTAAATTTACATATTTTGAATGAATTATTTTCATTCCATTTTTATCATAAATATCACTATGTCTAAATGGTAAAATAGTTGATTTATTCCAACGAATATTAATTGTATTTTCATTTTTTTCTGTAATATGATATTGAATACATCTATTATCAAAATATTCTTTTACTTTATTAAAAACATTCACTTTACTATATTTATTTAATGTAATACTTCCATAATTCTCATCAAATGTCTTTTTATTCATATGTCCATCTCCCAAAATAACTCCATAAATAAAACAATCATCGGCACTAATATTTTCAAAATCAACATTATATGTTGGAACACGATAAACTATAAAATCATCAATATTACAATTTTTCGCTTCTACATATTCAAATTTTATTAAATCATTCTCTAATCTTTTACGAATTACATTATAATTAACTGAATTTTTACTTTGATTTTTTAATACATAAATTGGATGTTCTGGTGTAATTCTTAATGTATCAATTGAATGCATCGTATTAATATAAAGCATATCACCTTTATAATCAAATTCTAATACATTTTTAATAATTTCAGTATCACCATTACTATTATAAATTTTTGTAATTTCTGATACACATTCATTTATTTGTTTCGGTCCATCATTTGTATAAATAATTGTTTCTGGAACTACACATTGATCACAATATTGTGCTGTTTCATTAAATACTTTTAACATAGGCACTAAACCATTTGAAAATCCATTTGTTCCACGAATTTTACTATTTTTTCCTCTAATATTATGTGATGTTAATCCAATTCCACCAGCATCTTTACTAATTAAAGCACATTCTTTTAATGTATTATAAATTCCATCAATACTATCATCTTCCATTTGAATTAAAAAACAACTACTTAATTGAGGACGAATTGTTCCACTATTAAATAAAGTTGGAGTAGCGTGTGTATATAATTTATCACTTAATATCTCATATGTTTCTTTAATACTTTGTTTAATTTCTTCATTACTAATTCTTTTCGTCTCGATATCGTGTAAATGAATTCCAATTGTTTCTCTCATTAATAAATGTTGAGGTCTTTCAACCACTCTTCCATTTTTTTTATATAAATAACTTCTTTCTAGAGTTTTATAACCAAATAAATCAAATTTATAATCCTTTTCATAATTAAATAATGAATTTACAAAGTCAATATTTTCTTTAACATACTTATAATATCTTGGGTCTATATATTCTTTCATATCTTCAATCACTTTAATGTAATCACTATCCGTATTTTTATGTAAATTACTAATTAATAAACGAGTGCTAAGAGTATCATAATCAATATGTTCGGTAATCATACTTGATGCCAAAGAAGCGGCAAATTCATCTAATTCTTTTGTTGAAATATTATCATAAATTCTCATACAAACCTTTTGTGAAAGAATTACAGGGTCAATATTTAAATCACTACATAAATTACCAATCCTTTTTAAAACTTTATCAAAAGACACATCTTCTAAATTTCCGTTTCTTTTCACAACTTTCATTTTGTTATTAAATAAATTTAATTATTTTTTTTAAATAAAAATAATTAATAAATCTAAAAGATTTATTAATTATTTTTTCTTCAACGAAAAATAAATTAGTGAAATTTATTTGTTTTGTTAAATAAAAATTCAACGAAAATATATGTTTTGTTAATTTTACGATTAACTACAAATAACCTTGTTATTTGTAGTTAACAATCTCAAATCACCAAAAAACAACATATAACGCCGTAGGCGTTATATGTTGTTTTTTTTAAATAAAAATAAATTTTTTGTCAACAAAAATATTTGTTTTGTTAATTTTCTTCATTATTAATAAAACTAATATTTTTTGTTTTCATATTTAATATAATATCATCACGATTTTCAAAATATATTCTTGTTGACATTGTTCTAATATAAAATATTTTCTCTTCACTTTTATTAATTTCTTTTATTTGTTTTTGTAATTGTTGTAATGTGCTTACTTTTTTTCCATTTATATGTGTAATTATATCTCCAGCAACTATATTCTTTGAATATTGTTTATTAGATTCACGTTCTATATAACTTATAAATAACACATTCTGTGTCCATCTATCTATATTTACATAATCTAAAAATTTAATAAATTGTGTTTCAAAATTCAAGAATAATCCATTTTCTACAATATACATAATATGATTTAAATTTAATTGTTGTATCAATACTCCATCTAAATTTATTAAATTTTTTTTATCTCTTTTAATCACACGATCATATTCATAACGAATTGGTAATAAATTCGTTATATCCATTATCACATATCTACTCAATAATGGATCTAAAATATATCTTTCACTTACATAATTATTATTAACACCATTATTTGGTTTTAGAATTCTAATTGGTATTACATTTGATTCTAGATCAATTGTTGAAAAATTATTTAGTATACTATCAAAAGGCACTTTTCTATTCGCATTATTATCTTTGTAACATAAACCTAATCTATTAATTTTATAATCTCCAATAGATGTTATAATATCACCTTCTTTTATATTTCTAATTAATTTAATTGTTTCTGTTATATCAGTATTTAAAGAATTATTATCTTCATATAATTTTTTTAACATAGTTCTTTTAAATGAACTATGAACCATATCATATGGTTGTAAACTACTAAATTTATCAATATCAATTACTTTTGTCACGATTACACCACCTTCTATTTCATTATTAAATCTAATTAATTCATCTGGAATTGCTGTTGTTTCAAAATGAAAATATTTTGGTATTATAAATTTATTTAATAATTTAAATGCTTTTTCGTCTACTATTCCATCTACAATTCGATAATAAAATAAATTTTTAAAATAATTTATTTGTGAAGCAAATCCTATATTATTTGCGGAACGCATTACTGCAGTATTAATACCAATTATCATTCCTTTATCATTAAATAGGGGACCACCACTATTACCTGGATTAATTGGAGCATCAATTTGAATTTTATCATCTTGAAAACCTGATACAATTCCAGCAGTTATTTTCAAATTATCTGAACCCAATGGATATCCATATGTATATACCATATCATTCATTCTCACAAAATCTGAATTATCTAATTCAAAAAAATGTTTTGAATTTACATTTTTAACATTTAATAATACAATATCCAAATTCTCACAAAATGAAACTATTCTTGCATTATATCTCCTGTCATTTATCTTTATTTCTATTTTAATTGCATTTTTAACGACATGATAACAAGATACAAGATAATTTGATGATATAAAAAATGCTGTTCCACTAACTACATTTTTTTCACCCTCAAAGAAAGGATTAAAAATATCATAATTCATAATAGTAGCATTTATTCTCACTATTCCTTCTAAATGTTTTTCTAAATTATTAATTGCCTTCTCTTTATTCTGATAAAAGTTTTTCACATTTTGTGTTTTTTCTTTATTCTCTTTTTTATTATTTTTATTTATACTAATATTTCCAATCAATAATTTCATTTGATTTTTAATTTCATTTTTATTTTGTTCTCTAAATTCTTGTATTTGTTTATTTGTATAATGTTTATTTACTTTTCTAATAACTTCTTTTTCTAATGGAATATTTATATTATTTGCCATAATTTCATCATCTGTTTTTAATTCTTTTTTTAATTCATTTAGATTATATAAATTTTCATCTAGATGATTATTCGATGACACATTACCCATTTATTTTATATAATATATTATATAAAAATGTTTATTGATAATTTAAATCAATTACCTTATACACCACCTTCTTATTTTGAAGAAATATGTCGTAATAAAGCAAATTACACAAAATTAAGTGACCCTAATTTTTATAATTGTTCTGTTGACCCTTATTATGATGAACGACTTAAATTATACAAAGGATATTACGATAAATATCAAAAAATGAATAATAATAATCTTAGTTTTGATGAAAGAAAACAAATAATGAGAAAAATATTACACGATGGATATAATGAATATGAAAAACAATATGGACATTTGCCATATGCTTACTTTGATACATTTAGACAAAGAGTTTATAAAGAAGTTCAAAAAGATTTAGAATTAAACATTAAAGATTGTCGTCAAACAGAACATTTACAAAATTTTATCGATAATTTTAAACAAACTAATTATTTAATTGACCCTTATTATAGTTTTATTACTTTAATTGATTGGATTACACAAGAATTGATATCTGATAAATCATTATCTGATTCTTATGTATTATGTTTTATACAATATTTAATTGATAGAGGTTATATAGGATTTAATCAATATCGTTTTTATTTACACACTGCGATATTAAAAAGAAAAAGAGATAATTTTATGATAGAATTATTAAATAAATATAAATATTTTGAAAAAAGTTTACAACAAGAATTTACTTTTAAAAATGGATTATATAGATGTTTAATCAAAGATTTAGGAAAATTCGCAATTATTAATAATAGTTATAAAATAATAAAATTATTTGTTGAAAAATGTAATTTAAATATAAAACAAGATATTCCACCAAAATTAATTAAAAATCTTTGTAGTGATTTAAAATACCAATCTGCGAATACAAATATTATTAATTATCTATATCAATTAAATATTGGATGTTAAATTAAATATTAATTTACATCGAAACCAATAATCTTTATCTTTAATTCTATCACGATTATAACAATTTTTATTAATATTTTCTTTTTGTTTATATTTTAAAACTGGAACCAAATATTCATAAATAAAATTATCATAAGTATCATAAAATATATAATCTTTTAACATTTTTTTTAATATTTGTTTTGAATGTTGATTATTTACTTGATAATTATTTAAATAAATCATTTCATCTGTTTTATTCATTGTGTGTCTTTGATAAAATATATTAAATAAAATATCTTCATATTTATTTTGGTCTAATTGTAATTCCAAAGATTTATTTTTTAAAGGATAATATATTGGTGATTGATTTACATAACGATATTTATCTAAATATTGGTCAATATTTTTATTTAAAGCAATATATATCATTATATTTTGTATATCTTTTTTTACAATTGGATCTGAATTTATTTTAGCAATTTCAGTAACATTTTTGTTACCTGAACTAGGCAAGGGTATTATATTTAATTTATTTTGTTTATATTTTCTTGAATATATTTTATATTTTAATTTTGTAAAGAAATCTAGTATATTTGGATTATATTTTTTGTATAATTTTAATTCATTTATTTCATTTGAATGTAAATATTCTATATTTTTTACTAAAAACTCACTTTCTTTTTCTAATAACATTAATTTTTTATTACAAAAAAATGGAAATAAAACATTTTTATCAAATTTTATCTCTTTGATTGGAATACATAAATGATATATTTTAGCAATATCATTTTTATCATATGTATGTTTTATATTGTATTGTTCTAATAATTTTATAAAATTATTTTCAAATATTTCGAAATGATTTGTATTCCAAAGTTGATAATATTTTGATTCTAATTCTTTATTTGTTATATTTCCTGAGAATTTGATTTTACCACAGGTATTACTTTGATTATTAGAAATACATCTACATTTCGTAATTAATATATATTTTTTATTGTTATGTAAAAAATTAGTGATATAACATTCAATAATAAATTTTTTATTAAAATTATTATCAATAATACATTGATTCATAAATTTTGTTTCTTTATTCGATAAATTATCAATATTTTTAGAATTATACTTGTAAGTATCTTCAAAGTAATTTATTTGATACCAATCATTATGAATAAAAAATTTATTACCATTCACTATTTCAATCCAATTATATGTTATATTCATATTTTATATAACATATATTTATTAATTAAATAAAATGAAGTAAAATTTATTTTTCTTTAATAAAATGATTTTCATCATCAAGATAACCATATTGACTACCAATCATTGTTTCACTAATCATATGAAAAATATATTTTGTTTTTTTATTCATATAAAAATCTTTAGGTAATCCATTAAATGTTAATTCAATCTTTTCATACAAACTAGGATTAATTTTGACACCTTTGACAATTTTTTTCTTTTTTTCTACTTTTGGTAATTCTACAATAACTTTTACAATTTCTATTACTTGTTGTGGTTCTTCAACTTTATCTACTTCAATTACTTGTTGTGGTTCTTCAACTTTTACAATTTCTATTACTTGTTGTGGTTCTTTTTGTTCATTATCTTCTTTTTTTTTTTTAACAACTCTTTTGGTTGTTTTTTTAACAGGTGTTGTTTCTAATACTTGTTTTTCTTCAACAATAGGAATTTGTTCAATAATTTGTTTTTCTTCAACAATAGGAACATTTTCAATAAAATTTTGGTTATTCACTAGTTCTTCTTTAATTATTACTTTAGGTGTTTCAACAATATTTTCAATAGCATTTGTGGATTTTGATTTATTAGTGTAAAATGCTAATCTTTTTTCTAGAATTTGAATAGTATTTTTTTTTTCTTCTAATTGTTTTTCAATATTGGATATAAAAGATATTTTGGAATAACTTTGTTTATCAACTTTCGCATTTTCTTCTAATTCTTTAATTTTTATTAGATATTCAGTTTCTTTATTCGAATAATTAATTAATTCATTTTGTTGAATTTTTACTTTTTCAATTAATTCATTATTATTTTTCTTTAATTCATTAATTAAAGAATTATTTTCTTCAATTGTTTTTAAATATTGAATTTTAAAAGATTGGAAAGTATTTTCAAACTGGTTTATATCCATATTTTATTTGTAATTAAATTATTTTTTTATTTTAAATTTAAGAATTATTCAATTTAATTCGTAATTATTTGTTAAAAAATCTACAAAAAAAGAATTTACGCTTATGGCGTTAATTCTTTTTTTATTATATAATATATATATTATAATAAATGGCATATATGGAATGTTATAATCCTTATAATTTAAGTATTAAATTAACAATACAAGTAATAGATTATTATCCTGAAAGAACAAATTTTATAAATAGCATTCCATATGTGATGGGACAAACATTTGTTGGTGCAATCAATTATGACACAGATTGTCGTATAAAAAATGGTAATAATCCTAATTTTGTAGGATTATTAACAAGTTTTGGAAATGTTGATAATGAGATAACAGTTCCAGCATTTTTAAATTATACACCACCAAATTCGACAGATACAGAGATGTATTTTCAAACAATAGAAACAAATGCTTTTGCTGAAGTTATATTAAGAGTATATTTTTGTAAATTTTATTAT
>Ga0172363_10003637_pt1 | contig 12532 bp, 10 predicted proteins | sample LakKivs2_kivu2a2_FD_114541 | JGI IMG/M metagenome (GOLD analysis project Ga0172363, IMG submission 114541) | Sediment microbial communities from Lake Kivu, Rwanda - Sediment s2_kivu2a2 | ecosystem: Environmental > Aquatic > Freshwater > Lake > Sediment | place: Rwanda: Western Province, Lake... | reverse complement strand
TCGCTGCCGTGCTGCGCGTCGAACGACGTGATGTACTCCTTGTAGAAGCAGCCCCACTCCGGGGCGTACTCCACATCCTTCCGGCTGTACTGCTTGAGGTGCCCCTCGTAGACCTTCTTGAACATCTCGACGGCCGAGCGATCGGCCCCGAGCGCGTACAGCAGCGGCCAATTCCCGCAGGCTTCCATCGCGTCGTCCGCGCCGTCGGCAATGCTCCAGCGCGCCTTGCATTTGAGGAACCCGCGATCGTCGAAGTAGCGGCTGAAGTACTTCTCGAGCGCCCGCGTGTTTTCCCGCAGCAGAAGGCGTTCCTGCAACGCCCAATCCGGCGGCACCTGCGGCGACGCGATCCGCACGGCGGCTTCCTGCGGGGCCTTCTCACCCGCCATCGCAACTGCCGCCAGACCCGCAATCACCGCAATCATCACGCTGAAGCAGACGAATCGGCTGATACGCATCATCGATCTCCTTTCGGTGCAGTTCGGCAACACTGGAGATGCTCGCTATCATCTCGGAGGCGGATCCGGCCGCGACCGGAAGAACCGTCCGTATTCCCATTCCATCCCAAGCTGCTCCGTCAGCTCCCGAATCCGGCGCAGGGCATTCTCGTGAATCGATTCGAAGGCGTGACGCTGTTCCGGCTCGTTGCCGGCCGCCTTGGAGCAGAAGTACGTGCGGCAGCCCAAGGGCCGCCACTCGCGAATCGTGCAGCGGCCGGATGCGTCCTGAAAACAGCAGCGGCCATCCACAAGCTCGGGCTGGCGGCCGGTGTGCCGCACAACGAGACCCGATTCGAGCCGCGAAGCATACAGCCGATAGTCGTTTCGCGCGAAGTCGCAGCATTGCCCGCACGCTTCGCAGCGAAAACCTCTCCCGAGCAGACTGGCCTCGGCTTCCAGGTAGGTGTCCAGCAGCGGGTCGTCGGCTGACATTTCAGACGAGCCTTCGCATCACCAGCCCGGTGATGAGTTTGGGGTAGAAGTAGGTGCTCTTGGGGGGCATTCGTTCGCCGGCCTGGGCGATTGTCTCGAGCTGATCGACGCGCGTCGGATTCAGGTAACAGGCTGCCTGGTAGCGCCCACCATCGACGTGCCCCGCGGCTTCCGCCGGATCTTTCACGTAGATGACGCGGTCAGGATTCGACAGGTCGGCATGGGTCAGGCCCATCCCACGCTCCAGGAGCAGCCACCCGAGGAGGCTGACGTCCAGCCGCTTCCATGCCCGGCTGTGCGGTGCGGGATTGGCGTCGGCGTCGGATTCGTCGCGCAACGTCAGCATCCAGGCCTTGCCGCCCGAATACAGCCCGAACGTGTGCTGCCCGCCGGCCATCGCGTGCCGCAGCGTTTCGACAAGATCGCCGCACGCCGGCGCGGTTACCGGCTTCACATCGAACTGCGCCGCAAGCTTCTCGAGCAGTTTCGTTGCGTCGAACCCGGGAACGCCGCCGATCACTCGGTGGGCAGGCAGGATCACCAGCCCGGGGTCCGAGATCGACACGCACGCGACCATCACGAAATTCCGCGGATCGTTCTCATCGAGCGGCCCGTTTGTATGAGCTGCCAGATCGCGGTACTTCAGGGCCGTCTCGTACCGATGGTGGCCATCGGCGACGTAGATGTGCTTGTCCTGCATCAGCCGCATCAGGCGCTCCTGCGCGGCGGGATCGTCGATCCTCCACAGCGTCTGGCGGACGCCGTCAAAATCGTGGAAGGACGCCTCGGGGGCCGCCGGGAGGGCCGACCCCAACGCGCGGGCAACGGCAGAATCGGCGTCGTGATACAGCCCGAAGATCGGGCTGAGGTTCACGGGGCAGGCGGTGATGAGGCGCAGGCGGTCGGCACGCGGGCCCGGCATCGTCTCCTCGTGCGGCAGCACGCGCCTGCCAAACGGCTCCAGCCGCACGGCCGCGAAGAACGCACGACGCGTGAGCTTGCGCGCGCCGAGCATGAACTCCTGGTCATACACGTAGAAGGCTGGAGCCGCATCCTGCATCAGCGAGCCGTCCGCCGCCCATTGGAAAAACGCCCGTCCTGCCCGATGGTAGCGGTTCTCCGAATCGGTATCGCCCGGCAGATCCTTGCCCAGCTCCAGGTGCACGATGTTGCGGGGATGGGTGGTGCAAAACCGGTCGCGCTGCTCCGGCGAGATCACGTCGTAAGGCGGCGCCACCACTGCCGCGATGTCGCCCACCTTGCTCGTATCGTATCGTATGCCCCTGAAAGGCATGAAGTTCCATGTCATCGTGGACTTGTCGCTCCTTGTGTCCGTCGTCATTTCTGGCTATCTCTCGTGTCCAACCTTACGGCCCGAATCTGTGATCATCTTTCCTTCAGGTAGGCGTCGAACCCGGGCGACGTAACCACTGCGGGGCCTCCTTCCGCACCGTCGACGATGAACATCGCACCCACGCCCGTGAGCTTCGACGCTAACGCCAGCCCGGCATCTGATCCTGCCACGCTGAGCGCAGTGGACAATGCATCGCTGGTGATGCCATCGGGCGCCACGACCGTGACGCTGTTGATGTGCTCGACCGGCCGGCCCGTTCGCGGGTCGAAGACGTGCGAGAAGCGTTTGCCGCCGATCTCGAAGAACCGCTCGTAGTCGCCCGACGTTGCCACGCCGCCCGACGTCAGATGAACGACCTCCGGCAGGCGTTCATCGCGCTTCGCAGGATCCATGATCCCGATCTTCCACGTCTTCGCGCCTGGCGGAAGCCCGTGGACCACAATGTTGCCGCCGACGTTCACCAGTCCGGCGGGGATGTTCAGCCGCTTCATTTCCTCGACGGCGAGATCCGCCGAATAGCCTTTTGCAATGGCCCCCAAATCGAGCTCCATCCCATCCTTCAGGAGCCGCACGGTCTTGTTCTGTTCGTCAAGCTCAACGTTGCGGTAGCCAACGGAGGCGAGCGCCGCCTTGATCGCGTCGTCGTCGGGGGGAACGCCGGTGCGCTCGGCCGATTTCCACAGCTTCTTCAGCGGGCGCATCGTAATGTCGAATGCGCCGTCCGTCAGCTCGGAGTACATCAGCGAAGCCTTCAGTACTGCCAGCATTCCGTCGGAAATCGCAACGGGATGATCCGCTGCCTCTGCGTTGATCTTCGACAGCTCGCTGTCGGGCTTGTAGTCGCTCATCGTGCCATCGACTTCCTGAAGCCGCACGAACGCCGCCCCGAATGCCACGTTTGCCTGCTGCTGGCTCTGGGCCCACACAGTGACGGTGACAAAGGTCCCCATCATCTCGCGGGTAGCCTCATAGCGGCGGGGCTGGGTGGAGGAATCCCTCTCCTCCTTCACGCAGGCGGCCAGCGCGGCAACCAGCAGCGACGCAACGGCGATCAGATGGATCTTGCGCATTGTCTGAATCCTATCCCCGAGCGGGTGCCGGCTTGCCCTTCCGATCCAGTCGAGCCGCGACCGGCGCGGCTATGTTCCCCGGCAGGAAGCGCGACCGGATGAACAGCACAACGCAGAACGCGCCCAGTATGATGCTCCCCACCTGGCTGATCGTCAGACCGGCGAGAAACGGCGGATTGTCCGCTCGATAGAACTCGAGGATGAATCGCTGCAGCGAGTATAGGAACCCGAACAGCGTGAATACCTCGCCGTAGCGCCGCCGGAAGCGGAAATAGAAGCTCGTGATCAGGCAGATCAGCAGCGAGTTGAACGACTCGAAAAGCTGCGTGGGATACACGGGCAGCGAATGCGATTCGCCCGGCACTTCGGGTACGGGAATCAGGCCGTTCTCCACGTGCTGCAGGAATGCCGGGCTGCCCTCGGGCCGGACGATGATCTTCTTTTCCGTGCGATCGATGCTGGTGGCAACGAATTTGCCGGGAAATCGCACGGCGAGCGGGTAATTGGGCGGGGCCACGTTGCCCCAGCAGCAGCCATAGGAGAAGCAGCCGATCCGGCCGAATACCAGGCCCAGCGCGACCGCGGGGCCGAGGATGTCCGCGATCTTCGCGATCGAGAGCTTGCGCCGCCTGATCACCGTGATCAGCGTGGCGGTGCCCGTCGCCAGGCCGCCGTAAAATACCAGCCCGCCCTCCCAGATCTTGAAGATGTCCCACAAGCTCTCGAACGTGTCCCATTCCGTGATCACGTAGAGCAGCCTAGCCCCGATCACCCCGCTGATGATCGTGTAGATGAGCAGATCGGAAATGTGTTTGCCGTCCACGCCCTCCTTGCGTGCCCGGCGAAGTGCCAGCACCCATGCCGAATAGAACCCGATGGCGAGCATCAGGCCGTAGGTGTGTATGAAAGGAAAGAGGAGTGTCGGTTGCATGTCAAGCCAAGAGGCGCGCAAAACAGGTTTTCAATGATATATCCTTCCGCGGAGACATAACACGACTGGCGGCCAAATCCTGAACGGCGTCAGCCCTGCCGTGCGTCGGTTCACAAGAAACGGCTGCCAACGTAGCCGAATGCGCCCAGCACCACGAGGGCGCCCAGCATCCAAGCCAAGACCGTGAGGCCGTCGTGGAGTATCCCGCTCGGCGTATCCTTGCGCGTCGAGCTGTACGCGAACCCCACAACCACGCAGAGCACGAATGCGATTACGTATTGGAGCACTTCTTCCTCGCGAGGATCCAGTGTAGGGCCCGTTGCGTGTAGGACGGCTTGGGTTTCTCCTGCTCGAACGGCCCGCCGTTTGCCCGATCGAGAACGTCGGCGATCAGCAGCACGTTGAGCGCCGGGGCGATCCACGTCAGCGTCAGGCCGATGTCGCCCCAACGCGTCGGATTCACCACGTTGGGCAACGCCGACGTGATCATCGACATCACGACCGCCACCGCGCCCGTGCACGCGTGCAGCAAAAACGCATACGGATGGTACTTGAACGAGACGATCGAGAACTTGCCGAGAACCGCCCCGGCGATGAACATGCCCAACACGATGATGAAATAGGCGATGGCCTTCCTGCGCATCCCGAGCATCCAGTGCCCCGCGCCGGGTATGAGCCACGCCATCACCGTCGAGAGGAAGATCTTCTCGGGCGGCAACGCCTTCGGGTTGGGCGGCTCCTTCTTCTGCTTTTTCTGTGCCTTCATTTTGCCTTACCAACGATCCGCCGCAGCACCAATGCCGGAAACGACATCACAAGGGCCAGCATCAGCAGCAGCACGGAGAACGTGAACGCCTTCCAGCCGAAACTTGCTGCCCGCGCCGACCATTCCCGTGCGAACTGGAACCCGGCGAGGCCGGTCCGCTCGAGCACAGACACCGCCGCCCCCAGAACAACCAGCCCCAGAAGCGCATATCGCAACTCGTCGAACCCCGGCGCCATGCAGATCGAGAACGTGAGCACCAGGTATATGAAAACAAAGCCTTCCACGCTGACGAGCTTCGCCGCGGCGAGCTGCTTCAGCGAGTCGGAAAACAACTCGTGGAGCGTGTGCCACATGGCCGCCGCGCCCGCCATCGAGAAATCCATCTGCGGCAGCACTCCGGCGGCCTCAAGCCCGAGCCGACCCGCGAACAGCCGCCACACGCCATACAGCGCCAGTGTGCAGCCTATCACCGGGGCCAGCGCGATCGCGGCCCGCCCCAGCAGCGGCAGCCTCGGCTTCGTGTGCTTCACCGCCGCGCCCGACTTGGCAAACAGCCGCACGCGGGTCACCTTCGCGCCCGTCAGCAGGCAAACCGCCGCCCGGCTCCCCTCCCGCACTATCACGCCGGGCGCCATCGCAATTCGGAACGCCCGCCGCGACGTCACATCGCTCCACAGCAGCTCGATCACGTAGCTCAGCAGCGTTGCCACTGCCACCCAGGCCAGCAGAGGGATATACACGAAAGAGGCCCCCGATCTCTCGGATGGACTTGGCCGCTTATCTTTTCGCGGTCCTGCTGGCGCCTTTCCGCCTGGGGATCATTCGTGTGCGCGATGCGACCATTACGGGCGGAAGATCGGATGTAGCCTTCCTCCATCTGTTGTATATCTTCTGGAGATTCAGCCAGATCTCTGCTGACGTGCCGAACGCTCGCGACAGTCCCGCAGCGTCGGTCTGCGTCACCGTTTTCCCGGCTCGGATGATCCGTTCGATGGTGCGCTCCGGAAGCCTCGCCTTCTTCGCCAAGAACTGCGGCGTCCACCCACGGGCATCCAATTCGTCTTGGATATATTCGCCCGGCGGGAAAGCTTCTGCCTGTACTCGTTTTGGTGTTCTGGACATGAAGGTGCTCCATTCTCTGTCCATTAGCGATGGTAATCGACAATGTCGAGCACCACTATTTCTTTCCCGGCTTCATCATATGCTATCTGAAGTATCAAACGCCATCTTCCGGGAAGTCGCATTGAGAACTGCCCTCGGCGGTCGCCCTTGAGCTTCTCGAAGTTTACTGCTCCTAGGCGGGGAAATTCCCGTTCGTCCCGCGCGGCCCGAATGAGGTCCACGCGTTTCCGGAAAGCCCTGACAACATCATGGCTGAAACCGCCCGTGTACACGCTATCGAAATACAGGCGCTCCAGCTTCTTGTTGGCATACAAAACTCTCAAGGGTCACCGCCCCTGTTGATGTCTCTATCTTATTATACCCGCCATTCGCGGGCGGGTCAAACGGATTCCGGGGCGCAGGCATGCGTTGGGCATGTAAACGTTTGTGCCCGGCGGGCCCCACGTCCTCTGCCCCAAGCCGCAAGCCCCAAGCTGCGCACTCCCTCACTTCTCCTGCGCCTGCAGGCTCATCAGCACCTGCCGCGCGGCTGCGTTCGCCGGATCCTGCTGCAGGATCAGCTTTGCGTATTCGGCGCACTGGTTGGTGTCGAGCAGCTCATAGACACGCATCAGCATCGTGAGCACAGGCACGTCCTCCGGCTTGCCCGGCCTGCGGAGCTTCTTGCACTCATCCGCCACCTTCGTGAGAATCTGGCGGGCGTTCTCCTTCTCGCCGGCCTTGAATTTCAGCGCGCCCAGCATGTAGGTGAACTCGAACGCGAGCTGGCCCGATATCCTTCCCCTCGCCGCGATCATGGACTCCATCGACTTCACGGCCTGGCGGAAGACCTCCTGGTCGCCTGACTCGCCGCCGATCTGCATCCAGATGTTGAACATGTTCAGAGCGCGGGCCATGGTGTCGCCCGGTTCTCTCACCAGCTTGTTGATGACGATGGCACACTCATTGGACGAAACGCGGTAGAGCTCCGCCGCCTTGTCGGCGTTGCCGGCACGCTTGTGGAATCCGGCCATCAGCGCGGTGAGCACAACGCTCGTGGGATCGATTCGCGTGTTCACCCGCCGGGCTTCCTCGAGCAGTTCGATGGCACGCGCCGACGGCGGACTTGCCGCCCCGCCGTCGAGTGCCTCCAGCCACACCTTGTAGGCCGCGCCCTCAAACGGATTGCTCCGAAGCGCTCGCTCGGCGTATTCGGCCGCGCCCATGAAGTCCCTAGTCGCAAGACGAGCGTTCGCGATCGACGAGTCGATCCCGCCGTAGTTCGGGCTGAGCCGATCTATCTCCATGTATTCGGCGAGGGCGAGGTCGATCCTGTTCCGCAGGAAGTACTCCGTCGCCAGGCGCATCCGGATGCTCGAGCTGAGCGGCTCCTTGTGCCAGGGCTGCAGCGATTTCACTCGCTTGAGCAGGGCGAGGCGCTTCTCGGCGTCGGGGGTTCGCACGGCGGCCGCGAACGTTCGCTGCGCGGTGATCGCCTTGGCCCCGGGAATGAAGAACAATGCGGCGGCGGCCAGACCCGCGGCAACAAACGCAGCGCGCCGCGCGATCGGTTGCCCGGCCAACTGGCTCAATGCGACGGTCCGCGGAGCCGCCATCGCCCCGCAGATGAACGCGGCGCCCAGCCAGAAGCTGATCTGCGTGTCCGGCTCGGTCGCCGTGATGGAGACCATTGAGTTTACCACCATGCCGGCCAGCCCGGCCCCGATGCCGATGATGATGGAGCGCTGGACATCGTCTGCCGCGTTGCGTGCGGCCTTGCGCGCCGCGAAGAACAGCCCCGCCAGCAGCCCGGCATACAGCAGGATGCCGACGATCCCCAGCTCGGCCATGATTTCCAGCGGGTAGCAATGCGGGCTCAGCGTTGCGACCGCGGCCGCCGGCTGCGTGTAGTATTCCACCGGCTGGAACGCCCGCACGGCCGCCGCGTAGCCGCCAAGGCCCTGCCCCAGAACCGGCGACGAGCCGATCATGTTCACCGCGCCCTGCCACAGGTAGCGGCGAATCCCCACGGCCGACTTCAGCAGTTCGGGCTTGGCCGTCAGCACCACGAGGGCCGCAAGCACAAGCACACCTGCGGTTATCAGCAGGTACCGCCGCGAGCTCGGATACAGCGCGGCCGACATCACGAACAGCCCGACGATCACGCCCGCCACGGCGCCGTTGGCCAGCTTCTTCGAGAAATCAAGCAGCCACGCCTGCATGCCCAGCCCCGCCCGCATCTCGCCTTGGCTGGCCGCCATCAGCAACGCGTACGCCATCAGGATCAGCACGGCCACGAGCCCCCAGTACTTCGCGGCCGAGATCCGCTCGCTCGGCCCCACCAGGTAAGCCACACCCGCCACAATCGGCAGCACGAGGAACCCGCCGGCGAGGTTGCGGTTGCCGAAATAGAGGAAATGCCCGCGGCTGAGATGATAGATGATCGCAATTGCCGCCACTACCGCGGCCACGAACAGCCACCGCGCGAACAGCCTCCGCGCGCTGGCCGACGACAGCAGGAACGACAGCCCGAGGAATCCCAGGAAGAACGACGCCTCCCGCATCAGCGGGGCCGGCGCCGCCCAACCGTGATGATGCCAGGCCAGTGATAGCAGCATCCATCCCAGCAACGCCGCCGCGGGGGCGATCAGCGTGATTCGATCGCGCAACCATTCCCTCGGCGCCGCGAAGGCTGCCAATGCCATCAGGCAGATTATCGTGGCCGCCTGGAAGATTGGCAGCTTCAGATACGTGTACTCGAACGTCACCCCCGGCAAGTAGATCAGCGACGTGATCGCCAGCAGAACCAGCACGATGATCTCGGGGACACCGTATCGCGCGCCGCCGGTGGTGGATCTCGTTTCAGTTGTGTTCACGGATGGAGGCCCTCGTCGGTTCTGTTGGAATATCTTCGCCAAGGCCATGTAGGGGCAGGTCGAGCGATGCCCGCTTGCGTGCGGCCGAGGACGGTCGCGGCATCGCGAGTTGCCTGCCCGGAACGCCAACAATGCCATAGAGGAGCAGGCAACGGCGACCGCAGCGGTCGCACGAAGACCTCGACCTGCCCCTACTTGACCAGCCCAATCTTCTCGAGCAGAATCGGCTCGAATCCGATCTTCCACGCTGGCGAATCATTGCGAAGCGAGTAATCCCCATGGGCGGCGTCAGCAAACAACGGATCACCGCCCACGAAATTCTCGCCGAGCTTCAGGTAGTGCTCCACCTTGTGCCAGGTGGCCTCGATCCAGGTGCCGCCGAAGCAGATGTTGCAAGCGACCACGTTGTTCTCAGGCGGAATGCCGTCGTCCTTCGCGTAGAACGCATCGAGCTGCAGCAGCTCGGGATAGCGGTCGCTGTAGGGCGGCTTGTGGTGGTTCACGTCGTCAAGCCGCTGCTTCATCGTCTTGTAGACCATGTTATGCCAGACGGGCGACTTGTCCAGCCCGCGGCCGTCGATCCAGATGGCCGGCCGGCAGTCGACGAAGACGTTATTCTCGACGCGGATGTCGCGCCCGCCGCCGATCATCACGGCCCGCGTCACCCGCACGAACAGGTTGCCGACCACGGTCTGCCCGCTCACGCAGTCGTCGAGATAGACCGCCATCGACCCCATGCCGTAGCCGCCGGTGTCGTGGATGTAATTGTGCCGGATCACGTTGCCGCGCGTCGTGTAGTCGCGGCCGGTGTAGATCGCGCCGCAGTCGCCCGTTTCCAGGGTCACGTGGTGGATCTCGTTGAACTCGATCAGGAACTCGTTGCCCCAGTAGATGATGCCGGAGTGCGGGGCGTCGTGGATGAGGTTGTGCGTGATCTTCGTGCCAACGCCTGTGGCGTGCACGGCGGGCCGATAGCAGCGCGACCACCGAGCGAAATGATGGACGTGGTTGTTGTGAATCACGTGGCCGGAGGGCGTCAGCGTCTTCCGGTCGCCGCCGATCACTTCGATGCCGGAGTCGCCGGTCTCGGAGATCTCGCAGCTGGAGACGACGTGGCCGGTGCCGCCCGCGATCTCGATCCCGTGCATGCCGATGCCGGTGACCGTGCAACCGCTGATCGAGCAGTTGGCTCCGCCGCTCACCTTGATGCCGGTGCCTCGCGTGCCCTGCACGGTGAAGCCTTGCAGCGAGATGAACGACGCGTTCCGCAACTCGATCGCCGGCGTTTCCAGAATCGACGCCAGCACTTCATGGCCGTCAAGCGGCCCCGGCGGCCAGAAATACAGCACGCCATCCTTCGCGTCCACGTAGTACTCGCCGGGCTGATCCAACTCCTCGAGCACGTTCAGGAAGTAGAAACGCTGTCCCGTGCGGAAGCCATACTGGCCGTGTGGCGGCTTCGTCTTTACCACGCGGTTCTCGAGATCGATGGAGTCGATAGCCTCGAACGTGTTGGCCCAGTCGTACGACCAGTAGCCGTGCACCCACACGTTCTCGAACGATCTCCATCGGCGTGGGCGGTCGCCATCGTAGAAGAACCCGCCATCGAGCTTGCCCTGGTCGCCGCCGAAGTCGTCCTTCCCGGCGGCGTCTTTCGGGAAGCCTGCAATCTTGACGAAACCATCATTGGGCCAGCGGGCGACGGTCATCGGCTTGCCGTCGAAAAACAGCTCGAGATGCGCGGGCGCCGCCGGCCGGTTGAATCCGCGCGAGCGGAGTGTGCCGAAATCGGTCACCCCGCACTGGCGCAAATCCGCCTGCACCACATGATCGCGCGCGGCCGGGTCCAGCCGCGCGAGTACTCCTGGATCGGCAACTCTCGCGAACCGGCTGAGCAGACGCCCGCCGAGCAGCCGCACCTTCTCGCCGTGCGCCGCGCGGTATACGATCGGCGAGTCCTTGGCGCCGGAATCCGCCTCGTAGAGTGCAAACGTCTGCGGCAGCGGATAGTCGCCGCCACGCACAGTCACCGTCGCGCCGCCCGGGGGCAGGCCATCCTTCTGCTTCAACTGGCGCACGGCGTCGCGGGTGCGCTCCAGCGACGCGAACGGGCCATCCGTGCCCGCCGCATTTGGCTCGGCCATCCGGCCCGACCATCCATCATTGCCTTTCGTGCTGACGCTGAATTCAGGCATGTCGTTTCCCCCGCCGTGCGCGAGCACGGCAAGAAACAGCAGGCAGATCATGATACAGCATTTTGCCATCGTGTCCGCACCGATGGAAGAAGTGGACGCAGTGGACCAAGTGGACGGAGTGGACGAGGAAATCTTTCACCCAACCACCCAACCACCCCACCACACCATCACCCTACACTAGCTCCTGCTTCCGCACCTTAACTTCCTTGCCCCTGATAGCCGACTCGTACAGCGCATCGAGGATTTCCATCACGCGCACGCCGTGCTCGGCGGTTGCCAGCGGCTCCTTGTTATCGATGATGCAATCCACGAAATGCTGCTGGGCGCTTGCGTACTTCGGCTGGTAGCTCTTCGGGCTGACGATCTCGACGCAGCCGTAGCGGCTCACGAACACCTTGGCCTCCATCGTGTAGCCCTCGCCCAAGTTGCCCTGATACAGCGACCCCTTGCTGCCGAGGACAATGGTGGACATCTCCTCGCCGCGCTCGGTGTTCGTTGCCCAGCTCGCTTCGAGCGCCAGCACTGCTCCGTTATCGAGGCGCACGAAGCCGGCGGCAAAATCCTCGATGTCGGTTGTCTTGCCCGCGGCCAAGGCTATGTCCTGCGCCAGCTTGTCGTGCGTGAAGCCCGTCACGCTCACGGCGCCGGGGTTGCCCATCAGCCACAGGGCGAGGTCGAGCCGGTGCACGCCGAGATCGATCAGCGGCCCGCCGCCGGAGAAGCGCTTGGTGGTGAACCATCCGCCCAGTCCGGGCACGCCCCGCCTCCGGTTCCACACCGTACGCGCGTAATATACTTCGCCCAGGATGCCGGAATCGGCGTATTCTTTCAGGATTTGCGCCTCGGCGGAAAACCGGCTGTTGAAGTGCATCATGAACTTCTTCCCGGATTCCTTCGCCGCCAATGCCATCCTGCGCCCCTCGCGGGCGTTCATCGCCATCGGCTTCTCGCACATCACGTGCTTGCCCGCCTGCAACGCCAACACCGAGATCGGGCAGTGCAGGTAGTTCGGCAAGGCCACGCTCACAACGTCCAATTCCCTCATCTCCAGCATCTTCTCCACGCTGGTGAATGCGTGGGGGACGCCGTAGTCGGCTTTAACCTTTGCCAGCCGCTCCTCGTTCACGTCGCAGATGGCCAGCACGTTCGCCCGAGTGTTCGCGTAACAGCGAAGATGATGAACACCCATACCCAGGCCGATAATGCCCGCATTGATTTCCTTTTTCATCGGATCTATCACCCTGAACCATTCCGGCCGTCAATATTGGACTTCAATCAGGCACAAGCCCCGTGCCGGAGCCGTGGGG
>Ga0172363_10003635_pt1 | contig 12539 bp, 16 predicted proteins | sample LakKivs2_kivu2a2_FD_114541 | JGI IMG/M metagenome (GOLD analysis project Ga0172363, IMG submission 114541) | Sediment microbial communities from Lake Kivu, Rwanda - Sediment s2_kivu2a2 | ecosystem: Environmental > Aquatic > Freshwater > Lake > Sediment | place: Rwanda: Western Province, Lake... | reverse complement strand
GCAAGCTCTATTGCGCCGAGGTTGGGGACTACCGAGCCGTTGGGCGATACCCTTATCTCGCAGGTTTCGCCGATGCTCTCTTTGTCGGAGACCCACGCTTTATCGGGAAGATAACCTGTATTGCTTCCGCAAACTATTCTTAAGCCTTTGTCGGCAGCCTGCGCTTCGCTAGCACTGCCGCTGGGGGTTACTTTGACTACATTCGAACCGCCCAGAGCTTTGAGGTAGTTAAGGAAGCCTTTGCGCCCAAGCTCTATATCGCCTATGCGGGCTTTCGGCGCTTGCGCCCTCGACAGGGCGCTCACAAGCCTTTCCCTATGACAGATAAAGCCTTCACCAGAGCGTTTGCCCTCAATATTCAGTTGTTCCAATTATTCACCCCTCTCGGAAGTTAAGGCGTCGGGCAATACGCCTTGCTCCCGCAGTAGTAAGCGCTGGATACGCTGCGCTTCGCTAGCCGTAAACGGCGCTCCCACTTATATAATGAATTTGAGGGGCTAAAACCTCTACACCGCTAGCGGTTGCATCTCCCGCTTCCTATAGCGCCATAGGTATTGATGGTCGGTTTGTGTTAGCGCTATCCCTGTTGCTTTCTTGCTGGCAATCTCGATAAGTCTCTTGGGGCAACCTAACAGCCATGTCCGAGAGTCAACCCACGATTCAAGGTCTAGCGCCTTATCATCGGCAATGGTATCAAGCAACTCTGCGCTATCTCCTTCCCAATCGTTGACCATGTTATTGAGACTTATCACCTTGCCGTTGCGCTTCTCTGAGTGCCAGTATTCCATCACCACATAGCTGGCTACTCTTACCATTGCGCCCTCGCTGAAGGGCTCATGGCCGTTCCTGCTGTCTACCTCGGCCAGCCTTACTATGATGTTATGCTTCAAGTCGTCCCTGTCCTCATATCGAGCCTTGTATTGAAATCTATCGGCAACCTCGCTATACTTCTCCCAGTCTAGCTCCATACTCGCTCCTTTCGGGGCGAGGCTAGGCTTCCCCAGCTAGCTAATCCCTGGCTGGGGTTTTCTATATGCCTCGCCCGTTTGAGGGCAAGCGCCCTGGTCAAAGCTCCATCATTCTGTTGTTAAGGTGCGTTCGTGTACAAATACAGCATTGCACGAAATGTCCTTACGTTCATTAAAAGAATGAACCTATATTTACGTGATGCGTTCAAAAAGCGCACGTTTGCACGTTGAACAAAATGAGAGGGGGAATGTTCAGTACGTAAATTTACTAAGGGAAGGGCTTGAATGGCTGGAGGGTGATGTTTATCTTGGGGAAGGGATTAAACCGCTGCGCTGTAAAGAGCGGCGTGCGGGTTAGCCCAGGAACTGTCGGATGCCTCCATGCCGCTGGGAGTCAGCCGGAAGTATTTCCGGGGCTGGCCCTCGCTGTAGTGGTCCTGAAATGCGGACGGCTCTTCCTTGCCGGTGAGCTCCACCCAGCCGAGCCGATGCAGGTTGGAAAAGTAGACGACGAAGGAATGATAGTTGCACCCAGCCTTATACGACATGCGGTCGAGGTATTGCCCTGTCAGCCTCTCGATGTTTTCGGGATCAATGGCGCGCTTCTCGCGCCGCGCCTGTTTCTCCTCGTCTCTGGTAGCTTCATCCGATGCTCTTGCGCGCATGAGGGCATTTTTATAGTGGTAGAAGATGTCAGCCTGGGGCGCACCGACGGCGGGATCAATTTTGGGAGTATCGTAAGACCCGTGTCCCATGAGGTACTCGCGGATGAACCAGCCGCAGCCGAAGGGGCGCAGGAAACCGCCGCGTTTAGGACGTAGAGTCTCGGCCATTTTCTTGACCTTTCTCCCATAGCTTGCTGTACCACTGCCTGTGCTCGTCGCCGGCGATCTTGCGATATCTAGCGGTTGTGTCGAAGCTGGCGTGTCCCAGATGCTCCTGCAGCATCCTCATACCTTCGCCCGAGTCGTCGTGCTTCATGGCGTTGACGGCGAAGGCATCCCGCAGGCGATGAGGGCTTACACCGTATTTGCGACCTGTAACCGGATTTACAAGGTCGCCGAGTCCGGCTCTGTCGGCGCAATCCTTGATTATCTGCCAGGCGCGGTGGCGATTGATACCGAAGATCAGGAGTTTGCCATTCTTCGTCACAGGGCCACCGCGCCTGATGTAGTCATTGAGCAGAGCAAGGGTATCATCATCCAGAGGCAGTGTACGCATTTTACGTTGTTCCAATTCCTTTGCTACCGTCTGCTCCACCTTGACGCCGCACTTAGGGCAAAAGGTATGAGCTTTCCCCAGCCTGGCGCTGCATTGGGGACAGGATATCTTGATACGTGACTTCAAGTGCTGAATCCTGACCGTGCCGTGTTCGAAGTCTATGTCGTTGGGAGTCAATGCCGTCGCTTCTGAAATGCGGCAGCCGGAGCGGGCAAGTACATTTATAAGGAGTCGGTCCCGCGTGCACTTCGCCGCCTTTTCGAGACGCTCTGTTTCTTCTATCTGTAAGTATGCTTCCATAATTAATCTCTTAAAAATCTAATTCTTCGAAACAGATGTCTGCGCTACTTCTTAGGCGGTATTTTCTTCTGTGCCTCGGCCAATGCATCTGCAGGGTCATACCATTTGATAGAGGTTGGATCCATACCCCCATATAAATCGTAAAACCAGCCACAGTGGGGACACTTCCATGTGTGATACTCCTCGGGCTTTCCATTGGCAACCCGCCGAAAACCCCAAGCAAGAAACAGTTTGTAGCCACCTTTCCGCTCACACTGCGGGCAGAGAATGGGCAGGTTATTATCTATGAGAGTACAAATCAATTGGGTCACCATAGCTTCAATTGTGTCTATCCTGTGCTTAAATGCTGCAAATCGCTGCTCGATGCAGGCGTTCAGCCTCTCGTTGATTACAGTTTCTTCCTTATCTAAGGTACTCTCGATAAAAATGGCGGGGGCTTGTTTGGATGGCGCTAGATGTCTTTCGAACCTTTCTTTCAAAGCCTTCGGTACTCTAATGCTCAAGATGGGGTTTTCCTCGTCATACTTCTTGCGGCTTGGAGTTACTAATTTTTTCTTTGACATTTCTTGTTCCTCCTGTTTCAGTTATATGTCGATCCCTCTTCTTGGGGATGGGCATCTTAAGGTTCAGATTGTCGGCTGGCGAAAACTTCGCATGAGCGGTCTTAACATCAGACTCAGCTAATGCTACATATCCGCGCAAAACCTCTAAAGATGAATGGCCGGTTATCTGCTGCAGACTAAAAAGATTGGCGCCGTTCCGCAGGAATTGGATACAGAAGGTATGTCGAAAAGTGTGAGGGGAACATCGCACACCTTGCAGCCCAGCTTTCTTTCCCAGATCCTTTATAATCGTTTCGACCCTGTTTTTTGTAAGCGGCCAGCCGTCTTGGGTCAGAAAGAAGTTGTCAATTAAACCTGTTGCCGGTTGTGGACGACACCGTTGGTATTTCCACAGGGCCGACACCAGTCTTTTCCCTACTGGAATCCGTCGCTCCTTGGCTCCTTTTCCGAAAACCTTTAGGGTTTGATTTCTGAGATCGACGTCATCCGTTTTAAGACCAATTAGTTCGCCCAGTCTTATTCCAGTGTCGAGAAGCGTCAAAATCATCGTATAGGTCCTAATTCCGGCGACGCTGGAGGTGTCTATCGTCAGGAACAACCTTTGAATTTGTTCCTCGGTAAAAGGAGTGATTATTTTCTTCGGTGCCTTTGGCATCTTCGTTTTGGAGAAAGGGTTGCGATCTATGAATCCTTCCCTTATTAGCCAACTCCAGAAGGCACTGATGCTACGCAGGTAGCAGTTGATGGTGTGTCCGGTGAGCTTCCTATCGCGGCTCTTGATGAAAGGGTGCGACTCGAAACGTTGAACCTCCTTCAAATGTAGAACGAATCTTCGTATTTCACTTACGCCGATTGATTCAACATTGGTGGGCAGGCCAGAAGCCGTTAAGAAACTATTGAAATAGCTTACAGCCCTTGCCGTTAGTAGAATGGTGTTCTCACTAATCCCCTCGCTGCGAGCGCAGAGGCGATAGCCCTCGATGAGCTTGTTCAACTCTGTAGAACCTGACCTATCAAGTGTTTTTTGTAGGAAGTCATCTATCTTGTTATCTAACGTCATTGCTTCTACCCACCTGTTTTCGGGCTTTAGTCATCTTATCTGGTTGAACATCTTACACCTCCGTGCTAGGATTACATAAGTTAAGGCATTTTAGGGCGTTCTAAGGTGTGTTAACGAAGTAGTATGAGCAAAGAATTTTATAGCGTGAAAGAGACTGCCGAGATTCTCGACTTTTCGCGTGACCGAATCTACGAGTATTTGAGGAATGGCTATCTGCATGGAACTCGGCTTACAGGACACAGTGCATGGCGGATTCCCGCTGCTGAGATTGAGCGGTTAAAGGGATTAAGCTCAGGCAATTCTGGTATTCCAGCGGAGGATAAATCTGACAAGTGGTCTAAGTACATCGACTTGGCACTTTGGTTTCAAGATACACTATCTAATATCGGTCCTAAGGATTGGGCTATCTGTGGGCTTGTCGATGCTGTCAGCTCTGACAGGACTTCCGAGGCTGGCGTAAGTCTGGGGGTGGATGGGGGCAAGTTAGTAGTAAAGCTGTCGGTAGAGTCGGATAAGTACTTTCCGCTGTTTATGATAAAGCTGAAGGCTTCATTTACAGGGTTTGAGTCCTATGATGGGTGGCGGAAATCGCTAAACGCTCTTATCCTTATATGCTGGAATATAGTACATGAGATATTGGACAAATCCCAGGCTGCCACAGGTTTGTCATTGAGCAAATATCTCCCGACGGGGGGAAAGGGGCATCTGACCGCCGTGCCCAGGTATATTTACGAATTTGCCCTCGACAATCGTCAATCTGGGAAGCATCTAGCCTTAGTGGTTTCAGAACGTGACCCTAAACACTGGATACTCGTTCCTGAGGGGATTCCTGGCTATATGCTCGCCATGGGCTCCAGAGATGAGATGGAGAGGTGCAAGGAAGCTACAACCTCTCTAGCCAACCAATACGCTGAAGATAAGCGGATCGGTGAAATAATTACCAAGGCGAAGCGGCTTAAGAATGATGCAGCCCCGCTGCAAAAGGCACTCTCCGAAATTATCAAGCAAGCCGCTGGTGACATCTGATCTACTCTCACAACCTTTTCATATTCTTGCCCTTGGTGCTGGGGAGTCTGGCTATCCTCCTTTCTATCGCTAGATTGTCTACCGGGCTGGCTGCAGCATGGGCTTTCTTAATGTCTACATTAGCAAGCTCGCAATAGCGTCTGGTCATTTCAAGGCTTGAGTGTCCCAGTATCTTCTGCAGGCTGAAGATGTCGCCGTCGTTCCTGAGGAAGGTTATCGCGAAGGTGTGCCTCAAAGTATGTGGTGAACACCTTACGCCGGTGAGCCCGGCCAAGAGGCCGTAGCGCTTCATAATGCTGTCTACACGGTTCTTGGTCAGCGGCCTCCCGTCCTGGGTCAGGAACAGATTATTCAATTTCGGACGCGCCGGTTCAGGGCGATAGTGATTAATGTAGCGCCACAGCAATTTGCGAATCTGCTTGCCGATAGGCACGAGCCTCTCCTTGTTGCCCTTGCCCAGCACCTTGATCAGGCCGTCCTCAAGCCAGACGTTTTCCATTTGCAGGTTTATCAGTTCGTTCACACGCAAGCCGGTGTCCAGCAGGGTAAGGACGATAACCGTGCCGCGATAGCCCTCGGCCGAATCGCTCATAGCGCTTAGCAGAGACTTGATCTGATTTGGAGAAAAGGTAGCGATGACCTTCCTTGGCGGCTTCGGTATCTTCAGCTTGGAGAAGGGGTTGGAGTCGATGATTTCCTCTTCGAGAAGCCAGGACCAAAAGGCGCGGACGGACCTCATGTAGGTGTTGACGGTGTGTCCGGAGAGCCCTCTCTCCTGTGTCTTGCTGTAGGGGTGGTCGCTGAAGCACCTCTTCTGTTGCAGGTGGAGGATGAAAGCCCTCAACTCGTTTGTGCCTACGCCTGTGACATCTGTGCTCAGGCCGTTGTTCTCAAGGAAATCGCAGAGGTATCTCATGCTGTTGATGACGATTGCAGTGGAGTTGGGGCTTTTTCCCTCGGTGGAGGCGCACAACTGGTATCCTTGTAGGAGGCTTCTGATGTCGGTGCCGGAATTTGACGAAGCAAGCACCCTCCCTTTACAGATACGGTTTTGCGGACTAAAATAGGTACGAATTCCGCGGGTGTAACTCAGCGGTAGAGTGCTTGCTTCCCAAGCAAGGAGTCGTGGGTTCGAATCCCATCACCCGCTCCAATACTTAAATACAAAAAGTTTACAAAAGTTTACAAAAGAACTGCTTGAAAGCTTCCTCCAGTCCAGACCATCTGGGACAAGCCCTAGGACTATAGAACTTTACCGTTTTGCTCTGGATAAGTTCATTGGCTATCCGCTGACTCCTGAAGGCATCAATAGCTATCTTAACTCCCTTACCTGTGGCAATGCCAAACACAATTACTACCGCTGCATCAAGACGCTTTGTCGCTGGCTATATCATACTGACCAGCTCCCTACTAATCCGATTGAGAAGGTTCTGCCTCCTAGAAGGCAAAAAAGGCTATTGCCAGCCATATCAAAGGAGCAACTATCCATCTTGGTAAATCAGGCCTCTTCTGAGCGAGATAAGGTCATCCTGAATCTATTGTGGTATTCGGGAATGAGGGTCTCCGAGTGTGCTGGCGTGAGGGCTAAGCATTTCAACTGGGATGAGGGGACAGTGGTCGTTCTAGGCAAGGGTAATCGCTATCGCAAGGCTCTAGCTGGCAATGGCATAGTCAGGGACTGGTTCTCCACACATGATAGCCTAGAAATGAATAAAGAGGGGATTAGAACGATGCTCCAAAGGCTGGGGCAAGCCACTGGTATACACTGTAACCCTCACTCCTTCAGGCGTGGCTTCTGTGTCCATAACGTGAAGGCTGGGCTTAGTAACAAGGTAATCCAGACTCTAGGTGGATGGGAGACTCCTGACATGGTTAGCCACTACGCTGCAAGCTTGACCTTCGAGGATGCCTGCAAGATATACAAGGCTGCAAATACGGATGTTTAGGACTTAAATAGATACTCTAATATAGAGACTTTCTTGTACTGGGTTTCGGTTCGTTCCTTTGTTACTGTTCTTTCTTTTTCAACCGTCTTTGTGTCTGCGATAACCTCATATTCCCATGTCCACGTATCACCAGAGTAATCAATAAAAGGAGCGAATATGGCATCCTTTTGCTCATTAGGCTTTAATGTCAGAATTCGCTCAACAGTAAATTCTTTTACTTTATCTAATTCAAACTGTGTCCAAGTCTCTTCTGATACCGTTTTATCCCCTGTATAGGGCTGACGGACAAATCTGAATATGACGCTGAAATTTCCTTCAATTGTATCTTTATTCCAGACGGTAATGGTAGCTCTAGGAATAATGTAGCCGTATAGATGTGCAGACAACCCCACCCCACTTGGGCGTATGTTAACTATTAACTCATGTTCTAAAGGTACTGTCTCATTGTATGTTTCAGTATCCTGGTACTCGATAGTTTCAGTGTAGGGAACTTCCATAAGCGGAACATAGCCAATCACCAGACCTATTACAGCTATTAGAAGTATAACCACAACGATAATAGTTAACTTCATAGTGAATTCTCCTTTTGTCCATAATAGACCAAATTGAAGACATATCAGGTGTTAACACTCTAATGCCGATGATGGAGCATGTCAACCACATGGCGTTCTGCCGAGTTTGCACTCCTCTGAGCCTGTGAAGAGCCTGGTGCAAACGAAGGCTGTACGCCCGTACCTGGTGGGGAGCCTCCCGACCAAACTTGGTGTGCCTACACGATGTTTGGGCGAAGGTTTGAACTAAGTTGTTATGCCAAGCGTGAGCGGCATAACACGGCTTAGTTCGAAGGGTGGAGGGGTACTACCCCAACCGCGTGGGAATTGCCACTATCTCTCCTAGCTGCCCACAGCTGTGGCTTGGAGCTACACAGCTGGCACTCTCGCATGTGTATCCGCCTGATGAGCCTACCTTGGTCAATTTAGAGGTGTTTAAGGTGCTTGTGACGTACAGGGTATGGCCTATATCATCCCCTACAGCTACAATGCCTAGTAGCCATCGAGACTTGTATTGGCCTGGGGTATACCCCCATACGCTGGAATGGGCTAAGGCTGAATACTCGATTTGCTTCTCGTAGAAAAATCTGCCTGGATTAAGGTTGGACTAGCTCAGCCAATCTTTTTTTCTACGATGGATGACTACTACAGGTAGGATTGCTGTGACTAAGAGAAATAGTGTCCATCCTATGGCAAATGGTATATCCGTATCGGTATTAGTAGTAATGACGGAAGTCCACGCAAGGATGGGAAGGATGACTATAGGAGTCAACAGGTAAGCTGCAATCAGGCAGGTTAGCCACTCCTTTCTCCTAGCAGTCAACATTCCACCAGTAAACACAAAAAGGAGCAAGGCTATAGATAACCACTTTAACAATCCTACATAAGAAGCTAACCAGTCTGGTGGGTCACTACAAATGGCACGAGTTATCACAAAACCAATTATTGCACCAATCGCCATTAGGACACCCGCTGCTTTTCTCAGGTTAGTCCACCTTTTTTCAATAGGCCTAGTCTTAAGGGTGGCTTTGCTCTTCTCTCTTCGCTGTGGAGACCTGTGCTGTGTAGCCCTAAATACAGGCTTCTCGTCACCCCAATCATCCCCTCCAAAGTCCCATTCATCACCGCAGGCTACCTTACCTCTGCAATCAGGCCAGTTGATACACACATAGAACTTACTACCATCGCTTCTGCGTGTTCCTAGGCGTGTCCTAGAGCCACATACTGGGCATTTAACATCACTAGCCATCTGTAGCCTCCCTTGGCATCGTGCCTAGCCATTCTCTACTTTCATTATAGGGGCTCTGTCAAGATGCACCCACCCTACCCCCACCCCACTTGTGCAAGATAGCCACCATTGGCTTAATTGATGCCTAGGTCAATGATTTCATGGTTTGTAGTGCAATATCCCCCACATGCCATTTTGTCTATGAATTCCTTCTGTTTATGGGCTTCAGCCATTGTTGGCCAGAGAGTAACCGTCAGTGCTCTGCAGTGTGCAACGAGAGCATATTGTCCGTCACCCTGTATCCAAACAGCTTTTTTACCCCATCTGCGTTGTGCCTTTTCTCGGCATGCCTCGTTAGTCATTATCCTCACCTCCTTTCCCTACGGATTAGCTTTGTAAGCTAAATCTGTATCCGCAAAGCATCCGCTTCATTCCTGAATGGAATCCGTTCCCAATCCGCATCCGCTAGGATGCCCTGTCTATGTCCTAGCGGATTTGTCCCCTCTACTCGTAAAGGTATATGTATACCTTTATCCGTTTTGATTATTATCCGCATAGACTCTTGCATGTCTATGCTCTCTGATATATCTCTCAATAGTGGCTTTCTTTTGGCTGGGAAATCTTTGCGTAATGTCATTGGCAGTTACCCGCTGGTCTAGAAGCCGCCAGACTTGCTCTTTCAGACTGCCCTCTTCCCTTGCCATTGTCAGATTCTCCCTATTAAACCGTATTACTATGGGGTCAGAGTGACTCCCCCTCACCTTTTCCTGCGTCACTACGATATGGTCTTCATCAGACTTCACGATAGAGACCAATGTGGATACCTTCGCCCTATGAAGAGAGGAGCCCATCTGCTCTCCTCCAAGATTTGTATGGTGAACAAGGATGATAGCACACTGGTGCTTTCTGGCCAATCTATTCATAGCATCAAATACCAATCCTGAATCTGGTCTAGTAATATCTGAAATACCCAGACTGGTGTAGCTGTCTATGAAGACTATATCAGGCTGATAAGCAATAAGTGTCCGTTCAAAGTCCTCGCTGAAATCGGGCTTCTCCCATCTGATATCCCTCTTGGCCACCGGCAACAAACCAGTCTTACCCATTGTTGTCCATTGGTTTTTAAGCAGGCCATGGTCTTCATCTTGGCATATTATCAAAGGCTTACATTTGGTGCATTGGATGCCAGCGAATTCAGTCCCGTTCATAAGGGCATCAGTCAGGTATAGATAGAGTGTTGTTTTTCCAACTCCTGCATCGCCATAAAGCAGTCCTGTGTTGTTCTTGACCGCTATCCCAGGGATAATCCAATCAGGCTCTGTAGCTTCGCGGACGTCAGCTACATAGTCAGAGGGTATCAGGATAGGGTTATCGGGACATTGAGTGTTGTACCACTCTATGGAGTTCAAGAATTGCTTGCTGCCGAGCCCAATGTCCTCCACAAGGGCTTCCCTATATGCATCCATGTGCTCTTCCCCTATAGATGCCCGTATTCCCTCGTTTGATAGTATCCTGTCCAGAGCCTCTTCGAAGTCGAGATTCTGTAGGTCAATGGGTGATAGCTTCTCCTCTGGTGTCAATTCTCGTGCATCATTCCGTCTTGTTATTGCTTGATTATTACTCATGATATCCTCCACCCTCATTCCTCAGAGCCATCTGACTCTTCTTGTCTTAATAAGGCTTCATTTTCCTTCCTTAATATACGGATGTTCTTATCCACTATGGTCATCCAACTAATCCATGTCTCTGCAGACGGACAGGACTCCCCTCTTTCATAGTAGTTCACCATCTGACGGGTAACACCTATCGCCCTAGCCATCTCATCTTGTGAATAGCCCAGAGCCTTCCTGATAGTCCTCATTAGTGAAGGAATTACTAACTGGAACTGCTTGTCCACCGAATCACCTTTCATACTTCCACCTCCAGCAATAACCATACCACAAATAAAACGAGCTGTCAAATCAGATATACACCATTCCTACAGCTGACTTATACAGTAGCAAGCCTATAATTGCTCTTGACAATTGTTGTGTTATGTGCTAGTCTATATTAAGCACCTCACGTTTTATGGTAAGTAAATTTCAAGCCCATAGCTGAGCAAGGCCTAAAAATAATCAAAATGTGGTAAACCAAAGCTGGGCTTTTACGAGTGGAGGGCATGTCATGCGAAGGAAGACACAAAAAGAAATAGCACAAGAGTTGGGTATATCCAAGTGCTATCTATCCTTGATTCTTAGTGGTAAGAGGAATGCCAGTCCAGAGATGATACAGAAGTTACAGGCGGTTCAGGGTATTCATAAAGTTTGTAACTTTTCGCTCTTACGATGTAATTCCCAAGCAAGGAGTCGTGGGTTCGAATCCCATCACCCGCTCCAATACTCAGAGACAGGGGAACATGCCTAGACGAAAGGTGATTGGTTTATAATCTCCGTCATCCCATATAGCCGTTTATCAATCTTGCCAGCCATCCGCAGACTCATTTGACTTGTTATCTGAAAGCGGTTCTTCCTTACGACTCTTCTTTGCCCACCATCCACCGTGTCTACGGATACCTACTACCAGGCAAATCACTGCTAGCAGTATTCCTCCTGTGACTAGACCTATCAGCAACCAATTTGTTTTGCTATGAGCTGTTTGTGAAGAATTCTCAGCAGGTTCAGATGTCGTTATTGGCATTGTTGATTCGGATCCAATAGTTGTTGGTGTTGGTGCAGCATTTGCTACCGCGCCGAGTATTGCCCAGTCGCTGAGATGAGTCGTCTCGCCGCATAAGGTGTTGCCGTTGAGGCTGATATTGCTGGCTACTTCCCATGTATCGTTGGACCAGTAACCCAGTTTGATGTCTGACTGATTTTCAACAATACTCAAGTCTTGGGGAGAAAGATTAATACATATCATAGCTGGAGCTCCTAACGCTCCGGTAGGGGTTAGCGAGAAGCAGGTATCGCCGACAACAAATCCCTCTGTAGCGTTATGGCAGTAGCCGCTTCCAACTGTAATTGATACTGTAGTTCTGTTTTTAAAGGCACCCGCCGGGAAGGAGACCTCTATCTTCCCGTCGTCGGTTTGCACGTTGGCGCCATGTACACCGACTGTACTCCTGACTTCTGAGCCGTTGGGTGGAGCCGTAGGCACGGCAGTTGGAGTAGCTATCGAGGTAGACGTAGCTGTTGGCGTTATTGTGCTTGTAGGGGCAGGCGTCGATACAGGTGTAGCTGTTGGCGCTATTGTACTTGTGGGGGCAGGCGTCGATGCAGGTGTAGCTGTTGGTGTAGGTCTAGTGGTTATGGTTGGAGTCGGTGTTGGTACTAGTGTAGGTATAGGTGTTGCTGTAGTTGTTGATGCAGGTTTAGGAGTGATGGTTGGCCCCGGTGTTATATATCCAATAGTAACGCTGCCGTTAGTCACGCTTATGGATACTGGCGATGTGTTTACGTCATTAACCATAACCTTGGACAGATTGAGAAATGAGGTGCCGGATACACTCCTGGCCGTGAAGCTGATATTTACGAACGTCCCGGGGTTTGAAACAGTACAAAAGGCCATAGTTGAGCCCCAAATACCGGTGATTTTACCTATGCTATTATTAATTTCTATATAACCGGACGTTGCGCTACAACCCTGGGAGAGCAGGTTTCCTTGGGTAATGCTGTTAACTTCGAGTAGAGTTGCGTTG
>Ga0172363_10003631_pt1 | contig 12542 bp, 15 predicted proteins | sample LakKivs2_kivu2a2_FD_114541 | JGI IMG/M metagenome (GOLD analysis project Ga0172363, IMG submission 114541) | Sediment microbial communities from Lake Kivu, Rwanda - Sediment s2_kivu2a2 | ecosystem: Environmental > Aquatic > Freshwater > Lake > Sediment | place: Rwanda: Western Province, Lake... | reverse complement strand
CGTGGCGCGAGCGGCTGCGCGTCCTGCTGACCGGCAAGATGTGGTGGAGCGTGCTGACGTTCAATCACCCGTTGCAGCCGCAACTGCCAAGCGTGGACAGGCCATTCACGGATGCCGCCAACGCGACGGTGAAGGGCGGCGAAGCCGTACCGTCGAACGGCGTGGTTGGAGAGCAGTCATGAAGTACGAGGTTCGCAAGTGGAAGAACGGCTGGGGCATCTGGCGCGTGTGGCGCTTCTTCGCGTGGCGCTGCCGCGACGTGGGGCCGTTTGGATGGGACATGCCGTGGACCGTCGAGAGTCTCGCGCATGACAGGTGCGCCAGTCTCTCCAACAAAGCATTATGCGAAAAGGATCCGTTTCAATGAGCATACGGTTTCCGAAACATTGCAAGACCAAGGCCGAGAAATCGGCGCATGCCAGCATGGTGGCCATGAAACGATGGGATAAGGTCCATGCCGCCAGCGAGGAACCCATTAGGACTGCGAAAGTGCTTGTGCGGTTGACCGTGCAGCGCGTCGGGCTGGATCCCCATGCCATTCCGCTATCCATCGTTTTCGATGGCGGACACAAGCGGAAAGTTGTGATCGAAGGGAATCAGGAATGGGCCCGGCACTACGGGCGCAAGGCCCTGGTGAAATGGTTTAACGCGATTTTGAAAAGCGCGGGAGTGTGAATATGGAACGAATAGCACCATTTGCGGAAGAAGCGGAGCTGGCGGTTCTTGGAAGTGTTTTGCTGGAGGGCACGGCAATCATGGACCTGTGCCGGCATGCCCAGTTGCGCGCAAACTCGTTCTATGCTCCAGCCAACCGATTGATCTATGCGGTGATGGAAGATCTCTACAAAGCCGGGCGCGGGATTGATTTGGTGACTGTCACCGACCGCCTGAAGGACATGGGCGATATTGACAAGATCGGCGGGGCCCTGGCCTTAAACCGGCTGTGCGACCAGACGCCGGTGGCGGCGCATGCCGGATTCTATATCGGGATTGTGCGCGATAAGGCGATATTGCGCGGAGTGATCGAGCGGGCGCGGGAGATCGAATCGGAAGCATACGACGCCGAGGCGAAAGCAGAAACAGTACTGGCCATGGCGCCAGGGAAGTTCGACAAGATCATGGAGGATGTGGTCAAGGAACCATCCAACGCGGAGATCATGGATGGCCTGATTGAGAAATGGGAAATAGCGGCGAATGGCGGGCCCAAGGCGATCGGGATCAAGACGCCGTGGGAAAAGCTGAATGACATCATGATGGGGATCGAGGTCGGCATGACCATTGTGGCCGGGCGCCCGAGCGCCGGGAAGACGACGATGGAGGATGCAATGGCCCAGGCCGCGGCGGTGAGCGGGATCCCGGTGTACCGAGTGACCATGGATAGTACGCATGAAAGCCTGCTGGCGCGCGCGATTTGCCGGAATAGCGGGGTAAGCCTGGCCAAACTGAAATTCGGGTTTGCCGGCCGCAGCAAGAGCAACATGGAGGAAGTGCGGGCGGCGCGGGACTTCCTGGCCGACTTGCCGATCCATATTGACACGCGCAGCACGGACATTGCGCAGATCCGCAGCGAGGCGCGCCGCATGAAGATGAAATACGGGGTCGGCCTGGTGACGGTGGATTACATCCAGCTCGTGCGGGCCGCGGAGATGGGGCGCAGCGAATGGGACAACGTGGCGCGCGTGACGTATGTGAGCCGGGAACTGAAGGCGCTGGGGATCGAGCTGGACATTCCGGTGATTGTCCTGAGCCAGTTGAGCCGCCAGGCGGAGCAGGAGAACCGTGAGCCCAAACTGAGCGACCTGCGGGATTCCGGAGCGATCGAGCAGGACGCGAACAAGGTGATTTTCGTTTATGTGGACGCCAAGAAGCGCAAGCAGATGGACGAGACGGAGATGGGCGCAACAAAGCATAAACGCCCGGTGTGGTTTAACCTGAAGAAACACAAGGATGGGGAAATCGGCTGCATACCGATGTGGATGTATCCGCCGTATTTCAGCTTCGACCAGGCGCAGATCAGTGGGGACGGGACGGCTTTTGTGGATGATGACCTGCCGAGCTCGAGAAACGCGGAGAAGCAGGACTGGCACGAGAAGCCGGCATTCGCCCCCAAGAACGAGGGGGAGACGAAGCCGAGATTCCCGTTTGAGCGTCAGGAGGAAATGCTGGGCACGGAGGAGGGGGATGGGAACTGACACACAGTGGGCGCTGTTCTGGAGATCCAGCCTGGGGCCCGGCGCGATGCGGGCCGAGAAACTGGAGGACGTTTTGCGCTGGAACAGCCAGGCGGCGATAAGCGGGGAGGGTGAAACGCTGATTGTGTGTGGAGTGCATGAAAGCCTGGAAGAGGCGCTGGAGTACCGGAGATATTTGAAGGGACTGAGGAAGGAACGCAAACATGACCAAGAGGGCCAGGACGGTGGTGAGGTGCCAGGGGTGCGGTCTGAAATACAGGACGAAACGGCACAGGAGTAGTTGCCCGGTGTGCGGGACGAAAAACTGATGGACAGGCGAAAACAGGTGGCCATGGACCGGGCCCGCGGCAGGCGGGCGCGGTTGACTATGAAACGGATGAAACAGGCCCGGGGATGTTCCCCGTGGAACAAAAGGAGCGAAGCATGATTATTGGAATCAGCGGCAGAAAGGGATCAGGGAAAAGCACGGTGGCAGGGTATTTGCAAGACCGGATTGAGGGAGCAGTCAGGATCTCGTTTGCGGATACATTGAAGCTGATTGCGCAGGAGGCTTTCGGGGCCCTGCCGGAACAGGTGTACGGGCTGAGGAAGAATGACAGGATCGCGGTCTGCGGACTTGTGGCGCGGGATGTGATGCAGAAGGTTGGCCAGGGGATGAGGGAGATCTGGCCGGATTGCTGGGTATTCGCCTGGGAGCGCAAGGTGGTGGAGCATTGGGCGATGAACGGGACGGGCCCGGTGATCGTGGATGATGTGCGCTATCCCAATGAGGCGAAACGGATCAAGGAAATGGGAGGGATCCTGATCCGGCTTGACCGGGCGCCGTATGAGGATGCCCATGTGAGCGAGACGGCGCTGGACGACTGGAAGGAATGGGATTGCGTGGCCTCTGAAGGATTGAACGCCGAAGAGGCCGGGCGCCTGGTGTACGACGCTGTAATCAATGCGGGGATCGTGTGAAGCGCGTGATTGCCTGCGGGGTTTGCGGGGCCAGGGTGATTGCCAGATCGGGCAACACGAGATTCTGCAGAAAATGCGTGACAAGGCCAAGGATCAAAAGGAGAAAAGAACATGAAGTGGAAGCGTGAGAGGGTGGTTGTGGAGTTGCGGCAAAAGCGGATGACGGACGAGGAACTGCTGGCCCTGTTTGCCGGCGGTCCGGAGCAGGCGGCGGTGCAGGGGGTTCTGGAGATCCTGGCGCGGCTGGAAGCGGCGATCCTGGAAAACGGGATCGGTGAGCGCGACAAGGAAGAGCGGGCGGCGCTGATGCGGGACGTGGGGACGGTGCGCGAAGTGCGGACCCAGGTGATGAGTTTTACGGTGGAGGGGTTGCGGAGGAAGCAGGGGAAATGAACCGCTGCCGACATCAACAACCCTGGTATGTGCAAGAGGGCTGCGTCTGGTGTCCGGACTGCGGGGCGTTGCTGTTGTCGGGCGGGAAATGGTATCTGCCGCGAACAGCAAAAGGCGTCAGGCCGAAACTGCTGATGCAAGCGAAGAAAGCGAAGGGTAAATGACGAAGAGGCCCAAGGTGCATCCGGTTTTGCGACTGCCGCCTGCGTTGCCTGGTCAGTATGAGGCATGGGTGAAGCTGCTGGAGTTACGCCAGAAGAAGATCGAGGCGGAAGAAAGCGACCCGATGAATTACGGGTACGAGCCGCCATCGTGGAAACTGGCGGATGCACTTTTCGGGATGCCGTGGATGGAGACAGAAGAGACCACGGACAACAGACTACAGACTACAGACAGGAAAACGCAGGGGCAGAGAATCCGGGATGAGCTGGGGATTCGACGGCCGTGGAGCATTCTGCTGATCATGGGGGCGAACCGGTCCAGCAAGAGCCAGTATGCGGCGCGGACGGTGATGAAGCTGATCCGGTGGAAGAGCGGGGCGCGGGCATGGTGCTTCCATGAGAACGAGCGCAACAGCATTGATTACCAGCAACTCTATGTCCACCACTACTTCCCGCCGGAATGGAAGGTGAAGGCGGTGAAGACGCACAAGGCATTCATGAGCTTCAGCCGTCAGAACGGATTCCCGGACCGGAATTTCGTGTTGCCGAATGATTCGAGTTGCAACTTCCGGACCTATGAGCAGGACATCAGGAAATCGGAAGGCGGCGAGTGCGACATTGTATGGTGCGATGAGTTGGTTCCGGTGGACCTGGTAAACGTGCTCAAGTCGCGTATTGCCACGCGGGCGGGATGGATGGTGATCACGTTCACGCCGGTTGAGGGCTACAGCGGGACGGTGAAGAAGTTCCTGGACGGAGCGCGGATGATCCGGGATGCGACGGCGTACCTGTTGCCGGCGGGCGGCGGGGAGATGGACCTGGCGCGGGCGCTGGGCGTGAGCGTGGAGCATGCGGCGGAGCTGAAGGCGTGGGCGGAGAAGCGCGGGGAGCCGGTGGACGTGTGGAGCGTTCCCGAGAAGCTGGAAGAGATCATCGAGAAGGGGCACGGCGCCAGGGAGCCATTCGAGCGGGTCCCGCGGATCGCGCAGTGTGTGGAGGAAGGGGAGGGAGTGTTGTGGTTCCATGGCCGGGACAACCCGTATGGCAATCCGGCGCAACTGGTGGAGCTCTACCGCAAGAGCGGTCCGGACAAGGTGAAGGAGCGCTGCTACGGGGTGGCCCTGAAGGCGATGGAGGCGCGGTTCCCGAAGTTCAGGGAAGACGTGCATGTGATCGAGCCGGCGGCGGTGCCGAAGGAGGGGACGGTGTACTTCTTCATGGATCCGGCCGGGAGCCGGAATCCGTTCATGAAGTGGTTCCTGCGGACGCGGGAGAAGACGTACCTGTACCGGGAATGGCCGGGATCGTATGGGATCCCCGGGGCGCCGGTATATGAGGCGGGGCCGGGGCCGGGGCCCTGGGCGGTGCCGGATGGCAAGCATCCGGACGGGGCGCGCGGGCCGGCGCAGAAGCCGTTCGGGTTCGGGTTGCTGAGGTTGAAGATGGAGATTGCGCGCCTGGAGGAATGGGCGGACTGGCTGCAGGACGTGAAGGACCAGGAGAACAGCAAACCGCGCAAGCCGGTGGCCGACTGGAAGATTGAGAACGGGGCCAGGGAAAAGCCGTTCAGGCGGTTCATTGACAGCCGGGCGGCGAGCTCGCCACGGGTGGAGAATGACAGGCCGGTGACGTTGCAGGAGGACATGCTGAGGATCGGGCTGGACTTTGAGCTGACGCCGGGATTCTCGATCAATGAAGGCGTGATGCGAATCAACGACGCGCTGGACTATGACCCGGCGCGGGCGATGGACTGGATGAATAGCCCGCGGTTCTACATATCGCGGGAGTGCCAGAACACGGTTTTTTCGTACCTGACCTGGACGGGTGAGGACGGGAACAAGGGGGCCTGCAAGGACCCGATAGACCTGGACTGCTACTACTGGCTGGCGGATCTGGAGTACATGGATCCGAAAGGCCAGTGGGTGACGAGCGGGCGGGCGGCGTATTAACCGGAAGGAGGAAAATGAGATGGGGCCTTTGTTTCTGAAGAGTCGTGCTGTGTGCGATTTATTGCAGATTTCGCGGAGTAAGCTGCTGCGATTGGAGCAGGAGAAATGTCTGACGCGGGTACACTTGAGATTCAAGAAAACCCATAAGGGACGGGTTCCGGCTGACCATGGATGGTTCAAAAGGGAGGATGTGCTGAAGTTGATGGGCTAGAATCGCGTCAAATCGCGTCAAATCGCACACAGTAAAGTTGCGGATCCATAAATTGGGGCGGATGATAGGGGCGTTGGCGGGAGAACCGTCAGCGCCCTTTTCGTTGGTTGGGCGGAAAACCGATGGTGGTCACTGGGTGCCTTAACCCTGAAGGAGAATGAAGATGCCAGGCGAAGAAACGAACACGAACGCGGCGATGGATGTGATGACGGCTAGTGCCGAGCTGGGGAAGCTGGGCGAGGATCCGGCGGCTGGTGCAGCGGCCGGGGACGAACCCGCGAAGACGGATGCCGGAGCGACGGACGAGCCTGCGCCTGAGAAGGCGGAAGGCACTGAAGGAGCCGAGGCGGGCGACGACAAGCCGGTGAAGTTCACGGCGGAGCAGCAGGAAGTGTTCGACAAGCGACTGGGGAAGGAAGTGGCCAAGCGTAAGACCGCCGAGGAAAAGGCGGCGAAGCTGGAGGCCGACCTGGCGACCGCGAATGCGGCGGTGGACCAGGGGACGGTGGAGGCGGCGCGCGGACTGGCTGTGGCGCCCGAGTACCTGAAAACCGGCGAGGCGGAGATCCTGAAGAAGGATGAGCAGTTGACGGCGTTCGAGGACTGGGCGGCGGAGAATGCCGAAGGGTACGAGGACGGGAAGGTGACGTACACGGCGGCGCAGATCAGGAAGCGGCTGCAGGAAGTGCAACGGGAGCATTTCCGGGTTTCGATGCGGGCGGAGACGATCCGCGAACGCGCGCGCCAGGAGATGCTGGAAGATATCCGGGAAGGGCGGAAGGCCAGGGCGGCGAAGGCCGCGGCGGCGGAGGCGCTGAAGAACAAGGCGCCGGAGAAGTCGGCCGGGACGCCGATCGAGGCCAGGCCGGCCGCGGGTGCGGCCAAGGGCAAGCCCAGTCCGGACCAGGTATTCGAGAAGGGTGGCAAGAGCAAGCAAGCAGCGGCGGATGCCCTGGGCATGATGTAACCGGGACGCCTGCCGCACAACCAAGGAAGGACGGATTCAAATGGCTTCGATGTATGAAACAAATCAAGTAGGCAAGCGGCAGGAGATTTCCGAGAAGATTTTCAACGTGGAGAGCGACAAGACGCCGTTTCTCTCGCTCGTCAAGAAGGGACCGGTCCCGAACCAGATGCTGATGAGCTGGCAGGGCTTCGTGTTCCCGAACGCGCCGAGCACGGGCATCAAGGATGGTGTGGCGGCGACCGATCCCGCGAGCATTGCCCGCGTGTTGGTCGAAGGCTGCGCCCAGCATTTCCGGCGCCAGTGGGGTGTGACGACCCTGGCGGAACTCACGAACATTGCCGGCGTGGGCCGCAATGAGGTTGGGTTCCAGCGACTCCAGGCGATGACGCTCCTGAAGCGCATGATCGAGCAGCAGTTGCTGTCGGTTGATGACTGCGCGGTGGAGAGCGGCGAGACGCCCTGGACGACCCGCGGTGTTGGAAGCTGGATCAGCAACAGCGCCCAGTCGGTGAAGCCGGTGGACGCCACACTCCGCAACAGCGCGGCGGCGATCTATACTGGCGCCGTTGCCAGTCTGACAGAAGCGGCCTTTCGGACGATGCTCCAGGCGGCGTATGGCGAGACGAAGGAGCCGGTGAGCCTGGACGGGTTTGTGGGAGTGGACCTGAAGGCGGTGCTGGATGACTTCACCCAGCTCTATCCGACCGGGACCGGCACGAGCCAGGCCAAGGCGATCTACAACGTCGCCGGGGTGGGCGAGTACCAGAACAAGGTCGAATGGCTGCGGTTCAGCGTGGGCGATGTGCGCCTGCACCTGAATCCGTTCCTGGCGGTGACGACCAGCACGGGCGCGGCCAGCGCGTACTCGCCCAAGAGCGGTTACTTCCTGAACATGGAGATGTGGGAAGTGGCGTACCTGATGAAGCCGGCGAACACGAACCTGTCTCCCGACGGGTCCGGCACCAAGGGCTTCATTGACGCTGTGCTGGGGCTGAAGTGCTTCAACCCGCGCGGCCAGATGAAGGTGTATTCGAACTCCTGACCACAAGTGGAACAACAGGACCGGGAGCTGGGCCCTACGCCATGACGGGGGCCCGGCTCTGCAAGAGCAAGCGGCTGATGACTTGAGAGAATGAAACCCGAGAAGAAAGGAGCATGCAGATGAGGAAGCGGAAAAGTTGTTTGAGCGGTCTGGTGATGGTGGCGCTGGTGTTGACCTTTGCGGCGCCGGCAATGGCGATTGACTGGCTGGCGCTGGGAGTGCCGGAGATGGCGCAGCATCGCGGGGCCACGCATGTGGCGGTGATTGACTACGCGGACCTGGCGAGCTACACGACCAGCAACACGGCGGCGGTGATCACGAACGCGATCCCGGCGAAAACCGGGGTGGAATTCGTGGAACTGATGCTGGACACGGCGTTTGACACCGGGAACACCAACTACACCGGATCGGTGGCGGTCAAGGTGGGCGACGGGTCCGATGATGACCTGTTCCTGACCAGTACGGAGCTTGCCAGCGACGGGTCGGAAGTGTTCATCAAATATGGGGCGCCGAACAGCGCGACGATTACGAGCACTCCCACCAAGCAGACGGCCGACTTCCTGTCGGGAGTAACGCTGCAAACCATATCGCTGACTGACACGAATGGAGTTACGGCTTTGGCTGTGACCGGGCTTGTGCAGACTACTTCAGCGGTGCTTACCAATGTGACCGTGGCCAGCACGGCCTCTATTGGCGAGCTAGGCTACAAGGTCTATTCCAGCGCCGGGAGCCTGGTATTCACGCTGACGCCGAACAGTGAAGAGGCGTTGAGCGCCAACACCAGCGGATCGGTGCGGCTCTACTTCAGGCTGACGAAGTTTCGGTAAGGAGCTTCGGATATGCCACTGAGCCAGGGAGAGCTGGATCAAGTGAGGCGGACGGCGTTGCGAGACGCCGCCCGCCGTTTGCCACGCAGGGAGATGACCGGCGGGGATGGGCGAGTGGTCCGGGAGGTTCCTTTCGAGGCTTACCACAATGCGGTCCGGGTCCACGGGGAATCCCCGCGGGATGAAGGCTACTGGAGCGACATGGACCGCAGATATCCCGAGATCGTGGTCAAGACGGAGAGGACGAACATCATGGTATCCATGGCGGGCTGTGCCGGGCGCGCTGTTGGACGGGCGAGAGGGGTGCTTACACGACTGGGCCGCGCAACGCGGTACTACTACGGCAGATAACCCGGAGGACGACTATGGCGACCGATAAGGTCAAAAGCGGACGCGAGAATGCGCCGGTGGACGATGACATGCTCCGGGAGCTGAAGGATCTGGTGGATGAGATCCGCAGCGAGGTTGCGGATGACGTGGTATCGAACCGTCAAACCCACGAGAACACGCGCTACTGCATTTGGGCCGGCCAGGATGATGACGGCAAGAAACACGCCAGCAACCTGGCATCGAAACCCCTGCCATTCGAGGGGGCCAGCGACACGCGCCTGAGGCTGACGGACAAGGTGGTTAACAAGCACGTCCGGGAATACAAGATGGCGGCGGCGCGGGTGGTGCCCAAGGTGGTGGGCATGGAAGGGACGGATGACGGATTCGCCGGGCGGATGGGGACGCTGGCCAAGTGGCTGGTGCGGAGTCAATGGGGGGCGGAATACGGGCGGCAGATCGAGCTGTTGGCGCAATACATGGAGGGCGACCAGCCCGGCGCGGCGGTGATGATGGTGGACTGGAGCCGCGAGATTGCCCTGGAGATGCGGGAGGCGACCCAGGAAGACGTGATCATGCTGGCGGTACAATTCGGGGCGGCGCCGGAAGACGCGGCCGACCTGGCGGACATTGTGCGCAATCCCGGCAGGGTGGATGAACTGGCGGCGATGCTGAAGATGATGGCGCCGGGGGCCCGGGAGAAGACCCTAAAGAAGGCGGCGGCGGAACTGCAGGCGTTTGGCAAGGCGACATTCCCGGCGCCCTACATGAGGATCAACATGCCGGTGATCCGGGCGCTACGGCTATTCGAGGACGTATTCATTCCAGCCAATACGACGGATATCCAGAAGGCGCGGGCGGTATTCGTGAGCCAGTGGTACAGCAAGACCGACCTGCTGGAGAAAGTGGCGTCGGAAGGCTGGAACGAGGATTTCGTGAACCGACTGGTGGGTGGAGAGGGGAATGGCGGCGGGTATGAGGGGCAGACGGCGTTCCAGGAATACATGCCCGACACGGCGGCGGAGATGGGATTCTCGGGCGAGACCGACCGGCGCAAGGGGCTGTACGAGGTTCTGACGGCATTCCAGCGGGCGGTGAACGAGGACGGGGTGCCGGCGATCTACATGCGGACCTTCTCGTATTACGCCGGCGCGGCGAAGAAACAGGAGATGTTTGCCCGCAAGCACGGCAAGATGCCGTTTGTGTGGTTCAGCCGGGAATACCTGACGAGCCGGTTACTGGACAGCCGCGGGGTGGTTCCCTTGGCCGCGACGCAGCAGAACAGCCTGAAGTTGCTGCATGACTCATTCGAGGATTCGACGCAGCAGACGATCAACCCGCCGATCCTGAAGCCCCAGGGTAAGGCCCAGTACCAGTTGACCATTGAGCCATTCGGCCAGATCGAGCTCGGGCGGACTGAAAGCCTGAAATACCTGGAGACGCCGCAGTATCCGGCCAGCGCCAGCGAGCACGAGACGCGGGTGCGCCGGGAAGTGGCGGAGTATTTCGGACTGCCGATGGTCAAGGAGATTGACCCCTCGGTGGTGATGGAATGCAAGCAGGACCGGATTGACCGGTTCCTGGCCAGCCTGGCGGACGTGTTCAAGATGGCACTGCAACTATGCCAGGAGTTCATGCCGCAGGAGCAGGTGCAGAGGATCCTGGGCGCGGCGGTGGACGTGCAGCGCGGGCGCCAGGAGATCCAGGGCCAGTTTGACCTTTACCTGAGCTTTGACGCCAGGGACATGGACATGGAGCAACTGGTGAAGAAGTGCGAAGTGATGCTCAAGTATGCCCGGCCTATGGACGTGAGGAACACGGTCCCCTGGGAGCGGATGGTGCAGCGGGTGATGCAGGCCCTGGATTCCAACTGGGCGGACGAGATCATTCCGCCGGAAGCGGCTGACGCCAAGGAGATCGAGGACCAGAAGGGCAACCTGGCCAAGATCATGGCCGGGATCCGGCCGGGGCGCCCGGACCGTGGGCTCAACTTCCCCTTGCGGCTCCAGGTGGTGGAGCAGGAATTGAACAGCCGCAGCCAGAACCCGAAGGCATTCCCGCAGTTGAGCCCTGCCAGCGCGGCGCTGTTGCAGGAGGAATTGGACTGGTTGAAGTTCCAGGCCCAGCAGATGGAAAACGCGACGATCGGGCGGCGCGGGTACACGGAGCAGGATCTAAAGCGGCTTGAGGCCGGTCCGCCGGTGGAGGAGGCGTGAGATGCGCACGGTGACATTCAAGAGCGTATTGGACGAGGTGGTATTGCTGAAGGGATTCCAGCCCGACCAGTTGGACCTGAGCGCGAGCCAGGCGCTGGTGATGGCCAAGTACATGGAGCGCTGGTGCCGGCAGGGGTGGGAATATGCGTTCTGGCCCGAATGGACGCTGGTGGAGTCCCGGACGCCGGTGAGCAGCGTGGTCAGCCTGGAGCAGTCGGGACAGACGAAGATCGGTGAGATCGAGGGGGTTTACAAGAGCGAGAAGGCGGCGCGGCTGGGGTATGGGCGGGTGGACTATGTGCTCACGGCCAGCGGGATTGATTTGAGCCACACGAGCGGCGCGCCGGCCACGCCGTATATCAAGTTCCGGAAGCGCCCGCCACGGTTCACGACCGAGGCATGGAGCGAGGGGAACACGGGCGCCTATGATGAGGGGTATGTGGTCTATTTCCCGGCGACGGTGGGAAGCCAGTTACAGGGTGAGTGCTATTTGCTGGAACCGGATGGCAATGGCAGTTTTGAGTGGGTGAAGCAGGACCTGCCGGCGATCCTGAAGGACGTGGTGGTGTATGGGGCTTATAGCGACTGCCTGAAGCAGGACGGGAAACACGAGGACGCCGGGCGCTGGGCCCAGTGGGCCCAGGATGAGCTGCACAGGGTACACAACCTGGTATTCCGTCAACAGAAATTGTGAGGACTGACATGCGCAAACTGGTGGCAATGCTGGTGTTGATGACATGGGCCTGGGGCGCCCGGGGGCAGTGGACGAACCCGCCACTGGTAGGGACCGCGGCCGGGTACACGAACCCGCCGCCGTTTGCCACGAGCACGGTGTACCTGATCAAGAGCCAGGTGTTTGGCGGGGATATAGGCGGGACATATAGCAACCTGACGGTAAATTTTGTTGGAGGGATCCCGGCGGCGCAGATCGCCACGCAGACGGCGGCGGCAGTGCAGGCGGAGCTGAATGTGCACAAGACCAATGCCGCGGCACACACAGAACTGTTCGCAGGCAAGGCCAGCCAAGCCGACTTGCTCGATGCAAGTAACCGCGTCGTGTCGCTGGAGGGCGGAACTTCTACTTGGAACACGGTGACGGGCAAGTTGGACGCCTCGACTACGAACGGATGGGAAACGGGCAGTCATGCGGGCCTGTACCCGTCCAGCAACCCCTCAAATTACGTCACAGCGGCGATCACGAACGGGTTGGGCGGCTCCGGTATTACCGCCAACGACGTGACCAACAGCCTCGACCTGTCCGTTGCGCCGAGCCTGACGGGGACGGTGGCGAAGGCGG
>Ga0172363_10003630_pt1 | contig 12544 bp, 12 predicted proteins | sample LakKivs2_kivu2a2_FD_114541 | JGI IMG/M metagenome (GOLD analysis project Ga0172363, IMG submission 114541) | Sediment microbial communities from Lake Kivu, Rwanda - Sediment s2_kivu2a2 | ecosystem: Environmental > Aquatic > Freshwater > Lake > Sediment | place: Rwanda: Western Province, Lake... | reverse complement strand
TTTTTACAGCGGGGACACTTTTAAATGACACGATTTTAATAATAATTATATATTATTAAATTAACTATTTTTTGATAAAATTGAAATAAAATTTTTATGTTTATTTGTGTTATTATGGGTTTTTAAAGTTTCTTCCGAAAATGTTCCAAAATCACAATAACAACAATAATATTTAAATGATTTCTCTCTCTCTTCTTTTGTTGAATGTTCATTTAATCTGTGTTTTTTCATTAAAGATGTATTTTTTGTCATATATTCACAATCTTTACATTTTTCAGGTTGTTTGTAATTATCTTTTTTTTTTCTTTCTCCTGTTTTATGTAAAGTTGTTTCGCAATGTTTTTTCCATTGACATTCAAATTGACACTTATAATTACATTTTTCACAAACATATTTAAATTCATTATTTAAATCATTATTTTCAGTATTCATAATTCTAATATTTAATATTAATATAATTATAAATTAATTTTATCTTTAAAAAATTTTAAATTATATAAATTAATTTATCTTTTTAATTATAAATAAAATTATATAAATTAATTTATTTTTTAATTATAAATAAAATTATATAAATTAATTTATTTTTTAATTATAAATAAAATCAATTTAAAAATTTATTTTCTATTGTTATAATATATGAAAAAAACTAAATTAAAACCTAAAGTTAAGGAAAAGAAAAAAGAAGATAATATTATTAAATTTGACTATATGAAGACTAATAAAGATAGTATTATAAATGTTATTAATTATCCAGCACACATAAATATTATTAATGATATTGTTGTTAAGGTTAATAAAATTGTCATTCATACTTATCAATTTCTTAAACTTTATTTAATTCATCTTTATGACAATAAAAAAGATTTTCCAATTATAAATGAAGATTTTATAGGTTATATTTTTATTGTTTTAACAATTAGAAAATGTGGAAGTGGTGGATATACAGAAACAACAATGCCTAAACAATTAAAAGAATTAACTAAATTTTATGATGAATATTATAAACCTTTAACAACAAATGATGAAGTTATTTATTATGACAAATTAAATTATGTTTTGGCTTATGAAGCAATAGATATTGAAAAAAATATTAATGTTAATATATCTGAACATTTTATTCAACATCTTTATAAATACATAAATATTACATTGGGAGTTAAGGAAGCAAGAGATAAAATAACTAAAGACAATAAAGATTTAAAAGTGAGAAAAGAAAAACATAAAGAATTTACTCAAGAAATTAATAAAGTTAAAAAAGATTTGACAAGTTTTAATGAATTGGAATCAGATAAAAAATACCATAAGTGGATTTTAGAACAAAAAAAATTAATATATGGAACAAAAACAGAATTTGAAGAAGATAATATAATATATGATTTAAAAGCACATCCTCAAGACTATTTAAAATCAATGTTTTATATATGTGGAGAATTAGAAAAAGTTTATAATCAGATTAAAAAACATAATGAAAGTATAAAAGAAGAAGATGAAGAAAAGAAGAAAAAACAAATAAGATTATTTAATGTAATACCATTAAGAACCAATATCATATCAAAAAATGTATGTTTGGATAGTTGTAGTTTAATAAGTAATTTTTTAGATAAATCATTAAAAACAAATGAAGGTAAAAAAGACAAAAAAGATAATAATGATAAAAATGGAGAAATTAAAAATAGTCAAAAGTATAAAAATAGAGATATTGGAGGAAATGTCCATAATATTGATAATTATAATTATAAACAGGGTAATAATCAACAATTATTATGGGATTATTTTTTTAGAACTAACAAAAGAGTATTTAAAAAGAATAAATATCAATTTAATTATATGATTAAAACAGATGGAATTTCAGTAAGTATATTATTTGTTAGAATAGATGATAAAGGAAACCCAGTTAAAAAACAAAAAGGTAAAAAGTATAAAGAATTATTAGATTGTGAATATATTGAAAAAGCAGAATTAACAGAGGAACAAAAGAAAATGAAAATTATTACCATTGACCCAAATGATGGAGGTGATTTAATATATTGCGGTTCAAAAAATGAAAATGATGAATTAGAAACATTTAGATATACGCAAAATCAAAGAAGACTTGAAACTAGAACAAAAAAATATATGAAAATAATAGAAAAAGTTAATAGTGAAACTAAAATTAATAATCAGACAATTAAACAAATTGAATCAACATTAAGTGTATTAAATAGTAAAACAGTTAATTATGAAGAATTTAAAAAATATATTCAAGAAAAGAATAAGGTTAATAAGACATTATACGAGCATTATCAACAAGAGTTTTTTAGAAAATTTAAATTAAATAAATATATCAATATGCAAAAATCAGAGGCTAAAATGATTGAAAATTTCAAAAATAAATTTGGAACACCTGATAAAGTTATAATTGTTTTTGGCGACCGTGATAAAGGACAACACAATATGAGAGGTTTAGAGCCAAGTATTTGTAAAAAGTTTAGAAGAATATTTAAGAATGCTGGTTATAAAGTCTTTTTAATTAATGAATTTAATACATCAAAATTATGTAATTGTTGTCATCAGGAATTAGATAAATTTTTAACAAGAACATCAAACAAACCCAAAGATAAGAAAAAGAATAAAAAGATATTGGTGAATGGTTTATTGAAACATACAGTTTCCAATCCTGAAGGAGAACTAAACCAAATACCTTTATGTAAAATTATTCATAACCGAGATAAAAATGCCGTTCAAAATATGTTAAACATAGTAGAACACATAAAAAAAACTGGTTCCAGACCAGAAGCCTATACTCGTAAAGAGTTAGAACCGAATTCATCCCCATGTAAAAAAAATACATCTTGATGGGCGAACCCAAATTTTTGCAGTGATGATTGGGATACTTTGTATTAATAAGGCGGTGAAGTATTATTATACAAAAAAATCGTGTCATTTAAAAGTGTCCCCGCTGTAAAATCAGAAGACATTTTATATACATTACAGTCTTTTCCCAAAAATAAAAATTCACCAGTATTTAATTGAGTTATTTTACTAGCAATAATATTTGGAGATAATTCAGTTACATTAGAACCAGTAGCATCAAATTTATTTGTTCCCATCCATAATTCTTTTTTTACTCTATTTATTTTTCCTTGTAATGAAATATATAAAAGTTCATATAAATTATTATCATATCTATTTATTAATATATTTGTATTGGATGACATAATATTATAATTATATTATATATAATATATTTTCAAATTATAATAATAAAAATATGGAATTATTTGACATTGATAAATTTTCAAATAACCAAAATAATATGTTAAATTTACCTTATATAAATTATAAAGATATCATTTATGGCAATATTTCAAGATTTAAAGATTTTGATAAAATTGATATTGCAGATGGATTATATTATTTAGATAATCATTGGCAATACATTTTAATTAAAAATAACTATTTGGTATTACGTATTGAGTTTTTAAATAAATCAGATTTATTACCATCAGTAATTTGGATAAATGAAATTGATATTGCTAATTCAATTATTAAACATTATAATTTAAATCTAGAATCAGATTATAAAAAAAAACTAATATGTTCAATTCCTATAGGAATATCTGAACAAGCATATAATTTTATCGATATTTTATTTTTTTCAGGTTATACTATTGTTGAACCATATGAATTTGATATCGGTAAAGATACATTGGGTAATAATGTTATTGTGTTAAAAAATGGTTATATTATTAAACATCCATTATAATTTTATATAATTCTTTCTCAGATTGTTCCTTATTTTGAAATAAATCCAAAACATTCCTAGTAGGTTCAAAATATAACGAATGTTCTGGAATCATCCAAATTTCTTTGTTTGATAAAATCGGATTATCTAATCCAATCCAATATTTTTTTCCAACTTCAATTTTATCTTCATGTTCAATTTCTGCGGGTTCTACATCTGTATCTGTTTTAATGTATAACACATATACACTAGTTTCAGATTTTCTTTCAGGACCAAATGTAATTATTTTTCCATCTTGATTGACAGAATAACTCCAATATCTAGGGTCTCTTTTATCTTCATTATATGTTCCAACAGGAATTAAATAACAATTTGATAATGTTGTTTGACAAATACCAATTTCTTGTTTTATTGCTTCCAATGCATCTGATTTGAAACAAATTTTATTTCCTGGTTCTCTATGTTCTCCAGCTCCCGGCATCAATAAACTTGACATATCAAGATTTGGATTTGGTAAACCTCTCTTTAAAATTTTAACAAATTGGTGTCCTCTTGAATTCTCCCACACAAATAATACATCAATAGCTGATTGTGGCATTGGTTTATCACAAACATAACAACTATATGTTATGTTTGTTTTTTTAAGGGTAATATTTGCAGACCAAGCAAAATTTTCACTTCCAGGAATAATTTGGTCTCCTTCTTCAAAGGGTTTTGATTTTCTTTTAGGATATGGGATTATACCATCAATTATATTCCCGAGTGATAATACATCCCCAATAAAAACATCAGTACAAAAATCTGTACTAGTTGTAGGAAAATTATTTGAACCCCATTCACCTCCTTTCCAATCTCCATTTAGTTGGAATAAATCGGTACTTTTCCAAAAATTAATAGCTGATTCTTTTCTTAATTCACTATTAATTTCAAATGTATAATCTGATTTGGTGTTAGTAATTATTGGTTTTTCAGTTGTGTTTAAGGCAGGAGGAAATTTATGGATATAAATTTTCTTTTCTGTACCAATAATCCCACATACTAATATATTATACCCAATGTCCAATACAATCAAATCACATTGGTTAATTAAACTAGCCATATTTTCCATTTTGATAACAAAATATAATAATATTAATTAATATTATTTAGATATATTGATTCATTGATTTCTAATGAATTCAATTAGATTTAATTTCAATTTTTTAATTATACTAATAAAATTGAAAAATAAACAAATCTATAAATCTAAACTACATAATCTTTTCCAACTATAAATATTTTCATTTAAAAAATCAATTCTAGATATTTGACCTTTATCATATGAATATTTAAAATTATAAGGTCCTGTTAGTACAATTGTTCCTGAAGAATATTCATTACCATATCTTCTATTATATCGTATCATATGTTCATCTTGATAATATTCACCAGGTGTACCCGTAAAAATTCCATATGATTTTTTGTTATCACCCGAATTGGTATCAAAATTCAAATGAATAAATAATTCAGAATGTTTATTTATATTAGTTTGAATAGGTGTACATTCTGCTTTTATTTGATTAGGTTCATAATTTAGGTATTTTTCATTATTTTTTTCAATAAATTCATTAAATTTATTATGATCTCCTTTTACTATTATTCCATCAAATACTTCATAAAATTCAGTTTTACTAATATAAATTAATCCAGTTGAATTAGCTATTCCAACATTTAATTTTCCTTCCAAATCAAATTTACCAGGATAACCTGTAAAATTACCTACTTTATTATCAGGATTATATGTTTGGTCACATTCCAAACTAAACACATTGAAATTTGTATCAATGCTAACACTCATTTCATCAACATATGGCAATATTTTAAGATAATAATTACCAATTAAAGAATTTTCAATTATCTCAATCATTTTTAATAATTCAATATTGATATATCAAATTATAATGTATTATATATAATCCAAAATGGATATATATCAGATTGAATTTTTATTTTTTTCAATTTTTTCTTTTAATTAAATTTACACTAAATATGGAAGAACAGATTCATCGTCGGTGTAAGATTTTTTATAATACGAAATATAAATAGCATATCTAGTAGTAGTTGATTTATTTGCTAAACCTTTATGTATTATTCTACCATCAAACAAAACCATTTTACCATTTGATGATTCAATTAAAATTTTATTATATATATTTGGGTTATTATTTGAATTATTTTGTGAATTTATACAAAATTTAGTTGGGGAAATTTCATCCAAATAGATTAAATGTGTAATATAAAATGGCATTGAATCAAAGTCAGAAGAAGATTTAACAAAAATATCTCTATGATATTCACCATTAGTAACTCCTGGTTCTACAGGTAATAAACACATTTCCTCAATCACATCTTCCCCTGTTAATCTTTTTATTTCATTTTTTGCCAAATTATTGTAAAATTGAAATGTTTTTGATTGTAATAAAATTTTATAAATTTGTGAATAAATATGTTCAGGTGGTATAATTTCAAATCTTCCTAATTTTCTTTCAACAACATTACCATATGATTTAGACAAAGGTCTTGAAAAATTATTTATCCTAATTAAAAAATCATTTTGAAAATAATTTTTACAGCGGGGACACTTTTAAATGACACGATTTAGATAATATTAACTATATAAATAATTTTTAATAATTTATTTTTTAATTCTCAAAATATATTTTTTATGTTTTTCAGTATTATTATGAACATCCATAGTATCTTTTGAAAATGTCCCAAAATCACAATTAAAACAATAATATTTAAATTCTTTTTCTCTTTCTTCTTTTGTAGCATGTTCATTCAATTTATGTTTTAACATAGTTATTTTATTTTTTGTTTCATAATCACATTTTTCACATTTTATTGGTTGTTTATAGTTGTCTTTTTTTTTTCTTTTTCCTGTTATGTGTAAAGTTGTTTCACAGTGTTTTTTCCATTTACAGTCAAATTTACATTTATAATCACATTTTTCACAAATATATTTGTATTCTGAATTATTTAAATTATCTTGATTTATCATTTTACTAATTATATATAAATATAATTATAAATTTTTTTTTTATTAATTTTTCAAAAAATATATAGATTTATTTTTATTTCAAAAAATAAATTAAATATAAAAATATTTCAAAATATAAATTATTTAAAAATTTATTTTCTATTATTATAATATATGAAAAGTTCTAAATCTAAACCAAAAGTTAAAGAAAAAAAAAAAGATGATAATATTATTAAATTTGACTATATGAAGACCAATAAAGATAATATTATGAATGTTGTTAATTATCCATTACATATAAATACCATAAATGATATTGTTGTCAAGATTAATAAAATTGTTATTCATACTTATCAATTTCTAAAACTTTATTTAATTCATCTATATGATAATAATAAAGAATTTCCACAAATTGATATTACTTTTATAGAACATATTTTTATTGTTTTAACTAAAAGAAAATGTAATAGTGGAGGATATACAGAAACAACTATGCCTATACAATTAAAAGAATTAAGCAAATTTTATAATGAACATTATAAACCTTTAATCATGAGTGATGAAATTATTTATTATGATAAATTAAATTATGTATTAGACTATGAAGCAATTGATATTGAAAAAAATATTAATGTTAATATTTCTGAGCATTTTATTCAGCATCTAAATAAATTTATAAATATAACATTAGGAGTTAGAGAAAAACACGACCAAATAACAAAAGACTACAAAGATTTAAAAGTAAGAAAAGAAAAACATAAAGAATTAACTCAAGAAATTAATAAAGTAAAAAAAGATTTGACAAGTTTTAATGAATTAGAATCAGACAAAAAATATCATAAGTGGATTTTAGAAAAAAAAAAATTAATATATGGAACAAAAACTGAATTTGAAGAAAATAATATATTTTATGATTTAAAAGCACATCCTCAAGATTATTTAAAATCAATGTTTTACATATGTGGAGAATTAGAAAAAGTATATAATCAGATTAAAAAACACAATGAAAATATTAAAGAAGAAGATGAAAAGGAAAAAAAACAAATTAAATTATTTAATATTATACCATTAAGAACTAATATAATAGCAAAAAATATTACTATAGACAGTAGAACACTTTTAACAAATTTTTTGGATAAATCATTAAAAACAGTTGAAAAAGAAAAAAAAGAATCCGAAGAAATTAAAGACAAAGTTAAAATAAAAAATAGTCAAAAATATAAAAATGTTGATATAAAAGGTAATGTACATAATATTGATATTTATAATTACAAACAGAATAATAATCAAAAATTATTGTGGGATTATTTTTTTAGAACCAATAAAAGAATATTTAAGAAGAATAAATATCAATTTAATTATATGATTAAAACAGATGGAGTTTCTGTTAGTATTTTATTTATAAGAGTTGATGATAAAGGTATTCCTGTTAAAAAACAAAAAGGTAAAAAGTACAAAGAACAATTGGATTGTGAATATATTGAAAAAGTAGAATTAACTAATGAATTAAAAAAAATGAAGATAGTAACAATAGACCCAAATGATGGTGGTGATTTAATATATTGTGGTTCACAAGATGAAAACGGTAATTTAGAAACATTTAGATATACACAAAATCAAAGAAGATTAGAAACTAGGACCAAAAAGTATATGAAAATTACTGAAAAAGTTAATACTGAAACTAAAATTAATAATCAAACAATCAAACAAATTGAATCAACTTTAAGTACGTTAAACAGCAAAACAGTTAATTGTAAAGAATTTAAGAAATATGTTTTAGAAAAGAATAAAGTTAATAAAATATTATATGAACATTATCAACAAGAATTCTTTAGAAAGTTTAAATTAAATAGATATATCAATATGCAAAAATCAGAGGCAAAAATGATTGAAAATTTTAAGAATAAATTTGGAAAACCTGATAAAGTTATAATAGTTTTTGGAGACCATGATAAAGGACAACACAATATGAAGGGATTAGAACCAAGTATTTGTAAAAAGTTTAGAAGGATATTTAAAAATGCTGGTTATAAAGTATTTCTTATTAATGAATTTAGAACATCAAAATTATGTAATTGTTGTCACCATGAGTTAGATAAATTTTTAGTTAGAGCATCAAACAAACCTAAAGACAAAAATAAAAACAAAAAAGTATTAGTAAATGGTTTATTGAAACATACAGTTTCCAATCCAGAAGGAGAATTAAACCCTTTACTATGCACAATTATTCATAATCGTGATAAAAATGCTGTTCAAAATATGTTATATATTGTGGAACACATTAAAAAAACTGGCTTAAGGCCAGAAGCATATACTCGTAAAGAGTTAGAAACAGAAACAAATTCATCTCCATGTAAAACAATAATTAAAAATAACTAATTCTTGATGGAGTATAATCAAATTATTATAGTGATGACAGGGATACTTTATATTAATAAGGCGGTGAAGTATTAACATACAAAAAAATCGTGTCATTTAAAAGTGTCCCCGCTGTAATAACACAGTATAATCTATCTAAATCATTTTTAGTAAAAGATGATTCAACTTGACAAATGTTATTATTTAGATTTTTATCAAAACCTAAATTATCTTTATACATATGAGAATATCCACCAATTTGTATTAAATTTAAATATTTTAATTTATATTTGATATATTTTTTTTTATAATAATCCATTTAATTATATAGATTTTTTGATATTTTTGATATAATAAATAAATATAATAATTTTACTGATATAATAAATAATATACAAATATTTATTATATAAAAACATAAATAAAGTAGCAAGACATAAAAATTTATAAATAATTTATATCAAATGTAATCGCATTATCAATATTATAATTCCAATTAACTGGACTTCCATCAATAAAATATCCCATATAAACTTTATTACCAGAATCATCATTTGATACTATAATTTTATTAACTGTATCCAAATATATATTTTTGTCTGTTTGATTAAATAAATTGGAAATTTCATTTGAATCAGATTGTATTGGTTTTTCCAACTCAATATGTGAATCTGATGCATCAGATATATTAAAATTTAATTCATAATTTAATTTTTGTATTCCATCTTGTAATTTGTACATTCCATTTGAACTTAATAATCCTTCAAATTTATATGGAATTCCATTTGTAAAGTAAAAATTATTATTTAAATATGAAAGATTTAATCCTGATGAATTTTTTAACTCAAATGTTATTTTATTATCAAATATTGATTCAAAAAAATCTTTTTTATAAACTTGACAAATTATCAACCCAATTAGTAAAATTACGATAAATAAAATATTATTCATACACTTATAATTTAGATTATAAAAATAATTTAGATTATAATTTAATTAGTTAATAAAAAAATTTTTTTATACCACATTAACAGTGGGTGGTGCAACAATACCAGCTAAAGCATCTTGAATTTCTTTACCAGCTCTTGCTGCGTCTAAAATAGCATTAGCTTTTAACATAAATTGAGCAACATCAATTTCATTAAATATTGCTTGGGCTCTTCTTTGATCAGCACTTAATACAACTGGTTGAGCAGGTGTAACTTGAGGTAATACAGATGGAGGATTAACAACAGCATTAGGTGCATCAGGTGCTAAAGGAACAATTAAACCTTGAGCAATATCCATAATTGTTCTATTATTAATAAATCTTACAACAGCTAATGTTGAATCTACACCAAATTTAACAGCATTAGTAGCAACTTGATTTATTTCGATTTGAGTTGTACCAGCGGGTAATTCTAAAGTTGGATCGTATAATCCAACAGTTCTCCCAGGATAAGGTGTAATTAAAAGATCAATATCAGCGCCGGGAATTCCCAAACTTAATTGAAGTGGATGGGCAACAAGGCCAATTTTTCCAGTAGCATTTTCAAGAGGATCAAAAAAGTTTGAATCGCCAGTTGGGATAATGTCAGCAGAAGTAAATGCGGGTAAACCCAAAGCATAAGTGAAAAATTCAGCAAATCCATATTTACCAGAAGTTACACATCCATATTGACCAGTAGTAGGGGTAAAACCATTAGCAATATATGAATCAGGATTATTGGAAATTAAGCATAAAAATGTTTGACCAACAATAAAAGATGTTAATGAACCTAAATGATTACCTTGACCATTTAAATGATTATCAGCTAAACAATAATAAAATAATGGAGTATTGTCACCAAATACAGTCATCAAATGAGTTAAATCACTTGGAGTTAAATTTGGAGGTAATACTGAAGGAATGTTTTGAGTTTGAATTACTAAACTTCCATTTGATGCTTTTAATATTTCATTATCTTGAATACCCAATTGAGTAGCCAAATCTTGTCCAGAAGGTAATTGATAGGTAAAAGTACCTCTCATTAGGTTTCTAAGAGGTAGAATATTAGGAACATCAGATACTACTACTGGCATTGGTAAATTAAATAATGCTTCAGTAACAAATGGGTCGAATTTTTCAGTAACTTGAAAACCTTTATGAAAAGGCATAGGAAAGAAAGTATCCCAACTTATAGTTTGTCCAGCTGGTAATGGTCTAAAACCTCTTAAATCAGGAATTGACACTAAAGGAAATGGTAATGATGGGGAAAATATTGGGAATACATCAAATGCGGTATTTAAGTAATATCCATCTCTAACCATTGAGTGACCCATTCTGTATGCGGCACCAGAAAATTCAATTGGAATATTTGGATACATTGATTGAAATGCTGAATGAATTTGAGGTTTTCCAGCTGCATCAAATAATCTTGAGAAAAATGGTCCACATAAATCTCTTAAAAATACTTCCACAACTAACCATTGGTAGTGCCAAGTGACAATTTTTCTAGCTTCGGTTACTAATTGGGTAACTGTGAATGTAGGATTTGCTAATTTAACATCAGCCATAACTTTATTGTGAAATTTTAAAAATGCCAATTGAATTTGAGCAACTATTAAATTTTCTTCATTTCTTGGGTCACCAATAATAGCAATACCTGAAGCATTTCTTGGTAAATCATCTTCCCCATTGGAATTTTTTCCAATTACAAATAAACCATTAGAATCTAATAAATTATTTGCAACTCCATAAACACAACTTAAATCAAAATAACTTGTTTGAGCATTTTGTAAAGTATTTAAATCAGCAGGAGCAGTTAATATTGTGGTATTATCTAGAGTTATGTCATGGTCAACAAATTGACCAAAATATGTATAACCAGCTGGAAGTTTTGAGCCTTGTGTAGGTTGTCTAGCAACTGGGTCTAACATAGTATTTGCCAAAAGAGCTAAATCTGATTGAGTAGCAACTAGAGGTGCTAATGTAGGAAAAAGTCTATTGAATGCTTGAGCAGGTATAGAACCATGAGGAATATTTTGTGCCATATAATGTGTATATAAATATATATATATTATATTTTTAAGCAAGTTTAATGTTATTTATCTACCAATTTTACAATCATACTTTTTATTTAGTTATTTTAATTTTGGAAACCATTATTACATTTGTTTTTAGTTATTTTAATTTTAAAAATAATTTCAACATTTAATTCTGGATTAATATTTTTACATTTTAAAACAAATTTATCTTTTCCCACATAATTTTTGTTTGGTTTATAAATTAATTTGGAATTTGATTTGATTTTAGCACATCCATGAGATGGATTTGTTACAATACAATATTTTTCATTTGGGAAATATCCATTAAAAATTTTATTTAAACAAATAATTAATTCAGTATTTTTTTTAATTTTAATTATATATTCAGTGCATCTTTCTGGAATAGTTGATTTAAAATTTGTCATTGTGTATTG
>Ga0172363_10003627_pt1 | contig 12547 bp, 9 predicted proteins | sample LakKivs2_kivu2a2_FD_114541 | JGI IMG/M metagenome (GOLD analysis project Ga0172363, IMG submission 114541) | Sediment microbial communities from Lake Kivu, Rwanda - Sediment s2_kivu2a2 | ecosystem: Environmental > Aquatic > Freshwater > Lake > Sediment | place: Rwanda: Western Province, Lake... | reverse complement strand
TCAAAATATTTAGATAATGTTTATCATAGTCTTTTGTTTTATACTCTATTTCTTTAATATTTTTTTGGAGACTATCTGGGAGAAGATTTAATCTGCCCATTGCTTTTGTTCGAACTTCATATTCATGTATCCTTTTATCTGCTGCAAGCTCTTTTACTTGAGTTTCTATTAACCTCAAAATTCCTTCCACTTGATCCTTTGATCTCTTAAAATTCTCTGTAGAAAAGACATATACTGAGACTGTTTTTATGCCTAGCCCGTAGCACCACTGTAAAAATTCCTTAGCCACTATTACACCTTGTTTATGTCCTTCCAAAAATGGAAGACCTCTACTGTAAGCCCATCTTCTATTCCCATCGATAATTACACCAATGTGTTGTGGTAATTTCTCAGGAGTCTTATCAACTTGATGATACAACCATTGCTCATATATCTTATAAACACCAACAGTCTTAAGTAATTCTCTTAGCAAATTAACACCCTATTGGATCTTATTCCCACCTAAGCCTTAGCATAAAAAACCGTCTCAACATAGATTCTATAAAGAGTACCATTTAGCATCTAAATTACCAATGCAGTCGGAGAGTAAAAAGTTTATGTTTTTGAAGAATTCCGTTGATTCGCAACTCTTTGCGTCATGACGAACGTAATGACGAATGTCACGACATTTTTGCTAAAAAAGCCCTGTATTGCTTATATTTGGGGGTGGTGCGGGGGATGGGATTTGAACCCACGAACCCCTTCGGGACGGGATCTTGAGTCCTGCGTGCACGTGGGATTAGGCCCAGATGCTCCGCGCATTTAGTCCTCTTTTACGGAAGGGTTGACCTAGCTCTGCGACCCCCGCGTTTTGGTTAATAAGAAAGTTTGGGTCATTTATTCTTTTCCAATGTAAAATGTCTATGGATTTTGCTTATTGCGTAATGTTTTCCCAAAGGTCCACTTGCTTCAAGGGCATGTAGGGCTTGCCTACGATGCTCAGTTTTCCCGTGTTGCCGATGTCTGCCACTTTTGCTTCGTGAGTCGGAATTCCCCTAGAGACAAGGTGTTCAGTGAAAGAGCCGTCGCCGTTATTAAGATAGATTAACAACCTAGGATTCCTGTTTCTTCCAAGACGCATCTCGCCTGTGAATATGTCAATTTTACCGTCTTTGTTGAAGTCTGCAACTGCGAGGCTGTGAGGGTGAAACAGGCTTTCAGAAATCACGTGCATTTTCCAGTCTGGACCTTCAAACCAAGCCAGTCTTCCTCTGTCGCTTTCAGCTTCGCTCATAACCAAGTCGAGAACGCCGTCTCCGTTCAGATCTGCTGCTTGAACCCTGGTCTCGGAAAACACGAGACCGCTGTACGTTCTTGCGTGAAACTCCTTCAAGATTGTCCGCGACCATTTTCCGCCTGACGTTTTTGGCTGTTTGAAAATATTTGGTCCCGCAACAACCTCGTTTATTCCATCTCCGTCCAAATCGACGATTGTTAAGCCCTCGATGCTTATGTCGCCGCAGATGAGGTGGCGGCACTCTTTAGGCCACGGAGAAACCGTTGGGTCGGAAGGAATATCGTAGTAGACCAGAACCTTTGCCAGCTGTGAGGGAACAACAATCTCGTCTTCTCCGTCGTTGTCCATGTCGCCGACTGCCTGATCGTGATATTTTTGGAGGCTATTATCAATAACGTGTCTGGTCCAAAGTTCAGTTGGGTCAGAAGGGTTCTCAAACCAGTAAAGCTCATGACCGTAAAATGGCTGTCCTGCCACGATGTCTAGCCTTCCGTCTCTGTTTATGTCAATTACAACGCCACCTGCTTCCAAGTTTGCTCTAGCAATGTAACGTTTCGTCCATTTCGGATACTCGTACAATACCAAGTAGCCCTCTTCGGTCGGAGGGTTTACGTAGCTACCTATGACTACGTCGTTGAGTCCGTCCCCGTTGAAGTCGGCAACTAGACACAGAGAGTTCCCAGAAACGATCGTATGCCTGTCGATGAACTTGTGACGGAACCTAAGACTCTTGCTGCCATGCAATTTGGTTTCACCATTTATATAATGCATCATTATGTTTTAATTGTTTCCGCCAAGACTTATTTTCCTTTAGCATAAATATTAGTGAATGAGGGAAATGTGATGAGATACGAAGAACTCGAAGGACTCGTGAAAGAAGAGATCACCCAAAGAGAAGAAGAAGGCTGCGATGTCACAGAAGCCCGAAAAACGTTGAAAAGCATTAAAGGAAAAAGTCCTTCTAAGCTCGCATCAATCCTGAAAAGCCTCTCTAAACTCTCAGTAAAAAAAGATTTTCCGTACAAAGAACCCTCAAACCTTGAAGAAATAAGAACCGAACGTCCAAAAGGTCCGAGAAAAATAGCTCTTAAACTGGACGAAGAACAAGTTCTTGACAAAATTTACGGCGGATGGCTTGGACGTTGCGGTGGCTGTCTCCTCGGGAAGCCTGTTGAGGGTTTCCTTAAAGAACAAATCGAGGAGTGGCTGAAACTTGCCGATGCGTACCCTCTTAGCAACTATTTTCCGCCGTTGTCTGACATTAAGGATGTTCCAGACTGGCTGAAACGACATGCCTCTTGGCTGGACGTTTTGTTAGGGCACATTACCCGCATGGTTCGTGACGACGACATTGACTACCCGATCATAAGTCTCCACCTTCTCGAAACTAAGGGGTTCAAGTTCACGACGGTGGACGCTGGGAACAATTGGCTTGAAAATCTTCCATACTTCAAAGTCTACACTGCTGAAAGAGTAGCCTACAGAAATCTTGTTAATGGGCTTGTTCCGCCTGAAACAGCCTTTTACAGGAACCCGTACCGCGAATGGATCGGCGCCCAAATTCGAGCGGACATGTTTGGTTACGTGACGCTTGGAATGCCTGAGCTAGGAGCTGAACTTGCCTACAGAGACGCAGTCTTGTCGCATGTAAAAAATGGAATATACGGTGAGATGTTTGTAAGCGCCATGATCAGCGCAGCTTTCACAACCAGCAACATTGAAGAAATTATTAACATCGGATTGTCGGAAATCCCAGAGAAATCTAGGCTTTTCGAAGCAATGAAAAACGTGGTTGCTTGGAGCAAAGAAAACCTTGATTGGAGAGACACCTGGCAAAAAATCAACGCCGAGTACGGTCACTATCATGGAGTTCACACGATCAACAACGCTGCACTTGTCCTTTTGGGGCTTCTATACGGAAAAGGCGACTACGAAAAAAGCATATCTATAAGCGTCATGGGCGGATGGGACACAGACTGCAACGGCGCAACCACAGGCTCAATTCTCGGAGTGATGCTTGGCGCGGAAAAACTCCCGAAAAAATGGATTAGTCCATTAAATAATGTGGTTGAAAGCTTCGTCGTGGGTTACAACAACAGCCAAATTTCAGAGCTAGCGAAAAGAACCTTCACTTTGGCTCAAAAGGCTCTAAAAGGAGAGGCTGAAAAGGAAAAAAGGTATGAGGTTCAATAAACCATGATTTGCTATTACTGACAATTCGTGACATTGTGATTATTGGATTACTGTTCCAACTTTTTCGCCTTTTAGGGCTGCTACGAGATTTTCAGGCTTGCTTCCATTGACAATAATGGTCTTTATTCGTTCCGTTTTGAGTATGCGGATGGCTTCGGGGTCAATTATTTGATGTATCCCTGCTTTATGCCTATCTTGCTCCATGAGCTGACTTAGGTCATCGAAGCTTAGTTTGTCAATTTTCCGAGCGTCTGTAAACTTTTTAGGATCTTTCGTGTAGACGCCATCTTGGTCAGATGCTTTCACAATAAGTTCAGCGCCTACCTGAGAAGCAGCCATTGCAGCAACAGTATCCGTGGTCATGCCGGGCTTCAGTCCACCCATCACAACGATTCCTCTTTCCCCAAGAAGTTCAAGCACGGTGTTTAAAGATGTTGGCACCGTCTTCCAGTTTAAACCCCCTACTTTCATAGCCAATAACTGTGCGAACAGTCTGGAAACAGATATCGCAGCCTCGTCTTGTTCCTGTTCCGTAAGCCCCATTTCTTTGGCTAGTTGGATATATTGTCGGGCTGGGGCGCCTCCTCCGACGATTACGACTAATTCGTGACCTTGTGCCCTCAAGATGCGGAAAACCTCAGCGTACTTCTGTATCAACTGAGGGTTTGGCGGCGAAGCGACAACTGAACCGCCAATTCTGATGACGACCCTCATGCATTGCACCGAACAATCATTTTGCTTAACTGAATATAAATGTCATTCCTTCTATCCAACTGGTTGTTCAGAACGCTTCTTTTATGAGTTTGTTTAACTATTAAACGTGCAACACCAAAATATGTTTAGGCTAAGCGGTAGAATTTGGGACGATGATAACTATGCTTGAAATAATATTTCTCGGAACAGGCGGAGGCCGATTCGCTACGTTAACGCAGAAGCTGAGGACTGGAGGCATCCGTATACTCTCAGATGAACTGAATGTCCATTTGGATCCTGGTCCTGGAGCCTTAATTTATTCTTTGGAGGCGGGACTCGACCCGCAGAAACTTAGCGGAATATTTGTTTCTCACTCTCACATTGACCACACAAACGACGCTGCAGTTCTCATAGAGGCTATGACTATTGGAGGAACCAAAAAACGTGGTCTGCTCGCTGCTTCGCACAGCGTCCTTTACGGGAACGAAATATGCGACAAGGCGATTTCTAATTATCACATAAAACTTCCCGAAGCAGTCATCGAAGCCAAGGCTGGAGGCACGTTCAAAATCGGCAACCTTGACGTTAAGGTGTGCAAAGCCGTGCATTCCGATCCAGAAACCGTTGGGTTCCGGTTCGATACGGGAAGCTTCGGGTCCTTTGCCTATATGCCTGACTCCGAGTACTTCGAAGGCATCGGCGACTTCCTCAACGGAGTTAGACTTTTGATTCTTTCAGTTCTGAGACCGTCAGGTAAACCTTGGAAAGGGCACATGTCAACTGACGACGCCATTAAGATCATAAATGTGGTTCGCCCAGAAATGGCTATTATGACTCACATTGGAACGCTGATGATAATAAAGGGACCAGACAGTGAAGCATCTTTTATTCAGGAATCAACCGGGATACCCACGAAAGCCGCTAAGGACGGAATGCACGTTACCTTTGGCGAGAAGATCCGCTTTGACAAATCCAGAGACCAAGCAGACTTGACTGGTTTCATGGAACCTTAACTGTCATCTCGGTCGTTCAGAATGGGTTATTTTGCAGCAAAGATGCCTTCGGACAACTCGTCAAAGCCCTCGGGGTTATCAGGCTTGCCAAAAGCTAGGTTCGTAATCTTATGCATGGCTTTAAGGTCTTCCTTTAGGGGTTCAAGCTGAACTGACGCATAAATAGGTGCTGCAATTTCCTCGCTCAATGCTAGTCCTCGGTTTTTCTTGTACCGCCAGACTGCATTGTTGAACTCGACAAAATTCGGGAGCAGTTCTATGAAACCGCTTTTCCATTCTGGGGTTTCTTTCGGGAAACTTTGAACGTGGATGCTTTCTTTTGAGTAGAGTTCAAGCCACAGAGCTTCAGTTATGAATGGGCTGACGGGAGCTAATAGTTTCAGAATGGTTTCCAAACACTTGTGCAGAGCAAACCATGCGCCTCTTTGAAGTTCCAGACTAAATGTTCCGTCTCTGTTGTAGGCTCGAGACTTGGCTGCCTCAACATAGTGGTCTGCGAACAAGTTCCACGTGAATGTTCGTATCGCAGTTGCAGCTGCAAAAACGTTCATCTCCTCGTAACCTACTACGCATTCACTGATGAGTTCATTGAGTTTTGCCAGAATCATCTTGTCCAATGGCGCCAGCTTGTAGCCTTCTGATGTCTGCGGGAAGGACGAAATGTACCTTGCGATGTTCCAAAGTTTTGTTAGGAATTTTGAGTTTCCTTGAATTCTTTCAAATGAGCATCTTATGTCGCCTTTGGTGATGTTGCCCTCTAAGCCTGACCATATTCGGAAGGCTTCGGCTCCAAACCTGTTTATGGCTTCTTGGGGGTCAATCCAAGTTTTTGGGTCGCTTTTGCTGATTTTTCTGCCCTCTTCGTCAACAACGTGCATGTGTATCCAAACGTTACGGAAGGGCGCTTTGTCAAAGAGTAGATGTGATTTAAGCATAGTGAAGTAAAGCCAGTTTCTAACAATCTCTTTTCCCTGAGGGCGAAGGGTGCATGGAAAGTTTTTCTCAAAAAATGTCTTGTCCCAAAGACATCCAAGTACGTAGGCTTCGGACGTAGCTGAATCAAACCACGTGTCGAAGGTTCTTTCTTCACCTTGGAACTCGGTTGAACCACATTTTGGACACTTGTCTATCGGCGGCTTCTCTCTCCAAGGCTGATAGTACATGCCAGTCTGTGGAACATATGTGTAGCCACATTTTTTGCAGTACCACAACGGAATCTCAGTTCCATAGAACCTTCGTCTCGAGATGACCCAGTCTATGCCAATCGAGTTTATCCAGTCGACAAGTATCTGCTTGCTTTCAGGAGCGAAAAAAGCCATTTGGTCAGCCATATGTAAAAGAGCATCTTTAGACTCAACCTGTTTCAGGTAAATTTCCTTCATCGGCACAAACTCAATCGGATTCTTAGACCTCCAACAGATCGGTCTTCTCTGCACAAGCTTCTCGGTCTTCACGTGTAGACCTTGAGTTTTCAAGTCTTCCATTATTCTTTTTCTTGCTTCTTTAACTGACAAGCCGCTATATTTGCCTGCGTTCGAGTTCATTTTTCCTTTCGGGTCTATCGCGTAAACTGGGTCTAGGTTAAGCTCCCTTAGAATGCGGACATCGCTGTAGTCGCCAAAACTGCAGATCATAACAAGTCCTGAACCAAACTCAGGCTTGGCGTAAGGGTGAGACTGAATCTTAACCGCGTTCCCATAAATGGGCACTATTGCATGTTTGCCTTCAAAAGCTTTGTACCGTTCATCGTCTGGATTAAAAATTACGGTTCTGCATGAGCATAGAAGCTCTGGTCTAGTTGTCGCTATGATTAGGTCTTGTCCAGTTTCTTGAAGCTTGAACTTGATGTAGTTTAGTTCAGTCTCTTCCTCCTCGTATTCCACTTCAGCATCCGAGATTGTTGTACCGCAGATTGGGCAATAATTCGTCGTCTTCTCGTCTTCGTAGATGAGTCCGTTGTTCCAAAACTCGATGAAGGTCTGCTGTGTCAGTCTCCTGTATTCAGGATCATCTGTCTCGTATCTTCCACCAACCTTGTGTTCAAGGTTCCAAGAGTTGCAGCTTAAACCCAACCTTTTGAAGGTGTCAAGAGACCTGTCGCCGCTTTCTTTGAGTATGCGTTTGCATTTTTCTATGAATTCTTCTCGAGGAGTCTCGTGCATCGAAATTTTAAAGTGCCTCTCGGTCTGGACCTCGACTGGTAAGCCATTCTTGTCTAATCCCATTGGGAACAGCACGTTGTGTCCAGTCATACGTTTGTACCTTGCGAATACGTCCATCCAAGTGTATGTGTAGGCTTGACCGATGTGAACAGGAGTGTTTACGTATGGTGGCGGAGTGTCAATGCTGAAAGTCGGTTTCCTGACTGCTTTGCTAAACTTGTAGATTCCTTCTTCCTGCCACTTCTGGAATATGGCTGCTTCAATCTTTGGGTCCCAGGTCTTTATTGTTAAGATGGGCTTGAAAGTTTGAGCGCCTTCAGTCTCCAATATTGTTCACCATGTTTTTACAAGTCTTATCGGAGAGGAAAGAAGATTCGTGATTTGTTCTTAATAAAAGCCCTGATTGGGCTAAGGTACTTGGCAATGGCGGTGTTGTGATGCCAATCGAACCACCTTTCCTCCAGCAAACAATTACTCTCTATTGAACGGGTTGTTTCATATAAATATAATCGTTTCGGAAATTATTTTAGTTATATCTTCGAGCGACGATGAAGAGCAATCATTGGAAAAAGAACCACTAAAAGTATAAGGGTAGCTAAAAACACTATAATTTTTCTTTTTTGTCAGATTGGTCAATTTCTAGATAAGTACTAAAAAAATACGCAGAAAGGATGAGAGCTGGAACAATAAAAACAAGAGAAAGGGGGAACGGATAGAAATTGGGAAATCGGTAACTTGCCCATGCCTCAAGGATTGATAATGTTAAAGCGTTGAACAAAATATAGATACATATTGTGCGATTTTTTCCTTGTTTCTCAGCTAATTTCAACCATCCCTTCAAATAAAAAAATAATGAAAGATAGTCCGAAGCCTTCATTGGCTCTTGTAATGAATATCCCTTGAGAAATAATTCTTTTTGAGCACTGATAAGCCTCTTCCAATACTTCAGTAATATGAATAACGTATAAGGCACTATGAGAATCATCAAGGCAACACAAACTATAGGATTACCCAATAGGATAGACATGATGGTAAATACAAACATTAGTCCAACTATTGAACTATACCAGAAACCTTTTTCCTTTGTTCTGACAGCCAACCAAACAGCTCGTATAAAAGCGAAAATAAAAAAGAAAATCCCAATAATCAAAACGGCAATTGCTTCAGGTGGCATTTCTAACGGCATTCAATCCCCAATTTAAATAATAATTATACATACTTTTATGTCTTCACATTTTACCATTGAACAAAAAATTTTTATTACCCAAAAACATAACACATGTATTTTCTGAACGTTCTTGTCGCTCGCTGCTCTCGATGGAAAAATCCGATGTCTATTGTTTTTGTCTTCGTTTTCCTGAACCTGGGTTGTCGAGAAGTAAGTAGTATGAGGCTTCATCGTAGTAAGACCCGTTTTTGCGGATTCGTTTTTGCCTTATTTTTTCAAGTTTGAACCCCGCCTTCTCTGCCACGTGTCTCATTGCATAATTGTCAGAGCGGGTTTCAATTTCTAACCTTACAATTCCACTTTTTTTTGCCAGCTTAATCGCCAACTTCATGAGGCGTTTGGCAATTCCTTTCCCCCAAAAGTCCGGGTGCACGCTGACGCCTACAGCTGCGACGTGGTCCATGTATCCTCCATACCGCCATAGACCCAGAAACCCAGCAACTCTGTCACCGTTTTTTGCGACTAGAATCTCGGCTCTTCGGTTTTTCGGTAAATTTCGGAAGAACCTCCTGTAAGCCAAATATTCTCTTTCTACATTGGTCTCAACGCGTATGATGAGCCACTCGCGAACTTTGTCGTGGCATTCAATTTCAGCAATGGCTTTAATGTCTTGAACTTTAAGTTTTGCTTGTTTCGCGTTGATAATTTCTAGTTTCAAAATGTCCCTCCGAGGAGATGAAAGTAGTGAAACCTAGCTGGAATTATTTAAGCTTTATCTTGATGTGCCATTGTTTCTTATTATTTGGAAACATCTATAAATTTAGTGTCTATGCAACAAAAAACAGGTATTTATTACCCAGAAATCGGATGCCAAAAAAATGAAGACGAATGGACATAAGGGAAAACCAAAAAGTCAAGGTCTCAAAGTCGGCGTTCTTTTCAACCGTCCAACTGAACCTATACGAGGTGAGGAAACTGACTATATCGCGGAGGCTGGAGTTGAGGAGGAGGCAGAAGCGGTTCAAAAAGCCTTGGAGAAACTGGACTTCAAGTACAAAATGATGCCTTTCGAGATTGAACTTGGACTTTTAGTCAAGACGTTAAAAAATTATAGACCAAATGTGGTCATAAACCTTTGCGAAGGAGCCTTCGGAGAAAGCCATCAAGAGATGAATGTGCCCTCGGTGCTTGAGCTTCTAGGAATCCCGTACACTGGGTCACCGCCGTTGACGTTGGGAATGTGTCAAAACAAAGGGCTTACTAAGGAAATCTTTGAGGCAAACAGGTTGCCCACACCTAAATACGTTGTTCTTGAAAGCTCTGAAGATTGGAAAGGCGGAATAGAGTTTCCGTTGTTTGTGAAGCCTTCAAAGGAGGACGCAAGCATTGGTATATCAAGTAAAAGCTACGTCAGAAACGATGTTGAGCTTAAGGCTCAGGTGGAATACATAAATAACCGTTACAGACAGCCAGCCTTAGTAGAAGAATACGTTGCTGGAAGAGAATTGAACGTTGCGATATTAGGCAACGAGCCACCGAAGGTTTTACCAATCTCAGAAATAATGTTCGATTTTGAAGATGAACCGAAAATAGTAGGGTTCTCAGCTAAATGGTTTGAGAAAAGCGACGAATACAAAGGCACCAAGCCAGTGTGTCCTGCTTCACTTGAGTCTTCTGTAAAAAGCAACGTTAAGAAAATCGCCATAAAAGCATACAAAGCCCTTTACTGCAGAGACTACGCAAGAATAGACATGCGTCTAAGACGTAATTCACCTTGGATTCTCGAAGTCAACCCTAACCCCGACATATCCCCAGAAGCAGGCTTTCCCCGTTCATTTAAGGCTGCTGGAATATCGTACGAGCAATTCATCGAAAGAATTATTCAGTTTGCTCTGAAAAGAGGTAGAAAAAAAAGCAAATCTTCTGGGTCACGGCAAACCAACTAAAGAACTGTTTTTGAATAAGTGTTGAAGATTATACCGTTTCAAGGCTTGCCAAAGAACAGTGCATATGAGCTGCTCATAAGTGAAACCCGCTTCCCTTGCAGCTTCAGGAAGACATGAATGGGCATCAGGATTCGGTATTAATCCAGGTAAAGGGTTTACTTCCAGTATGCGTGGTTTGCCTGCTGTATCGAGTCTCATGTCCATTCGGCAAAGGTCTCGGCAGTTAAGAACCTTGAAGGTTCTAACAGCTGTTTGTCTTATTTCTTTCTCAAGTTCAGCTGAAACGTTGGCTGGGCAACGGAAGATGTCTAATGGTTTTTCGGGTACGTCCCAGATCCACTTTGCCTCGTAGGAATAGATTGGGCTGACTCCGCTTGGAAGCTTTTCAAGCTGAATTTCTACTATTGGCAAGACAACGGGATCTTCGTTGCCGACCAAGCCAACCGTGAACTCTCTGCCTGGAAGAAATTCCTCAACAATAGCTGGCTGCTTATACGTGTTTATGACCCATGAGAGCTGCTTCTTAAGGCTTCGCTCGTCTCTCACGAGAGAGCTGCTTCTAACTCCTTTACTTGAGCCTTCAGCTAATGGCTTAACGACGAGAGGAAATTCGAGTTTCCGTTGTCTTTTTTGATTAAGTGCCGAAAACACTTGAAAATTTGGTGAAGGAACACCGTTGACGCTTAAAACTTGATGTGTTAAAGCCTTGTCTAAAGCAATGGCTAAAGTGAGCGGTCCTGAACCTGTGTACGGTATTCCGAGCATCTCCAACATTGCTGGGACTTGTGATTCTCTGCTTTCGCCCTGCAGCCCTTCAGCTATGTTGAAGACAATGTCAGGTTTAAGGTTTTGAAGTTTATTGTACGCTTCTTCATTTGCCTCTATTTTTGCTACTTCGCATCCGCCTTTCCCTAAAGCCTCCGCTATGGCGTCCACTGTCTCTTCATCGTCGAACTCGATGTAGAAATCCTCAGGTTGCCCCGAGTTCAAGTCAACCGTTTTTTTCAGATTGTAGGTTAACCCAACGCAAAGTGTCATTGTCTTTCACTAAGGTACCTTTACAGGAACCTCCATGGGTGACAGAACTGGCTTTTCTTTCGGGATTTGTGGGTAAGTGTACTGTTTTCCTTGATAATTTTTCATGACGACCTGATTCTCTTCGATGCTTACGAGATATCTTGGCAGAATCGGAATCTTTCCTCCGCCGCCAGGTGCGTCTATCACGTAACGTGGAACAGCGAAGCCTGAAGTGTAACCTGTAAGGTCTTCTATTATTTTGAGTCCAGTTTCCACCCTTGTCCTGAAGTGGTAGGTTCCTTTAACAAGGTCCATCTGGAAGAGATAGTAGGGCTTGACTCTGATTTTCAGAAGCTTTTGAACAAGGTTCTTCATAGTCTCAGAGTCATCGTTGACTCCTTTCAGCAGCACAGACTGGTTGCCAAGCGGGATTCCTGCATCAGCAAGTAGTCCGCAGGCTCTTGAACTTTCTTCAGTTATTTCTCTCGGGTGGTTAAAATGCACATTCACGTACAGTGGATGATACTTCTTCAATATGTTGCACAGTTGAGGCGTTATTCTTTGTGGAAGTGTACACGGCACTCTCGTACCAATCCTTAAAATTTCGACGTGAGGAATTGCCCTAATTTTTTCCAACAGAAACTCAATCGTGTCATCAGACAGCATCAGTGGATCTCCACCAGATAACAAAACATCTCGAATGGCAGGAGTTCTCTGGATGTACCTAATCTGCTCTAACAAGACAGCTTTTGAAAGGTCAATTAAAGGTAAACCGACTCTTCTTTTTCTGGTGCAGAACCTGCAGTACATTGCGCAGCTGTTTGAAATGCACATTAGAACTCTGTCAGGGTAACGGTGAACTAAGCCTGTTGTTGGGCTGTCGCCTTCCTCGTTCAGCGGGTCGTCTGTTCCGTATGGGTCCTGTAATTCGAGTGGGCTTGGGATGCACTGTTTCCAGATTGGGTCTCCAACTTCTTCTATGAGGTTAAAGTAGTACCGTGAAACTTTCATTGGGTACTTAGCAACAACGTTGTTCAAAGCTTTTGCATCGACAGAAAATTTTTCGAGGATTTGATGGG
>Ga0172363_10003626_pt1 | contig 12548 bp, 9 predicted proteins | sample LakKivs2_kivu2a2_FD_114541 | JGI IMG/M metagenome (GOLD analysis project Ga0172363, IMG submission 114541) | Sediment microbial communities from Lake Kivu, Rwanda - Sediment s2_kivu2a2 | ecosystem: Environmental > Aquatic > Freshwater > Lake > Sediment | place: Rwanda: Western Province, Lake... | reverse complement strand
TCAATATTATAATTATTGTAATAGCCAGTATATTATTGGACTTTTTTACAGGCTCCTGTATAGAACCCTCTATTCTGTCCTCTTTTTTCATAACTCTTTAATTTTTTATTGTTTTTAAATTTTATCTTTTTTTGCTTATGTGTAAATTTAAAAAATAAATATTTTTAAACCTTTATTCTTTGATTTACATATGGAAATAGAGGTGAGCCTAATTTTTGCATTTGCAGCAATGCTATCTTGGGGTATCGGGGATTTTCTTATACAAAAATCAACAAGAAAAGTTGGAGACATTGAAAGTCTGGCATTTATAGGGATTATTGGGGCATTAATGATTCTACCCTTTGCAATAAGCGATTTTCATCTGCTTTTCTCCCTGCCTAATCTTATTTTGCTTGTTGCCCTAGGCATAATAACTTTTATTGCAGCTTTATTTGACTTTGAGGCATTAAAAGAAGGAAAATTATCAATAATTGATGTAATAATCGAATTGGAACTTCCTATTACAATTTTCCTTGGATTTATTTTTTTCAAGGATACACTTTCTTTGTTTCAAGTTTTAATTATCTCCTTTATTTTTTTAGGGATTGTTCTTATAGCAACAAAATCTTTCTCTCACTGGAAGATAAGGCTACAAAAAGGAATATTAATGGCATTAGTAGCTGCTATAGGAATGGGCGTCATTAACTTCCTGACAGCAGCGTCTTCCAAGAAAATCTCTCCGCTGATGGCTGTTTGGTTTCCCTGGCTTATTTTTTCTGTTTTATGTCTGTTTTTTATCTGGAAAAGAGAAGGATTTTCTAAGTTTGTAAAACATGGAAAAAAATTTAAATGGCTTGTCTTGGCTATGGGGATTTTTGATACTTTGGCCTGGATATTCTATGCTTTTGCTGTATTTAAGGAAGAGATTTCTATAATTACTGCGATAACAGAAAGTTATCCTGCAATTGCCTTATTTTTGGGAGTCTGGATTAACAAAGAAAAAATTAAATGGTATCAATGGCTAGGAGCCTTTCTTGCTCTTATGGCAAGTTTTATTCTTGCATTTTCAGTTTAACTAATAACCCTATTTATTTTTCCAGCCGACTTTTTTCTTAATTAAAGAATCAAGCTGCGGCCATTTTTCGTCTAAACTTTTTTCTTGTTTTTGATAAAAAATTCCAACAGGAATTTTTCCCTGTTTGCTGTTGTAATCCCACTCTTCTGCTAGTTGCATGGCTCTTTTTATGTCATTTGCATTATCTTTAATCTTATAAGTCAACTTTCCAATTTCCTTCATTTCTGTATTGAACTGCAGGCAAGTCTGAATAATTTCTACAAAAGAAAAACCTTTATGCTTTATTGCAGACTCCAGAATTCTTGAAGTGTTTTCTATGTCTCCGGAATAAGCTCTTGCAACAAAAGTTGCCCCTGAAGCCAAGGCAAGCTTTATCGGATTAAATGGATCATTGTGCTCTCCCTGAGGCTCTGCTTTTGTCTTATATCCTGCCTGCGAAGTGGGAGTTGCCTGACCTGTTGTTAATGCAAAAGCCTGATTATCATGGACAATTAAAGTTATGTTGGCATTATATCTTCCAGCGTGTATAAAATGCTCCATACCCTCTGAGTAAGTGTCTCCGTCTCCTGCAAATCCAACAACAGTTAAATTAGGGTTTCCGAGCTTTATTCCCAGTGCAGTTGGCAAAACTCTTCCGTGCAAGCCATAAAATCCAGAAACATTGATGTAATCAAATATTTTAGCATGACAGCCTATTCCTGTTACTATTGCGATACCTTCTTGTTCTGTAAATTTTTCGTCAATAAGTTTTGCAAAAGCCCTTTTAGCAGATTCTAGAATCATAAAATTAAAGCACCCCGGACACCAGGTTACTTCATTTTTTGTTGATAATTTTTCTTTTGTGTTGGTTTTTATTGCACTCATTTTCCTTTTCTCCTCCTTTCTGCTCTTATTTCCTCTTCTGGAAAAACAGCATAAGACTGAAATCCACATTTATTGCAAACCCATTTTTGAGGAGTTCCAAATGCCGCCCCTGCTGTTATTTCTATTTTAACATTATTGCTGTTGCATTTTGGGCATGTCTTGGCTTTCATATTCTCAAAATCTCCTTTTTTAATTCATCTGATTTAAAAGGCCTTCCGTCGTATTTTAGTATTCTGTTTTTAATGCTTATTCCTGTTTTCTCCCTGATAAGTTTTCCCAGCTGTCCTGTAAGATTGTTCTCAATTAAAATAACTTTCCTGGCTTTTTGAATTTCTTTTCTAATCTCGCTTGATATAGGCTTTAAATATAGGACTTGGAGAAACTTATAATTCCCTTTTCCTGTTTTTATGCTACCATCTATAGAATCCAGAGCATCTAATATAACTGTTTTGGTTGAGCCCCACCCAATTATAAGGTTTTCTGCATTTTTATTCCCATAAATTTTAATCATCTCGAACTTTTTGCATTCTTTCTTAACTTTCTCATATTTTTTTATTCTGTTGTCTGCATTTTGTTTTGCCAGCTCCGCAGATTCTATAGAATTGCCGAACTTGTCATGCTCGTAACTGCTTGCCTTGACTATTGTTTCTCCAGGAACTTTTCTTTTTACTTCTACTTTTAATATTTTGTTTGCTTTTCTGTCAGATGAAAATTCCCCTTCAGCTAAGTGCTTGTCTCCCATCAATATGCTTAAAACACCATATTTCTCAGATAAGTAAAATGCCTCGTTTGTTTTTTCAATGCATTCAATAGGGTCCCCTGGAGCTATAACTACTCTTGGAAACTCCCCGTGCCCTGCCCTTAAGGCTGAGTCCAAATCTCCTTGTGAAGTGTAAGTGGGAAGCCCTGTTCCTGGGCCCGGCCTTGAAGCATAATAAACAACAAGCGGAATTTCTGACTGTCCCTGCAGGCTAAAAGCTTCTGTCATTAAATCAATTCCCCCTCCGGAACTTCCAACCATGACTTTAGCACCTGCAAAACTCGCTCCTAGAGCAGCATTTGCAGCAGCTATCTCGTTTTCAGGCTGAAAAACCATAAATCCGTTTTTTTCCTGCATTCCAGCAAGTTCATGAAGAACAGGAGTCGCAGGAGTCATTGGATATCCTAAATAAATATTAATCCCGGAATTAACAGCACCTATAGCTATTCCCTGGCTTCCAGTCATTATTGAAATTTTATTATCGAGCTTTTTCAGGTTAAATTTTTCTTTTTCTGATTTATATCCTAGTTCAGCGGCTTTAATAGCTTCTTCTCCAAATCTTTTAACTTCTTCTAATAAAAACTTTTCGTCCACTCCCAAAACTTTTATCAGGCAGCCTGCAAGTGCGATATTTAAGTTTCTTCCTAAATTTTCTTTTTCAAATTTCTTTGCGTCAATAATAATCCCCTTATTTTTTAACTCAGATTTGTGCATTTCCGGTGTTTTTTTATCTAAAGATACTATAACATCTAGCTCACTTTCTATGCTCCCAACTTTTTCATCGCTTACAGAAAGCACATTAAAATTATGTCCTCCTCTTATTAATGAAGGATAGTCTCTGTAATTAAAAGTAAAATAGCCGTTTTTAGCCAAGCTGTTTGCAACAACAGAAGAAACAGCGTTTATTCCCTGCCCAGCTTCTCCGCCTATAAGAATATTTAGCCTCATTTTGCCTCGTTTATATCAAACATAAAGAAAGTTCATTTTTAAATGTTATTAATTAAAAGGCTTTCTAAATTAAGCCGCCTTTTTGACTGACTTTTTTTACAGAAATTTAAGATAATTTAGCTTGTCTTTCCTCTTTAGGTTCTGTTTTAAGATATTTAGTAAAAATCATATAAACCAAAATCTTTTTTATGTCTTATTAATAAATCAATATCCTCATAATACATAATTTTCCAATTATTTTTTTTGAAGTAATCTATAAACACAGGTTCCTGCATTTTATCTTTAAGCAATTCCTTTCTTTTTTCTGGAGTAACAATAATTTTCTCAACTTTCTCTCTTTCGGTAATTCTCTTTCGGCAATATTTGTTATTCTTTTTAGTGCCTCAACGAAAGCTGTTTAATTTTCTAGAAGAATATTTTTATACTCTTATTTCCTGAACCTTTTATGAAAAGTATAATAATCATTTTTATTTTTTTTGTTTTAATTATGTCTGTAAATGCAGCCAGGCCAAAGCAAGTTCAGTTATATTTTTTTGACGAAAATAACTGCTCTTTAAACGGCTACTTATTCGTGGATAGTGAATTATCGGGAAAAACAGAAAATGGAATTTTTAATTTAAGTTACGACGATTATAGAGATAAGTTTGATTCAGATGAGGAAATAAACTTGTTCGGGAAACTAGGGAATTGTTCAACTGAAAATCTTTTTTTTGATAAATACTGGAAGCTCTCTGAAATCCAGGAGCATTATTTTCTTGGAGACAGCACTTTTAAGTTCAAGACATTCATCTCTCCGCATAACCCATCTAAAAAGGAAGTAATCGGATTTATCCAGCCAGCCAGTGTGAGGAGTGAATTAAAAAATATAAAATTTAATGGGAATGCCTTAGAAGATTTATCTAAGATTAATGAATACCTAAGCGACAAGATAAATTATACAGAAGACTGGGATTTCAATAAAGAGGAAAATTATTGGCAGACTTCTCAAGAAACTCTCAAAATCGGGCAGGGAGACTGCGAAGATTACAGCACACTGCTTCTTTCCTTATTCCTTGCTTACAATAGCTCTCTTCAGTGTTATAATGTTATATTCTCAAGCCATGTAACAACCATGTGTCACATAGGGGAATACTATATTTATTATGACCAGGAGAAAACAGCTCTGAAGAAAGAGATAAGATATGGAAACATAGAGACGAAGCAAAGACTAAGATCATTAAAAGAAGAATACTTTGAGCATTACGGAATTAACGAAAGCGATAAGGTTCATTATGCATTTAACGAGTATAGATTTATTGAATTTGAAAATGATGAGGAGTTTATTACATGGCAGGCTATAATATCTAATAAAAAGCCAAGTATAGGCTTATTTACACAGCTTGAAAATGAATTGGCAGGCATAAATATAACAGAGTCTTATGTAGAAGAACCCGTCCAATCTCCTGCAGAACTCCCAACATTGTCCGGATTTGCCAGAGAATATTCCACTGTCCTAATCGTTTTGGGGTTGGCGGTTTTATTCTTAATAATACTTTTAGTTTGGATTAATTTTAAGAAATAACTATTGGGGATAAACAACCTTCTTTATCTTTTCAACAGCCTCTGGGTTGACCAGCGTCATAAGTCCTTCAGGCTCTTCTTTTTTCAGTATGTTTTTCAGAATTCTTCGCATTATCTTTCCGCTTCTCGTCTTAGGCAGGTCCTCAACAAAAAATACTTTTGCAGGCCTCGCTGTAGGGCCTATTTTTTTGTCCACATGCTTTTTAATCTCGTCTTCTAATGCTTCTGAACCAAAGCCATGTTTTAGGACAACAAACGCCACTGGAACCTCCCCTTTGATTTCATGAGCGATAGGAACTACTGCACACTCTCCAACTTTCTTGTCGTCATCAATGGCATTTTCTAGTTCGGCAGTAGCCAGCCTGTGTCCAGCTACTTTCATTACATCATCAGTCCTTCCAGTTATCCTTATAAGGCTGTTTTTAAGGTAAGCTCCGTCACTTGTATCATAATATTTTTTGAATCTCCAGTAAGTTGAAACATATTTTTCATGATTTTTATAAACCCCATGCAGCATTCCAGGAGCAAAAGGGCTTAACTGAACCAAAGACCCAGATTCTCCTGTTTTTATTTCATTTCCTTTATCATCAACTACCATATGTCTTGTTCCGGGAAAACTTTTTCCTGCAATCGTCGGAACAAAAGGCCCGACTCCTGGAAGGCTATTTATTAAAGTTCCTCCTGTTTCAGTCTGCCACCACGTGTCAATTAAAGGGCATCTTTCTTTTCCTACTTTTTTCATATACCAGTTCCATGCTTCTTCATCTATAGGCTCTCCAACTGTGGCAATAACTCTTAATGAATCTAAATTATGTTTCTGAATCCATCCCTCGCCCTCTTTCATAAACATTCTTATTGCAGTAGGAGCAGTGTAGAAAATAGTTACTTGATTGTCTTCAATTATTTTCCACCATCTTCCAAAGTCAGGATAGTCTGGAGAGCCTTCATAAATCAAAGTAGTTGCTCCGTTTAACAAGGGCCCGTAAAAAGCATAGGTATGCCCTGTTATCCATCCAATATCTGCAGTACACCACATAATATCATCTTGGTGCAGATTAAAGTTCCATTTTGCTGTCCAGTAAGCTTGGACTGCGTAACCCCCCGTGTCATGAACAATTCCTTTAGGCTTCCCAGTTGTTCCTGACGTATAAAGGATAAACATTATGTCTTCAGACTTAACCACTTCAGGTTCGCAGTACAGGTCTGCTTTTCTTATTTCCTCCCCAAAATCAAGGATTCTCCTTCCCCTAATTTTTTTCCCCAGCCTTTTTACTACAATTATTTTCTCTACTGAAGTGCCTTTTGCAGCTTTTTTAGCTTTTTTGAATAGCTCTTCCTGTTTTCCTCTTCTATAATAGCCGTCTGAAGTAACAAGTATTTTTGCCTCTCCGTCTTGAATTCTTGCATTTAAAGCATCAGAGGAAAAAGCAGAAAAAACAACGCTATGTATTGCTCCAATCCTGGTGCACGCCAGCATAGCCACTAACGCCTCAGGTATTAAAGGAAGATAAATAGAAACAACATCTCCTTTTTTAACGCCGTTTTTTTTAAGAACATTTGAAAATCTGTTGACTGCATCGTAAAGCTGCATATAGGTTATTTTGAGAGTCCTTTCGTTATTTTCTGGAACCCATATTAAAGCGGTTTTGTCAGGAGTCTCTCTTGCCCATCTATCCAGGGCGTTGTGCGAAAAATTTAAATTCCCTCCCTTAAACCATTTGAAATAAGGGAGTTTTTCCTCATACACCTTGTCCCATTTTTTCTCCCAATCAATCCCCTCCTTAGCTAATTTTTCCCAGAACTTCACAGGAGATTTGGAAGCTTCCCTATAAATTTTATCGCTTTTGACCCAAGCGATTTTTTTCATTTCATTGTTTGGAACATAATATTTCCCTTTTTTGGTTATATATTTCTTAGCTGCCATTTTCCTCTTTTATAACAATTTTAATCAATAAAGTATCTTTTATCAAAAACTCCCTTATACCACAACATCTTTGTGTATCCTGTATTATCTATTTTTTCAGGGTTTATCTCGAGAATTCCCAAAACATCTCTTATGATTTTTCTTGCTTTTTCTAGTTCATTTTTTTTGCATAAATATTCTATTTCCATGAAATATCCAAGATTCTTAACCTTGTTTATCTCAATAGAAAGTCTTGGGTCTTTATTATAAGAATATGTTTCGTTCCATTTGGTTTTCCTGACCCACTCCCTGAATCCGAGGTCCTTGAATAAAGAAAGAAGGTCCTCCACTTGCTCTTTTCCTTTTAATTCAAACTCAAATTCTTGCTTAACAACAATGTCTTTAGTCCATAACTTTGTTACCCATTTTTTGAAGTTGACTTCAAAACAGTCTTTCGTAGCCCTTATCCTAAATGCTTTTTTGGGATAGCATTTTTTGATTTTTCTTCTTCTTGCAAAGTAATCATCAATTTTCTTCCCTTTTTTCACAAATTTAGCTATTTTCCTTACCTTTTTTCTTATTTCACTCACTTCAGAATCATCAAGGACAACTTTTGTCTCAACTTCTAGCCATACCATCTTACCTCTTTTTTTTCTTTTTCTTACTATAAAGTACAAAATCACCTATTTAAATCTTACTCTCTTTTTAGTGCCGTGAAATCTGTTGAATTGCCTTTGCATGGAGGAAAATGCCCTAGGTGGCTTTATCCTAGAATGGAAAAGCTAGCAGAGCAGATATTTTTGATATTAGACATGGAATGTAGGGAAAAAGAAATTTTAGATAGGCTTTCAGACCCTTTATGGTTTCAGGCGCTGGCATGTACTTTAGGATTTGATTGGCATAGTTCAGGCACTACAACCACCACAACTGCAGCAGTAAAAGAAGCTCTACAAAAAATAAATATAGGGATTTACGGGGCAGGAGGCAAGGGAAAAACCTCAAGAAGAACTCTAGAAGATATAAAGACAAACGCAGAGAAAATAAATCTTTCAGAAAAAAATCTGAATAAAATGATAAAAAAAAGCAGGCTGACAGCTAAAGTAGATAATACTGCCCTACAGGACGGATTTTACCTCTACCATCATACTTTTTTCTTCTCTAAAAAAAGCTGGGCAGTAATTCAGCAGGGCATGCGGGAAAACAGCAGGTATGCAAGAAGATACCACTGGAATGATACAGAAAATTTTCTCTCCGAACCTCATAAAGCTATTTGCTGCGACAAAAAAACAAATCCCTTAAATATGGTTGCTAAAGAGTCAGAAGAAGCAAGAAAAGCGAGTATAGACATAGCAGAAGATTTTAACCATTATTTTTACTCTATAAAAAATGAGAAACAAAAAGCTCAAACTACTTTATTTGACTTTGATAAGTGTAATAAGATAATAAAATTTAAGCAAGAGCATTTTCCAAAAATTCCCCTGTCATATCAAAATCTTCAAACTTTAAAGCAGATTAGCGAATACAAGCCAGAAAGTTATGAAGAGCTTTTATTGTTTAAAGGTGTAGGGCCGAAAATAATCCGCTCTCTTGCCCTAGTAAGCGAGCTTGCTTTTGGCACAGAATTATCATGGAAAGATCCTGTTAAATTTTCTTTTGCACATGGAGGAAAAGACGGCTGGCCATATCCTATCGATAAAAAACACTTTGATAAAAGTATAGAGACTCTTGCTTCTGCAGTCAAGTCAGCGAAAGTCAAGGAAAAAGATAAATTTTTTGCGTTAAAAAGATTAAGAAGATTTGTCTGATTAAGAAGCTAGGAAATTTTTTATCTGACTCCAAATCCTAGAGAAAAATGAAGAAGACATTAAGACTTCGCAATCGCTGCAGGTAGAAGAAGTTTCCCTGTTGTTGCAAATTCCGTCATTGTTGCAGAAGCATTTTAACAAGATTTGGCTTTTAAAAGGTTTTAAAGTTATTGAGCTAACGACATTTCCGTCCAAATCACAGTATCTTCCGTTAAGGGTAAAAGTTTTATCCTGCATTTCTGCATTATAAACAATAAAAGAGTCTTTTTCTCCTGAATTATCTAAATTATTTGTAACATAAACAGAGGATATTTCCTTGGAGTTTTGGTCTTTACCGCTTAACGCCCGCCATCCGCTTAAGGCTAAGTCTTGGTTATACCCGGGATAGGATACATAGATATGCCTTGCTGAATAAGGATTATAAAAGTAATTATAATTAGAGTCTCCAAAATTTATGTCAGTGTAGTCCATGCCAAGCATCCAAGTCTTTTGAGCTGGATTTGTTGAGAACATTATATTTCTATAAAGACTATTATTAAACAGTCTCTTGTTTAGCTCATTTTTTCCACTAAAGTAGATTTGTTCTCCTGAATTTCCGTATACTGTATTTTCTATAACATCATTGTCATTTGTCCAGTGGAAAAAGATTCCATGCGGATAAGAATTTATGACAGTATTATTGGTTATGACAAAATCATTGCCCTCTTCATCCACATAAATCCCCCTGACAGCACCGGCGCAAATGTTTAAGTCTTTAGAATCTCCGCAAGTTATCCCCCATCCTTTATAGCCCCCAGTATAACCATAAAGATTCTCAAAGATGTTATGATGTATATGGTCCCTTTTCCCAGTGGTTGAGTGCCCTCCAGTATAAATTCCTCCTCCATCTGCTAAAGATAAACAGCTGTTGTTAATGTAGTTATATGCTATTTCCCTTTCTGCTCTTCCACCGGCTATATAAATACTATCATAACCTGTTTTATCAATAATGTTGTTGATTACTTTAGAGCCATCTCCGCTGACAAAGATCCCCTGGCCAAGCCCGGAAATTAAGTCATCCCCATAATTTTCTGCTCCCGTAGCATATACATAATTTCCTTTTATTAAGGAATTTACGGAACCAATAGTATCCAGTATTCCATCATAATTGGAGTATTTTACATTATTATTTAATATCTCTGTATTTCTCGAATCTTGATTAACAATGCCGTGATAATAAGAATATTCTATTTGATTTTCTTCTAATTTTATATTTTCAGTGCCATAGATGTTAATTCCTAGGTCATTTGAATATTTACAGGATATTCCTTTTATATGATTATATCCCATGCCGTAGTAACTATTTATGCAGTAGTTTCTTCTGCTGGCTTCAATATTTTCTAATCCGTTATTCGGCCATAAAAATAATTTTCCTCTTAAATAGGCCCATTCCCCAGGTTCATTTATTTCAGAAACAATATTTGTAAAATAATAACCCTGATCCACTTCAATATTATACCATGGGTCACTGGCAAGACTTATTTTTCCATTTGAATCAAAATTAATTACCTTAATTTGGTCAACATGCCAAAGCTCGCCTTTGATTGTAACAGTAGAGTCATTAAAATAATTGTCTGGAAATAAGAGAGTTGAGTCATAAAATTCTCTTTTTAGATTAATTCCTTGTGCAGTAACATATTTCCAGCCCGCGTTAGGGTACCTTGATAATGCCATTTTTTTATTATTCTGAAATATTTGCCTAACTTCAAATCCAGGTGTTGTATAATAAATATTTTCCCAATTTGGGTTTCCATTGCACGCGCTCTGGGAAGAGCATTTAGTCCATCCTCCAAGCATATTTGCGGCGTTGATTACAGCTTCTTCTCCAGGGTAGCTCGCAATTTTTATTGGTTCAGAAGAAGTTCCGCTTCTGCTTAAAGTTAATTCTTCCCGGTATGTCCCGCTTCTAATTAAAACAACATCTCCTGCTTGTAAAACATTCGCAGCTTTTTGTATTGTGTTATAGGCAACTTCTGTTCCACTTCCGCAACTTCTTGTTAAAGGATTATAATTTGAACAATCATTGACTGAATTATCCACATAATAATCAGCTTCTACTGTAATTTGCCCTTGATATTCATAAGCCCCTATATCGGGAGCGTCTCCATACCATTCCCTGCAACCCTCTTCCGGATGCGCTCCAGCAGTTGGACAATGATAGCCTTGAATGATTGTTCCATTATCAATTGCAGGGCTTCCTGACTGTAGCTTAAAATTGCTTCCGGGAGCAACGAATAAAGGATTCGCATTTAATAAAGAATTACTTCCTTCTCCAGAATAAGTGATGTTATTAAAATTATTATAATACAAGTTATAATTAGCAGTCATGTTCCACCCAGTTCCTACAATAAAGCTTGGATAGCCAGAAGTATTATCAACAGGACTAAAAAATCCATTACCCATGATTATGTTATTATAAACAACTCCCTTAGGAGGCAACTCTCCTACAGGAGCATTTACAATCCTGATCCCTTCTGCCCCATTGTTATAAAAGACGGAATTATAGATAGATATATTAGGTCCATTTGATGAGGAAATTCCGCTTTCTCCATTATTAAATGAAATTGTGTTAATTATAGTATAATACGCGGGCATCAAAGGTGTGCCTCTTCTCCAAGTTTTTACTCCGTTTACTCCGTTATTGTAAGAATTAGAATTTATCAAGCTGACATTCCAGCCAGTCACGTCAAAGCCATCTTCAGAATTATTTCTTGCAGTGCAATTAATAAAGGTTATATTCTCCCCGCTAGAAGTGCAGAAACCATCTCCATCCCCATCAGGCCCTAATAAGTCATCATTGTCATGAGAGTAAAAATTTTTAACCAGTATATTTGAACTGTCTCTAGCTGAAACACCACAACCTCCATCGTTGTATCTGCTATTTCTGTATCCTTCTGCATTCTCTATTGAAATATCAGAGCTATTACCCCCGATAGAAACCCCATAAATGCAATCATGCAATATCATATTCTTTAAAATGATATTAGAGCTGTTACCTAAGGAAATGCAGATACAATAATTTGAAATCTCAAATCCGTCAAAAACAAGATTAGCTTTACTAGACAAGGACATAGGAGTTCCTGTGCACGAACTTTTATTAGCTGTCCAAGTTCCTTTAAAATAAATATGTTCTCCAGGATAATTCTTAAAAGTTATAGGGCTCCCAATAGCCCCTGAATTTTCTGGACTAGCATAATAAGAAGTAGTTGTATAATTTCCTCCTCTAATTAAAACAACATCTCCGGCACTAGCATTATTATAAGAGCCTTGAAGAGAATTAAATGCAATGCCATCACTCCCAGAACAATTTCTGTTTGCAATAGAATAATTTCCCAAACAATCAGAGATTAATTGGTTATCGACAAAAATTGCATTTTCACTAATTATAATACACCTCCCACCAATACAACTTTCACCACCTCCACAATCTCCATCATCAATGCATTCAACACAATTTCCATTTCCATCACAGAAATTAGGCAATAAACAAGCTTCATCATTGCTTCTTGCTGAAACCAAACTTTCTGAACATCCATTTGTGCAAGTAGGTTCATAACAAACATTATCTACACAACTTCCAACATCAGCAGGGCAGTTCTCTCCTGCTGAACAAAT
>Ga0172363_10003623_pt1 | contig 12559 bp, 3 predicted proteins | sample LakKivs2_kivu2a2_FD_114541 | JGI IMG/M metagenome (GOLD analysis project Ga0172363, IMG submission 114541) | Sediment microbial communities from Lake Kivu, Rwanda - Sediment s2_kivu2a2 | ecosystem: Environmental > Aquatic > Freshwater > Lake > Sediment | place: Rwanda: Western Province, Lake... | reverse complement strand
GATGAGGAAATCTGGTGGAAGAAAGTTGGAAAAGAGGTTGGAAAGAGACAACATCAAAAATCTTCTTCTAGATATAAAAAGAGAGATTGAAACAAGACCACCAAAGAAAAAAAATAATTAACCTTTAAGCTTGTAATATTTTTCTTTTCCTACTAATACTGGTTTTACAATTCCTAAAATTTCCATTTTTTTGAAGTATTCATTACATCTTGTTCTTGACAATCCCATTAATTGACTCAGTTCTGTAGATGATAATTTCTCATGTTTTTTAAGCAAAGACCTAATATTTTCAATTCTTTTGGATTCTACAATAGTTAAATTTTCTTCAGAAGGTTGTGGTTTTTTAATGAGAATATTCTTTAACTCAGAAATGATCCTATTAACCAATTCTTCACTATCTTTAGTCTCCTCTCTGAATTTCGTTTCACTTAAAATCAGTTCAGGTACTCTTTCATCGAACTTTTTTTCTAATTCTGATAATTTATTGTGTAATTTTTGTATTTCAGAATAAAATTGGTCTGTTTGTCCCAGAATTGAATTTTTTATCTCGATATTTTCTGGAAAACATAAGTTTATTCTTTTTTCCAATTCAGACATTTTTAAATTTAAATTATCGATCTTTAATTTTAACTCCTGTAGAATGTTTACATCAAATCTATTTTCTGAATTATCTGCTATTTGGGATGATTCATTTCTTCCTGAATATGATTTTCTTCTCCAAAATAGATCAGCCATAATTAATACATAGAATTGCTTGTTTAAAAAATTTTTAATTTAATGCCGACATTATCGACTTAGATTGCTTTTCTCAGTTTTTTGACATTTTTTATGCTTGAATTCTGTCGAAAAAATCGACATTCTCGTTTTGTGTTATTTCATTAATATCAGACAGGATAGAAAATAAAAAGTTTTAGTATCTAAAAAGAGCACGAAAGAAAATAATTCCCTCCTTTTAGTTAAAAAGAAGCATTCTATGACAACATTTTCTATATTTTTCAATTGTTTCTTAAGTACTTCGACAGTAATGTTAAACATTAATGATGTGCATTAATGCACTGCATAAGTGATAAAGTGGTAGACGAAATAAAAAATAGAATATTAGGAATTCTTCGGTACAATCCTGATGGTTTAACTATGATTAAAATCGCCAGTTTAATCGGCGTTCATAGAAACACTATACCTAAGTACTTATACGAATTAAAGGGAGAAGAAAGGGTCAGGATTAGATTAATTGGACCCGCCAAGTTGTTCTATCTCAATAAAAAATCCAACAAGACAGTCGAGAAGGATGAAGACATTAAAAGATTGAGAGAGTTGATGGTATGAATTTCAATAAAAATAACGTTATTTTTGGAATACTCATACTGTTATTCCTCTCTTTATTTACAGAAAGATTGATGCTGCCAAAATTGTTGGAAGTGATTACGGGAAAATTCTTCCTCTCAAGTTCTAGTTATCTACAAATCGTAAATTTGACTGTTGAAAAAAATCAAACCTATAACTGGACTCTAACTGAAGGCTGTTCTGGTATAAATTGTTCTTTAAGTTCCATTAAAGTGTCTGGATCAATAGTTGCCAATGCTTCTGGTTATGTAAGAATGTATGTTGAAAACTTTGGAAAGAAATATTTAATTCTGAACGATAGTTTCGAATTGAGTACATTAACCACTACCACCATCACATCTACCACAACAACTACAATAAATGAAACCAATATTACTGAAAATAACACAACTGAAATCCTTACGAACACTACTGACGAAATAACTAATGAAACCTCCAGTAACCAAACCTCATACGTTCAACCTGAAATTTTCTATTTCTTAGAAGCCTGTGTGGAAACTTGTAATATCTCTGATTTATTTAATGAGAGTTCTTACGAATTGATCTTTGAATTGAGTACTGACGTTATGATTACACTAGATTCTATCAAGTATACATGGAATTGGTTAGAAATAGAAACTACCACCACAATAATACCCGAAGAAACAACGACCACAAGTACAAGTATACCAATTAACGAAACAACGACCACGTCAACTACGAACACTACCACGAGCACCACAACAATCCCAGTAGAATTAAAGGTTGAGTTTGATAGAGACTTGGATTGTTATAGATGCGGAAAACACAAAGCACCTCCCTTAACTGATATTAACATGACGATTACTGCTACAGTTTTAAATCCTGTAGAGAATGCTATTTTAACAGATTATTACCCTAATGATTGGATGGTTACAGATAGTGATGAAGGTACTGTTAATGAATACAACTCGACTTACAACAAGATTGAATGGAGTGTTGAAAATTTTATTGGTTCTGTTTCTAAATGGTATATTATTAGGAGTCCCCAAAGAACTACTTTCTCTACAAGGTATTATTTTCAGTCTGAATTAGCAGGAAAAACAAGTAATCTCTGGGAAATAGAGGTTACTGAACTGGCTAATGTCTCAATTGAATCTAGACTTGAAGATTACCAAAACTTATATACTCCAACATGGGAAAGACACTGTTCTAATGGAATTTGTACACAAACCCTCTATTCGAGTATAAGGTATGTTAAAGAAGATGGAGAATGGATAAAAATAGAGGATTCTAAACGAGACTTAAAAGAATATTTTAAGGTTGTTTATTTAGAAAAGGATCCAGAGCTAGATATGGAAATTCTCAATTTAACTTACAACTCCATAAAATTGAAATTAATAAGTAAAAAGGAATTTGAGAAGATAATCCCTGTAAGGCTGCTGAGTTATAATGAAGGCTTTGATATTCCTGAATCAAAACCAATCCATCAACATAAACTATTCTGGGAAGATTTATTCTCCTCCAAAAAAACTTTCAATAAAGATTTTACACTTAATAAAGAACAAATAGTTGAATTTACAAAAGAGGATGGGTTTAACTTAGGAAGCTTGGTTCAGTTTGGGGAGAATTCTACTACTATTCAACTACAAGTTGCAGATAGTGAAAATTTAGATGATGATGATATTCAAAATGCTGGAGATTATCAATGGCTTTATATAGACGATACAGATAGCGGTTCATACGGAGACAGCTTTATAAAATTCAATATTTCTTCTATTCCTGCCGGAGCAACAATAATCAACGCCACTATGGCCATGTACATATTCCGAACCAATACTTTCGATGCTGGTGATGTAGTTGGATGCTGGGGAGTAAACAATTATACATGGACAGAAGAAGGTGGTGCATCATCATTAATGAGGACAGTTCAGGGAACAAACTTAATAAACAATAGTAATATGAATGTAGGACTAAATGTATGGGTAACTTGGAATGTCACAGGTTGGGTTAAGGATAGATACGAAGAAGGTAAGAAAAATGTTACTCTTGGTTTTTGGATGTTTGATGATGGAGATGGACTAGATGATTATGCATGCTGGGCATCGAAAGAAAATATAACTGTGAGTGTTAGACCTTATATAAACATAACGTATTTCATATCACCAATTATAACTTGGGAACCTCCAACTCCAGATAACGCTTCTACTACAAACAAAAATTCTGTCTATTTGAATACTACTATAATTAGTCCTATAGGATTGAATACTTCTTCTTTCATAGATTGGAATAGAAGTCTGGTTGGATACTGGGTAATGGACTGGTACAATTCTTCTGGTATATATGACAATTCTACATGGAATAACTTTGGACGTTTTAATGGAAGTTTAGGAACAGATAATATAACTACAGGAATTTTTGGAAAAGCTATATATTTTGAAAATATCGACAACAGCAATTTTGTTGATTGTGGGTATGATAGTAGTCTGAATATTGTCGATGAAATTACTATTGAGGCCTGGATGAAACCAGAAAGCAATAAAGTGGGTATTATGTGGAAAGGTAATACCTCGAATAACAATAGTTATGGACTTGGTATAGCTGAAGAAGGGGAAGGAAGTATGCTTAAAGGACATATAAATTCATTTGTTTGTAATGGAATAAAAGGTTTAACCTTTACAGATTGGCAACATATAGTAATGACTTATAATAAAACACATATAGTACTTTATGTCGATGGAAAAGAAGATAAAGTGTGTTCATACAATCAGCCAATAAATATTTCTTACTCTCCATTGTACATAGGAAGTTATGATCCCCCGTCATATAACTCATTCCAAGGTCTTTTAGACGAAGTTAAATTATGGAATAGAGCTTTATCGCCAGAAGAGATAAATGCTTCTTACAACAACGGATTATACAGACTATACAACAACTTCACTTCTTTATCAGATGGAACTTACAATTATTACGCTTATGCTATAGATACTGCTGGTAATGCCAACAAGACTGGAACAATGATTTTAACTATTGATACAGTATTACCTTCAATATCGATACAAAAACCAGATAACATTACTTACAATTACAATGAATCATTACCTTTAAACTATACCGTTTCTGATAATTTTGGAACAGATAAATGCTGGTATTCGATCGATGGAGGAACCAATCAACCTTTGAATAATTGTGAAAATACCACTTTCAATATAAACAATGATGGTTCTCATTATATTACAGTTTATGTCAACGATACTGCTGGAAATGATAATTCCTCTACTGTTTATTTCACTGTCGACACAACACCACCTCAATGGTCTGATAATTCTACCAACATACCGTCAACATATTCTTCAACTATTCTTTCTATCTTTAACATAACCTGGACAGATGCTGATAAAGTTTTCATAGAGATGAACTATTCTGGAGTGAACAACTACAGCATGATTAATATCGGAGGGAATGTTTATTCATATAATGTTACTATACCTGCTGGAAGTTACTACTGGAAGTCTTATGCTAACAGCTCGACTAATAATTGGAATAATTCTGATGCTTGGCAGTTTACAGTTGCTAAAGCTAAACCTATTTTAGCAATGAACAATGGTACTGCTTCTGTCAACACTTCTAATTTGGTTGGGTATTGGAAGTTTGAAGAAGGAGTTGGCACTTCTGTGAGAGATAGCAGTGGTTATGGAAATAATGGGACGCTTAAAAATGAGACTGGTTTTTGCACTGGAACTGGCTGCCCAACTTGGACCACTGGAGCCTTTGGACAAGCCTTAGAATTTGACGGTGCTGGAGATTACGTAACTGTTGGGAACAGCGCGAGTCTAGATATAACTGGAAATATAACATTGGAAGCTTGGATTTATGAGAAATCGGATCCTCCGCAGGACTATTCTGCCATTCTTCAAAAGAGCGTACTCGACGAGTCCTACGGTTTGCAGATTGAGAATAATGGGAGTTTTCAGACAGGCAATGAAATATGGTTCTATACAATGGGCACTACAAATGAAAAATGGCAAACGAACATAAACATATCGAACAACCGATGGTACCACATAGTGGCTGTCTACAATGGCACGCACAAAATCATATATCTTGATGGAGTTGAGAGGAATTCAAAATCTGCAAGTGGAACTATCATTTCAGCTTCCAATCCTCTGCTGATAGGAGATAGAACGGAAGGGATTACGTCAAGATATTTCAACGGCACGGTTGACGAAGTCCGCGTCTGGAACCGCTCACTGACTTCGGATGAGATAAAAGAATTGTATCAATCAAATGTAAATTACGGACAGACGAACTTCTCGTTTTCAGAAACAAATACAGGTGACAGTGACGTTTATTATGATTTCTATCGCAATGGAACTGCGTCAGCTATCTATCATTTTGATGAGGGCTCGGACAATTATACTTTCGACGAGACTGGGAATAATAACACTGGAGTATTTGGTAATGGAACTGCTGGTACAGAACCAACATGGAATAATTCTTGCAAATATGGAAGTTGTCTAGAGTTTGATTCATCAAAAAATCAAACAATTAATATGGGGAATGGCAATACATTGAATATTGTTGATGAAATTACAGTTGAGGCATGGTTAAAATTCGAAAATGATGTTGGTCAAGGTATTCTTGGAAAAGGAAACAGCACTTCTGGTTATTCATTTGCTATGAGCGGTGAGGGTGGAGGGCATACACTTCAAGCATATATAAATTCTTATTTGTGTGTTGGTTCAAGCGATCTAGCATACGATTTTGACTGGCATCATGTAGTGATGACTTATAATAAATCGTACATAGTACTCTATTTTGATGGGATTTATGATAATGCTGAAGATTGCGAATACAGCCAATCGATAAACATTACTATAAATGATTTAATTTTAGGTAAAAATGATTTTTGGTCTAATAGCTTTGGTGGTCTTATGGATGAACTCAAAATCTATCCTCGTGCTTTGTCTGCGACAGAAGTTCTCTGCCACTATGGCAACAACTGTTCACAAGCAGGATTCTGGAATGAAACTTCAACTTTAGGAGCAGGCTATTATTATTACACTGCACGTGCTAGCGGCGGAGAGAATTATACCACAGCATCTTTAATGATACCGTTGAATGTTTCCGGCGATGGTGAGCCACCTAAATATTATAACAATTCTACGAACAATACGTTAGCTGGTTTACCAACACTTTTTAGTTTGAATTGGACTGATAACATTGGGTTGAGCGGTTACATATTCAGCTTTGATAACGGAACTAATAGTTTCAACAATGATACATGGATGAGATTCACAATTACAGGACAAGAGATAGCGAATTACGATTCTGTTTTAAAGGCTCCATATTGTCCTTATGGAGGAAGCCCATGTATCGCTAACTCTACATTATTGCAGTGCAGAGACAGTGATGTCAGTCCGGGTCCAGAGTCGAATCAGCCAAACACTATAGATAACTGTGCAGATGGGACTAGTGGAACTTGTCATGGCGATGAATCCACAGAAAATATTACTATAGAAAGTTTAGACCACGGCTATATCGGAAGAGGGGATAATGTCAGGATAAATGTGACTTTCTTTTGCTACAGTGGAGCTGATTACCTTGCATTGTACTACACTAACTCAACATCGAGCGTAAACTGGCAGAGGATAACTCCTACAGCAACTAAATGTTCGGGTGCGTCAAAGGTGTACGAGACCTTTTCATGGACATTTAAATTGAACGACACGAACGCCCAACAAGCGGTAAGAGGTGTGATGAGTTATAATGCCGAAATAAATTCAGCTTGTGATGCTGGAACTTACAGGGATAGGGACGACCTACTGTTCGAAGTAGGTGAAGGGGGATGTGAAAATAAAAAAAGTTGTTGGTCTAACGTTACTAAAACTATTAATTCAACAGTAGGAGCAACTATCAAATGGAAATTCTTTGCCAACGATACTTCCAATAATTGGAATGCTTCTGCTGTATTCAGTTTTATCACTGGGTCTGGTGTAACTGATACAACACCACCAACTTTCTCTGACAATTCAACCAATAATACTGTAGCAGGAAGACCAACTTTATTCAGTCTGAAATGGACTGACAATGTAAATTTAAGTTACTATATTTTCTCTTTTGACAACTGCACAGGTAGTTTAGTTAACATAACCAACGGAACGATAACAGGAACTGCGAACTGGACTAATGTTAGTTATGTTATCAATTCAACTGTTGGGTGCACTATAAGATGGAGAGTGTATGCTAACGATACTAGTAATAATTGGAATGCTTCTGATATATTCAGCTTTACTACTCTGCCAACTTACTGTGATTACAGCATACAAGAATGGGAGTTGCCTTACACTATAAGTAAGAATAACAGCTACTATTGTTTGGCTTCTAACGAATATATCGGAGGACAAACTGCTATAAGCTTTGCTAATCCTACTCAGAATAGTACTCTTGATTGTTTAGGATATAACATTGATAGTAATGATATTTCTAACACTTATGGAGTCTATATGACTGGAATCAATACTAAAAACAACACAATAAAGAACTGCAATATAACTAATTTCTATAATGGGATTTATCTGAATACCGGACCGAACAACAATATTTTAACCAACAACACAGCCAACAGCAACAGCTATGGTATCTACCTCGACTCAAGCTCTAACAACATTCTAACAAACAACACAGCCAACAGCAACAGCTGGGGCATCCTCCTCTACTCCAGCTCAAACAACACCATAACAGGCGGTTCAATAGCATTTTCAACAATTAATGATTACTATCTATATTCAGCAGGTACAACTAACAACTTCACATCAACAAACTTCACAGATTCAAGAGCAATTCGCTTCTATGACTCATCAAGCTGGTTCAACTACAACAATGAAACCACAGGAAACATCTGGCTCAAGACAAGCGCCTCTTCTGCAGCAACGATAACAAGAAAACTAATCAACTGGAACAACACTCTGATGCAGTGGAATGATACTAATTCCTCTGGCAGTGGAATAACAGCAACGTACAATATAAATGGATTAAAAGTCAGCAGGTCTTATTCTGTTTATAATAATTCAGCGTTTGTTCAATCATTACAAACTGATTCTAATGGTAATTTACCTAGCTTTACTATTTACCTTTCAAGTGAGCATGAGATAAAAGTTCAAGAAGTAACAGATACTACTCCACCTAAATGGTCTAACAACTCTACTAACAATACTGTTGCTGGCAAGCCTACTGAGTTCAGGTTGAAATGGACTGATAACGTAAATCTATCGAGTTATATATTTTCTTTGGATAATTGTACTGGAAATTTTGCAAATATAACAGAAAAAAACTTTTTAACATCTTTGTATCAAGAAGATGCTAATGTAACAGAACTTACTGGAAATGCAATAGATGGTATTTGGACAACATATGAAGATATGGGTTGTTGCCAGTGGTCTATTAATTATACTAAACAAGTCAATGCTATTGGTGCAACCTACAGAATTAAAGATAACGCAGGAGAAGAAAATATAACTGTTCCTTCTGGATGTTGGAATTTTGATTCTAACAAAGTAAGATTTTTAATGAGTTGGGGAGATGGTGGGCAGAGTCAGTCATGGTATTGTTATGATGGCGATTGGGAGGTAATGAGAAGCAATTCTGATTTGGTTAATAATTACATATATGAAGAAGCAATTATTTGGAATTATAATAACACAGAAAGTTGGTCCAATGTTACTTATGGTATTAACTCAACAACTGGTTGTACCATAAGATGGAAATTCTATGCAAACGATACAAGCGACAACTGGAATTCTTCTGATACATTCAGCTTTACTACTTTACCTACTTACTGTGATTACAGCATACAGGAATGGGAGTTGCCTTATACAATTTCTCAGAGCAACAAATACTATTGTTTGGCGTCTAACGAATACATAGCAGGACAGACCGCTATTACTTTTGCTAATCCCACTCAGAATAGTACTCTAGATTGTTTGGGTTATAATTTGAATAGTAATGATATCGCTAATACTTATGGAGTTTATTTGACTGGTGATGATACTAGAAATAACACTATAAAGAACTGTAACATAACTAATTTTGAAAATGGAATTTACTTAGATAGTGGTCCGAACAATAATATCCTTACAAATAACACGATTAATAGCAATTATGATGGTATCCACTTCAAATCTAGCTCGAACAACACACTAATTAATAACACATGTAGTGGCAATGAGGATGACGGAATCCAACTCTTTTCTAGCTCGAACAACACACTAACTAATAACATTATAACCAACAACATGGCTGGTATCTACCCCTACTCCTGCTCGAATAACCAAATAACAAATGGTTCGATAACAAACAATACTATAGACTACTTCTTATATTTAATTGGTGAAACCAACAATTTCATAAACACAAACTTCACTGATGCAAGAAAAATCTTTTTTTGGGATATAGCAAGTTGGTTCAACTATCAGAATGATATCACCAATAATATCTGGCTTAAAACAAGCATTTCTTCTGAATACATAACAATAACAAGAAAACTGATTAATTGGAATCAGAGTTTGATGCAATGGAACGATACCAATAGTTCTAGTTCAGATATAACTGCAAGATACAATATAACAGGGTTGAAAACAAGTAGATATTATTCAATATATAATAATTCGCAATTCGTTCAATCTTTACAAACAGATTCTTTTGGTAATTTACCAAGCTTTACTATTTACCTTTCAAGTGAGCATGAGATAAAAGTACAAGAAGATTTGGAAGCTCCCAAGTGGTCTGACAACTCGACTTATCCAATTTCAGAAACTGAATATCAACCTGGACAAAATTATCAATTTAATGTAACTTGGGATGATGTTTCTGGGATTTCTACTGTTATAATAGAACACAATTTCACTGAGAGTTCTCCAGATAATGGGACTGTTACAACATACAGAACAATATCCGGCAATAGAAGAGAATACTATTTCACCATAGCTGATCTACCCGCTGGAACATATATTTGGAAAGAATATGCAAACGATACTAACAACAATTGGAATGTTACCAACAACGGTAATTATTGGATTTATACTGTAAATAAAGCATCTACTGTGATGAATCTTTATTTGAATGAAACTGATGGAGATAAAGATTTTCATTCAAATGAAACAGTTAACATAACAGCTGACCTAAGTATCTCTTTCAACGTTGAGATATGGACTAACTTTACTGGTACGTATGAGAAATGGTATAATGGGTCAGAACCATTAACGAATTATACTAGTATGAATTATGGATTAGGTCCTTTTAGGATAACAGGATTATTTTCTGGAAATCAAAACTATTCTTCTTCCTCAGAAACACATTACCTAACAGTATGGGGATGGTCTAATGTAACTTGGGTTGCACCAGATGACGGTGATTACGTTATCGGAAATATAATAACTCTAAACTGTAGTGTTTTCGATGCAAACTTATCAGTCCCTATCCAAAATTATGTTGTTAACTTCTACAATGAGACTGATACTGGCTCAAGTCTACTTGCAATCAACTTAACTGATTCAACTGGTTATGCTATCTATCGTTGGAATACATCTGGTGTGTCAGCAGGAACTTATTATCCAAAATGCAACATAACTGATAATTCCACACTTTATTACAATGTTTCTGTCAATCAAGCTAACACGACTATTACTCTCTCTACGAATCAAGCACCTAACATATGGAATTTGGTTGTTAGAAACTTTTACACTGGCGAGCCTACAACAGAAACAGCAACAGGAGTAATAATAAACATTACTGTCAATGTTTCTGATTCGGATAATAACTTAAATTATGTTGAAGCAAATTTCACTTGGCCGAACGGTACGATGATTTATGCCAATCTAACACTTATTCAAATGAAAAACTACACGCATGTATGGAACTATACTTTACCGTATAATATGCCAAACGGTACCGCAATAATTAACGTAACAGCTTACGATACATTTGGATACGCAAACAGCACTAACATAACTCTTACAATATTTGAAACCATAGAAATAGTCCTGGAAAATCAGCCAATCAACTTTTCTTCAGTTAACCCTGGTATAGAAATAGAAGCATTGCAATATCAAGGTTGGCCTCTGAACGTGAGTATTTTAGGCAATGTTCAAGTAAACATATCACAGGCAGGCGAAGACCTAACTGGAAAAATTGATCCTTCTGTTGATATAAGAGTAGAGAATATCACTTGGAATCAAACTGACTCAGGTTTATTTTCGCAACTAATCACGAGTTATACTATTGTTAACAGTAGTAAAAAACATGGAGAGAATCAATACATTTATTATAAATTGAATGTTCCTATAGTTAAACCACAACCTTACGGCGGTAACGTATACATCAAAGGAGAACAAACTTAAATGTATAAAAATAAATAATTAATAATAAAAAAGAGGCGCTGGCTTTTGAACTATAGTCAAAAGTTTTTGATTATATTTTTAATATTCATCGTTGGTTTTATCATTTGGGAGATTCCAGAATTTAAACTTTTCATTACTGGTCGTGTTGCCACTCCAGTCACACAACCAGCAATCGCAAACGTCACAGTCTATGGTCAGTTGGGAAATATAACCGTATATTTTAATCCCGTTAACTTTACTAGTTCGGATGTGGGTGAAGCGCCAGGAGGAACATACCCTAAAGTGAATGCTAGTGGAGTAGGCTACATAAGAGTTAATTTAACTGAGAACAATAACATGGTATGGGATCTTTACATGAATGCTAGTGATTTGACAGATGGAACACACACAATTCCTGCTGAGAATATAAGTGTGAATAGTACTTGTTCTGGTCAGAAAACACCACCAGTGTCTTTAATAACACTTTCCAACAATCTTAAACCTATATGTTGGGAATATGATACTCCCACATCATCAGACATTCAACCCCATGCTTATACTGACATTTATTTTTACTTATATATACCAGCTGGCCAATACAACAACACATACAATGGAAATATTTGGATTTATGTCAATCACACGGGAACAGATCCTACAGGTGACAATAGAACTTGGTATGGACCTAGTAACACTACAGTAAAGGTTAAACAATTCATTGAAATTGTATGGAATCTTGTACCGATAGAGTTCGGTAGTATGGCTCCCCAAACAAAATCAAACGCTACGAATAATAAAGGGTTTCCAGCCAACGTAACAAACACAGCTGTCACTAATGTCTTTATTGACCTTTACATTAATGGCACAAACCTAGTTAGTGG
>Ga0172363_10003620_pt1 | contig 12563 bp, 8 predicted proteins | sample LakKivs2_kivu2a2_FD_114541 | JGI IMG/M metagenome (GOLD analysis project Ga0172363, IMG submission 114541) | Sediment microbial communities from Lake Kivu, Rwanda - Sediment s2_kivu2a2 | ecosystem: Environmental > Aquatic > Freshwater > Lake > Sediment | place: Rwanda: Western Province, Lake... | reverse complement strand
TTTTCCGGAATTCGTCGTAGGTGATCTGGTCCATGGCCATCACTCCCTTCATGGTCGGTGCGGCGGGCGGGGCGGCCGGAGAGGCCGGCGCCGGGTCTTTGCTTTCCTCGCCCAGGAAATCCTTCAGGGCCACCCGCGGGAAGAGGGCGAGCGGCATCCCGACCTTGCGGCCGGGGCCGAAACCGCCGAAATCGATCGCTTCCCAGCGGACGTCAGCGGGCTTGGCGGGCTCCCCCAGGAACCCCCAGACCTTTTCCATCGAGCGGGGCATGACCGGGAAGGCGAGGTAGCTCGCGCCGCGGATGGCTGCGGCGGCCTGCAGCAGCACGCGGGCCAGGCGCCGGCGCCGGGCCGGGTCCTTGGCCATGATCCACGGCTCGTTCTCGGCCAGGTACTTATTGACCCGCCCGATGTAGGCCCAGATCTCCTCGAGGGCCCTGTTAAGGGCGCAGCTGTCGTAGAGACCGTAAACGCGGGCCTTGAGATCGTCGAAGTCCGTCCGGATCGCGGCGTCCGCGGCCGTCTCGGCCTCGGGGTCCTCGATCGCGCCTCCGAAGTAATTGCCGATCATCGTGAGGGTCCGCTGGACGAGGTTGCCGAAGTCGTTGGCGAGGTCCGAGTTGACCCGGTGGAGGAACCCCTCATGGGAGAAGTTGCCGTCCTGGCCGATGGGGATCTCCCGGAGCAGGAAGTAGCGCAGGGGGTCCGGGCCGAAGACGTTCAGCAGCACGTGCGGGTCGAGGACGTTGCCCTTCGACTTGGACATCTTGGTGTCGTCCTTGAGCCACCAGCCGTGCCCGAAGACGGCGCGCGGCAGGGGCAGGCCCGAGGCCATCAGAAAAGCCGGCCAGTAGACGGCGTGGAAGCGCAGGATGTCCTTGCCCACAAGATGGACGTCGGCCGGCCAGAACGTCTCGTAGCGCGGCATGTTCCAATCGTAGCCGATGGCCGTGACGTAGTTGTGCAGGGCGTCGAACCAGACGTAGATCGTGTGCTTCGGGTCGCCCGGGACGGGGATGCCCCACTTCACGGTCGTCCGGGTGATGCTGAGGTCCTTGAGGCCGCCGCGGACGAAGCTCGCGACCTCGTTGAGGCGGCTCTGCGGCCGGACGAACTCGGGATGGGCCTCATAGTGCGCCAGGAGCCGCTCCTCGTAGGCCGAGAGGCGGAAGAAGTAGGTCTCCTCCGAAACGAGCGAGGCCTTTTTGCCGCAGTCGGGGCAGGTCTTGCCGCCATCGGGCTCGAGCGGCACGTCCTCGGGCAGGAAATTCTCGTCGGACACGCAGTACCAGCCCTTGTATTCGCCCTTGTAGATGTCCCCCTTGTCGAGGAGGACCTGGAAGAGCTTCTGGACCCCCTTCTCGTGGAACTCCATGGAGGTCCGGACGAAGAAATCGTACTGGATGTCGAGGGCCTTCCACAGGTCCATGGCCCGGCCGACGACCGCGTCCGCCAGGGCCAGGGGGGTCATCCCTTTCTCCGCCGCGGCCTTCTCGATCTTCTGGCCGTGCTCGTCGGTCCCGGTCAGGAAGAAAACGTCCTTGCCCGCGAGCTTCTGGAAGCGGGCCAGGGTGTCGGCGATGATCGTCGTGTAGGCGTGCCCGATGTGGGGCACGTCGTTGACGTAGTAGATCGGCGTCGTGACGTAGAACGTCTTTTTAGAATTCTTGGACATGGCTGGGTCCTCCCCGGATGAGCATCATGGCCTCGGCCCGCGTCGCCGGGTTCTTCCGGAACGAGCCGCGGACGGCCGAGGTCACCGTGATCGACTTGGGCTTTTTCGCCCCGCGCACGGACATGCACATGTGCTCGGCCTCGATCACGACCATGACGCCCAGGGGCTCGAGGTGCTTGTCGAGCAGGTCGGCGATCTGCTTCGTCAACCGCTCCTGGACCTGGAGCCGCCGGGACAGGGCCTCCACGACCCGGGCGATCTTGCTCAACCCGACGATCCGCCCGGCTTTCGGAATATAGGCCACGTGGGCCACTCCCGCGAAGGGGAGGAGATGGTGCTCGCACATCGAATAGAGGGGGATGTTCTTGATAAGGACCATTTCGTCATGCTTCTCGTCCTCGATGACGCGCAGGTTCCGCGTCGCCTCCCGCTCCGTGCCGCCGAGGATCTCGGTCAGCATGCGGGCCACCCGGCGCGGCGTCGCCCGGATGCCGGGACGGCGGATGTCCTCGCCGACGCCCTCGAGGATGAGGCTGACGCCCTTTTCGATCTTCTTGGTATCCATCGTCGTCCTTCCGCCCGCCGCGGTCAGCGCGCCTTCCGAAAAGCGCAGACGGCCCGGTGGGCGATCTCCTTGAGCGGTGTCCCCGTCGTCCGGGCCGCCTGGACGAGGTCTTCGAATTCGGGCTGGACGTTGAGCGTCCGGCCGCCGCGTCCGGCCAGCTTGACGCCGATCGTCTGGCCGTCGACCTTGACGCTCTCGAACGAGCGGTCGAGGACGCGCCGGCCGACGGGGAAATAGCGGATGCCGATCGACGTCGTTTCCCGGAAGACGGCCTCGACGAGGGCGTCCATGCGGCCGGCCTCGACGAGGAGGGTGAGCTTCGTCCCCAACCTGTTCTTTTTCATGACGACGGGGGAGAGGGTGGCGTCGAGGGCCCCCTCTTCGAACGCCTGCTCGAGAAAGTGGGCCAGGAGCTGAGGCGAGGCGTCGTCGACCGTGGCCTCGACGATATAGACGCTCTTCCCGGCGTCGAACGGGGCCGCGTCGCCGTAATAGACCCTCAGGATGTTCGGGATCTCCGGGAATTCCTTGGCCCCGGCGCCGCAGCCGATCCGGTCGTAGACGAGCTCCGGGAGCCGGGCCGTCGTCCTGGCCAGGGCCGAGACGATGGCCGCGCCGGTCGGGGTGACGAGCTCCGATTCGACCCAGGCGGAGTAGACCGGAGCCGTTTTCAGGAGCTCGGCCACGGCCGGGGGCGGGACCGCGAGACGGCCGTGGGAGGTCTGGACCCAGCCGGAGCCGACGTTGAGGGGCGAGCAGTGAACATCGGCGACGCCGAGCTCCTCGAGGAGGAAGGCCGTGCCGGCGATGTCGACCAGGGCGTCGTCGGCCCCCGCCTCGTGAAGGTGGGCCCCCGCGAACTTGCGGCCGTGGACCTTGGCCTCGGCTTCGAACAGCCGCTTGAAGACGGCCAGGGCCCGGCCCTTGACGGCGGGAGCGAGGCGGCTCTTGGCGATGATCCGCTCGACGTCGGCGAAGGTCCGCCCGACGTGCGCGTGCCGCTTGATCTCGACGTCCACCTTGAGGGCGGCGAAGCCGCCGCGGCGGACGCGTCGCACGGCGATCTCGACGGGGAGGCGCAGACCGGCCATCTTCTCTTTAAAGAGGGCGGGATCGACGCCCAGGTCGAGGAGGGCGCCGAGGCACATATCGCCGCTAACCCCCGAGGAGGCATCGAGATAGACGTATTTCATAGCCCATCAAGGATATCGTTTTCACCCGGAAAATGCAAAGAGCGGCCACCCGGCCGCGCTTGACCCGTCCCTCGGAAAAAGGTATATGGAGGCGAGGAGGAGCCATGGCCGGGACGAACAAGACCCCGCCGCCGCATGCCGCGATCGGCATCCTCGGCGGCACCGGGCTTTACGAGATCGAAGGGCTCAGGGCCAAGCGCGAGGTCCGCGTCCGCACACCGTTCGGCTCTCCCTCCTGCGCCTACGTCATCGGGACCCTCGAAGGCTGCCGCGTGGCCTTCTTGGCCCGGCACGGGCGGGGTCATCGGTTCCTCCCGGCCGAGGTCAACTACCGGGCCAACATCTACGGCTTCAAGGCGCTCGGCGTCGAGCGGATCATCTCCGTCAATTCCGTCGGCTCGCTCCGCGAGGAGATCCGGCCGCGCGACATCGTCCTGCCCGACCAGTTCTTCGACCGGACCCGCCGGCCGAATACGTTCTTCGGCGGCGGCATCGTGGCCCATGTCGGGCTGGCCCAGCCGGTCTGTGCCGAGCTGGCAAGAGTCCTTCATGAGGCTGCCGTGGGGCTGGGCCTGAGGTCCCATTTTGGCGGGGCCTCTATCTGCATCGACGGGCCGGCCTTCTCCACCAAGGCCGAATCCAAGGCCTATCGTGCCTGGGGCGGCGACGTCATCGGCATGACCGCGGCCACCGAGGCCAGGCTCTGCCGCGAGGCGGAGATCTGCTACGCCACCCTGAGCCTGGCCACGGACTACGACGTCTGGCACGAAACGGAGGAGCCGGTCACGGTCGAGCTCGTGCTCCAGAACCTGTCCGCCAACATCGCCAACGCCCGGGAGATCATCCGCACGGCCCTGCCGGCGCTCGGCCCCCGCCGCGGTCCCGGCTGCGATTGCGGCTCGGCCCTCAAAAACACGATCGTGACCAGCCCGAAGGCCATCCCGCCCGCGACGAGGAAGAAGCTGAAACTCCTCGTCGGCAAGTATCTCGGCTGAGGACGGGGGGGAGAGGAGCATGAGCCTGGTCATTGTCGGGTCGGTCGCCTTCGACACCATCCGGACGCCCTGGGGCGACCGGGAGAAGATCGTCGGCGGCTCCGGGACCTACTGTTCGCTCGCCGCGAGCTATTTCACCCGGCCGCGCATCGTCGGCGTCGTCGGCCGCGATTTCCCCCGAAAGACCCTGGCCCTGCTCCGGTCCCGGGGCGTCGACCTGGCCGGGCTCAAGATCAAAGCCGGCAAGACCTTCCATTGGGAAGGGCAGTACGAGGAAGACCCCAACCGCCGGACGACCCTCAAGACCGAGCTCAACGTCTTCGCCGACTTCCGTCCCGAGATCCCGGCTGCCTACCGGAACTCGCGCATCGTCTATCTGGCTAACCTGAATCCGGAGCACCACGAATTCGTCCTGGGCCAGTTCCGCAAGCCGGCCGTGGTCGCCATGGACACGATCCGACTCTGGATCGACACGAAACGGGAGGCGCTGCTGCGGGAGATCGGCCGGGCCGGCATCTTCTTCGCCAACGATGAAGAAGCCCGGCTGATCAGCGGCGAGGCGAACCTCATCAGCGCCGGCAAGGCCCTGATCGGCATGGGCCCGTCTCTCGTGCTGCTCAAGAAGGGCGAGCACGGGGCGCTCGTCTTCGGCCGCGATTTCGTCTTCGGCGTCCTGGCCCATCCCTGCGAGCACGTCATCGATCCGACCGGGGCAGGGGACAGCTTTGCCGGCGGCTTCCTGGGATACCTCGACAGGACCCCCGGGCTCTCGACCCGCGACGTCCGCCGGGCCGCGGTCTACGGCAGCGTCATGGCCTCGTTCGCCATCGAGGATTTCGGCATCGGGCGGTTCCTCGCCCTAGACCGGGACCTGGTCGAGGCCCGGTTCCGGCAGTTCCGCCGGCTCACGGCATTTTGAGACGAGTCCCGGTCCCGGCCGCCCGGGTCCGGTCACGGAGGATGCGCATGGCCGACATCAAGCCCCCGATGGAACCGTTCCGCATCAAGACGGTCGAGCCCATCCGTCCCACCCCGCGACGCGAGCGGGAGGCCCTGCTCAAGCAGGCCGGGCTCAACCCCTTCGGCATCCCGGCCGAGAAGGTCATGATCGACCTCCTGACCGACTCCGGCACGTCGGCCATGAGCGACGACCAGTGGGCCGGCCTTGTGACGGGCGACGAATCCTATGCCGGCGCCCGGAACTTCTTCCATCTCGAGGAGTCCGTGCGCTCGATCTTCGGCTTCCGCCATGTCATCCCGACCCATCAGGGCCGGGCCGCCGAGCGGGTCCTCTTCGGGGCCATCCTGAAAAAGGGCGACAGCGTCCCCAACAACATCCATTTCGACACGACCCGGGCCAACATCGAGGTCCTCGAGGCCAAGGCCGAGGACCTGGCCGGCGCGGTCGCTTACGATCCCGACGCCGACCTGCCCTTCAAAGGTGACATGGACCCGGCCAAGCTGAAGAAGTGCATCGAGAAGCGGGGCAAGGACCGGGTGCCGCTCGTCATGCTGACCGTGACCAACAACAGCGGCGGCGGCCAGCCGGTCTCCCTAAAGAACATCAAGGAGACGAGCGAAGTCTGCGCCCATTACGGCATCCCGTTCTTCTTCGACGCCTGCCGCTTCGCCGAGAACGCCTGGTTCATCAAGCAGCGCGAGAAGGGCTACGGCAAGAAGAGCGTCCTCGAGATCGCCCAGGAGATGTTCTCTTATGCCGACGGGGCGACCATGAGCGGCAAGAAGGACGCGCTCGTCAACATCGGCGGCTTCGTCACCCTCGACGACGACGGCCTGGCGGAGCGGATCAAGAACATCCTCATCATCAGCGAGGGCTTCCCGACCTACGGCGGCCTCGCCGGCCGCGATCTCGAGGCCATGGCCCGCGGCCTCCGGGAGGCCCTGGACGAAGATTACCTTGAGCACCGCACGGCCCAGGTCGCCTATCTCGGCGGCCTGCTCGCCGCCGCGGGCGTCCCGGTCTTCAGGCCCTTCGGGGGGCACGCCGTTTACGTCCTGGCCGACCGGTTCCTGCCCCACATCCCCCGGGCCCAGTATCCCGGCTGGGCCCTGACCGTGGCCCTTTACCGCGAATCCGGCATCCGGGCCGTCGAGATCGGGGGGGTCATGTTCGGGCAGAAGACGGGCCAGGGCAAGGAAGAGAAATTCCCCGCGCTCGAGCTCGTCCGGCTGGCCATCCCGCGCCGCGTCTACACGGCCTCCCACATGCGGTACGTGGCCGAATCATTGATCGATCTCTACAAGAACCGCGACAAGGTCAAAGGGCTGCGGATCGTGCGGGAGTCGCCCTTCTTGCGCCATTTCACGGCGAAATTGGAAGAGGTTTGAAGGACGGCCCTCCGCTCGGCAGGCCTCGCTTCCGTCGGCGTCAGATCCTGATCCGAGAAGACGGCTCGGCGTTGAGGTCGAGGCTGCCGATGCCGGCGTCGATGTCGACTTCGATCGTGACCGGGCTCTTGCCGTAGGCGTCGTTGACATAAACGCCCTTGGACTGCTTCGTCAGGCCGCGCGGATTGACCGAGCCCAGCCCCCCGTCGACCTTGACCCGGACCCCGACCTCGTACGGCAGGGCCAGCTTGGCGCTGCCGACGCCGCCGTCGATCTTGACCAGGAAGCCCGCGGCGTGGGGGCCGCGGAGGTCGAGGTCGACCTCGCCGACCCCCATGTCGATCTCGACCTTCGTGAGGTTGAGGTCGCGGAGATCGAGCTCGCTGTGTCCGGCCCCGAGATTGATGTCGAGGTCGAGGGGAAGGGCCCGGCCGAGCGTCAGGTCCCAGCGGTTCTTGGTGGGGCCGAAGTTGAGGCTGTGACGGCGCCCATGGCGGACATCGAGGATGCCCGTGCCGCCGACGACCCGATAAAGGACCTCGGGCCGGAGGCGCTCCCGGTTGAATTCGAAAGAGGCCTCGAGGAGGTTGGCCTGTTCAGCCGAGTTCAGCCTCAGCTCTCCCGCCCCCATCTCGAGCCGGACCTCCGCCTTCGCCGCCCCCTCCGGGGCCACGGAGCGGGTCTCCGTCGTGACGTAGCCTCGGTTGTCATCGCAGGCCGCGCCCAGACCGAGAAGAAGAAGGATCGCGCCCGCTATCTGGATTCTTTTCAAGGACATGATCGGACCTCCTCGAGAAAATCGGCTCTGTCCGGATATACGAAAACGGCCCTCGCCAGGTTCCGTCTCAGGGGGTCTTGATCTTTCTCGCCGGGAGGTCCTGCCCGCCCTGATGGAGAACGAGCCCCGTCGCCCGGCCCGAGGCATCCAGGGTGAAATCGACCTGGGCGTCGACGACCTTAAGGAAGAATCGGGTCTCGGACTCGGGGAAGAGCTCGACCTCGGGCTGGCCGGTGGCATGGGAGATGAGCTTGTCGCCGCGCCGGAGGATGGTGATCGTGAAATTCGGGGCCAGCTCATATTCGCCGGCCAGCCGGTCGAAGAGCGCGGCTTCGATCTTGACCGCCTGGCGCTCCTGGGGCAGCGGCTTGTCCGTCTTGGCGAAGATCTGGGCCGGTCCGATGCGGGACTGAATGCGCAGGCCCGTGACCGGGCCGCCGCCGCTGCTGACGAACGTGAACCGGGCCGGGTTGTCCCTGAGGAAGAACTCGGTCGCGGAGGCCGGATAGAGCTCGTTCTTGGCCCCGCCCTTACTCTGGGCGAAGAGCTTGGCCCCCGACCGGCTGAAATAATATTCGTCCTGGCGCTCGTTCACATAGACGCCGGCGATCCCGTCCAGGTCCTTGGCCGTGACGCTGACGACCTTTCGTTCCGGCTCGGTCAAGCCCAAGGCGAGCCAGGCGATCTTGACCGCGCGCGGCTCGGGATCTCGGCCGGCGATGGCGCTGTTGGTCAAGATGGCGATGAAGAGATGGTCATCGGGGAAGGTCATCTCATAGGTCGTGAAGCCGTTGATGCCGCCGCCGTGTTCGATCGAGCGGTGCCCGCCGACCTCGGCGACGAACCAACCGTAGCCGTAACCGGTCGATTCGCCGTTCACCAGCTTGAACGGCGTGAGGGCCTTGTCGAGCCAGGCCTTGCCGACGACCTTGCCGGCGAACACGGCCTCACTCCACCGGGCCAGGTCGTCGACGGTCGAGAGGAGGGAGCCGGCGGCATAGGGCTGCGTCATGCTCAGATAGGAGGCGTTGACAAAGCCGCTTTCGCCCTCCTCATAGCCGGGGATGCGCCGGGGGATGATGCGCTCGGTGCTGCCGTAATACGAGCTCGACATGCCCAGAGGCTTGAAAATGCGCTCGTCGACGAACTGCTCATAGGTCTTGCCCGAGACCTTCTCGATGATGGCCCCAAGCAGGACGAAGCCGGAATTGTTGTAGGACCAGCTCCGGCCCGGCTCGAACTGCATCGGCTTGTCCTTGAAAAGGTCCACGAGCTCCTTGGGCGTCATGTCTTTGCGCCAGAGCGGCAGCCATTCGGGCATGTCCGTGTAGCTTTGGATGCCCGAGGTGTGGGTCAGGAGGTGCTCGACGGTGATCCGCTTCCCCTGGGTCGGATAGTCCGGCAGGAACTTGGTGATCTCATCCTGGAGGCTGAGCTTCCCTTCCTGGGCGAGTGAAAGGATCGAGACGGCCGTGAACTGCTTGGTGATGGACCCCAGCCGGAAGACCATGTCGGGCGCGACCGGGACGCCGAGCTCGAGGTCGGCCATGCCGTAGCCTTTGCGGATGATCGTCCGGCCGTCTTTCTGAACGATGATGGCGGCGCCGGGCTGGCCGGGCTTGTAGACCGCGGACATGACGGCGTCGATCTTGGCGGCCAGGGGGTCGTCCAGACCGGCGGCGCGGGCCTGGGTGAGCGGGACAAGGACCGTGAGAGCGGCGAGCAGGAGCACGGGCGTTGATCGGAGCTTCGACATGGTCGATGAACCTCCTCCGAAATATGGGACAGGATATGACATTACGGCCCGCCGGAGCAAATGGTTCCCGAGCCGGGGCCGGCCATGGCCGCAACCGGCCTAGCGTCCATGACCGTTCTTGGCATAAGCGCTGATGTCGAGGAAGCCGTGGCCGCTCAGGTTGAACAGGATCGTCCGCGGCCGGCCCTCACCCTTGGCCGCCAGGGCCTCGTCGACGGCCACGGAGATCGCGTGGGACGACTCCGGGGCGGGCAGGATGCCTTCCGTCTTCATGAACAGGACCGCCCGCTCGAAAACGGTCTTTTCGCCGACCGCCCGGGCTTCGACGGTCCCCATGCCCACGAGATGGCTGACGAGCGGGGCCATGCCGTGGTAGCGCAGGCCGCCCGCATGGAGCGGCGGCGGGACGAAGTCCATGCCCAGCGTGTACATGTAGAGGAGCGGGGTCATGCCGACGCTGTCGCCGAAATCGTAGCGGAGCGTGCCGCGCGTCAGGGACGGGCAGGCCTCGGGCTCGACGGCGATGAAACGGGTCTTCCGGCCGTCCTTCAGGCTATGGCGGATGAAGGGGAAGGCCAGGCCGGCGAAGTTTGAGCCGCCGCCGACGCACCCGATGACCGTGTCGGGGACGGCGTCGAGCTCTTCCATCTGTTTCTCGGCCTCGAGGCCGATGACCGTCTGGTGCATGAGCACGCTGTCGAGGACCGAGCCGAGGGAATATTTCACGCCCGGGTTCTTGACGGTCACCTCGACGGCCTCGGAAATGGCGATGCCCAGGCTGCCGGGGTGGTCCGGGTCCTGATCGTAGAACCGGCGTCCGGCGTCGGTCGTCGGGCTGGGGCTTTCGAGGACGCTGCCGCCGAACATCTCGATCATCACCCGCCGGCCGGGTTTCTGGCGGAAGCTCGAGCGGACCATGAAGACGCGGGTCTCGATGCCGAAGCGCGAGCCGGCGTAGGCGAGGGCCGAGCCCCACTGCCCGGCGCCGGTCTCGGTGGCCAGGGTCCCGACGCCGTCCCGGGCGGCGAGATAAGCCTGCATGAGCGCGGTGTTCGTCTTGTGGCTTCCGACCGGGCCGACCCCTTCATATTTGTAGAAGATGCGGGCCGGCGTCTCAAGCGCCTTCTCGAGGGCCGTGGCCTCGATGAGCGGCGTCGGCCGGAAGACCGAATAGGCTTCGAGAACGGCCTCGGGGATGGGCACGTCGCGGTCGGTCGCGCCCTCCTGGCGGATAAGGCTCTTGGGGAAGATGGGTTCGAGGTCCTCGGGCTTGAGCGGTTCCTTGGTGCCGGGGTGGAGCGGCGGCTTGGGCGCCTCCGGAAGGTCGGCCTTGATGTTGTAGTAGGCCCGGGGGAGGAGATCGGATCTTCGCGATGCGAAGCGCATGATGGTCAAAGTCCTTTCACGACGCCTTTCCGTCGCGTTCACGGGGTCCAAAACCCAAGGGGCAGACAGATCTGTCCCCAAAAAAGGGAATGGGCTGGGGGAAAGGACTTATTGGGCGGTTGGCACCGCCCACCAGTTCCAGAGCCAAGACGACAGCGCGGGGGCGGTTCGAAGATCGATCACGCTGTCCATGATGGACGCATCATAGGCCCCCCTTTGGGCCTTGTCAAGTTTTTACCGCTTGCATTTTTTCGGCCCGGGACATAAAAAACAAGGGATGCCCCGACGGAGGGAGAAGATGACAAAGAAAGTCCTCATCCCGTTCTGCTTGATCGCGATCATCCGGCTCGCCGCGGCGGCGCTCTGCGCCCAGAGCCTCGACGGCCTGATGAAGCTCCAGCCCGGCCGGTCGCGGGCCGTGACCTCGACCGATCCGAGCTTCACCGGCAACGCCGACCGCCTCAAATACATCACCTCCGGCGAGACCAAGGTCCTGGCCGACATCACGGGCCCGGCCGTCATCCGTCACATCTGGCTGACGTTCAGCGAGGCCCGGCCGAACTGGCTCGAGGCCGGCGGCTCGGCCGCGCCTGACGAGATCGTCCTGCGAATGTATTGGGACGGGGCCAAGGAGCCCGCCGTCGAAGCGCCGCTTGGCGACTTCTTCGGGGCCGGCTTCGGCCGCCGCTACGAGCTCGTCTCGGTGCCCGTCCAGGTCGAGACCGGCGGCGACGGCTACAACTGCTTCTGGCCCATGCCGTTCTTCAAGCGGGCCGTGATCACTGTCACCAACGAGGGGGCGAAGAACGTCCGGTCCTTCTACTATCACATCGACTATACCGAGGAGCCGGACCTTGAGCGCGGCTCCGCCCATTTCTGCGCCCAATACAACCAGGCCTTCCCCGAGAGGCTCGGCACCGACTTCACCATCGCCGACATCAAGGGCGAGGGGCATTACGTCGGCACGGTCATGTCCATGCGGGCCCGCAGCCCGATGTGGTTCGGCGAGGGCGACGCCCGCTTCTATATCGACGGCGAGACGAAGCCCTCCATCCAGGGAACCGGGACCGAGGATTATTTCATCATGGCCTGGGGCATGTCGCTCGGCATGTATCCCTATTTCGGCTGCGTCCGCTGGAGCCCGGAAGGGGAGATCCCCGGCACCGAATATTGCATGTACCGCTGGCACATCGCCGACCCGGTCCGCTTCAGCAAGTCGCTCCGCTTCGACATCGAGCACACCGGCTGGATGTCCGCCGACGAGACGGAGAGCGGCAAGATCGAGGGCCATGTCGAGCGCGAGGACGACATCGCGACGGTGGCCTTCTGGTATCAGAAAGGACAACCCCGGCGGTTCACGGCCCTGCCGCCGCTCGCGGCCCGCCGTTTCCCGAACCTGGACGTGATCATCGAGGGCAAGACCCTTCTCCCCACGGCGCGGAAAATCCGCGGCGCGGCCGATTTGCAGAAAGGCTACGATTGGACGGGCGAGGGGCAAGTCTTCTTCAAGCCCACGGGGGACAAGCCCGCCCTCGAGGTCGACTTCCCTGTCGCCAAGGAAGAGTATCGGGCCCTTGTCCTGCGCATGACCTATGCCGACGATTACGGGTCCTACAGGATCTTTCTCGACGGCAAGCCCGTGCCGCTCCTCGAAGACGGGACCAACCCGCCGCAGAGCCCGGTCCTGGATTTCTATACGAAGGACCTGGATGTCCGGGACCTCTATCTCGGCAGCATGAAGCTCGCTTCCGGGACGCATACGCTCCGGTTCGAATCGGCGGGCCGTTACCCGCTGTCGAAAGGCAGCGCCCTGGGGCTCGATTCGGTGAGACTGCGCCAGCGCTGGGACCGGAAGAGGAAGCTCCT
>Ga0172363_10003619_pt1 | contig 12564 bp, 12 predicted proteins | sample LakKivs2_kivu2a2_FD_114541 | JGI IMG/M metagenome (GOLD analysis project Ga0172363, IMG submission 114541) | Sediment microbial communities from Lake Kivu, Rwanda - Sediment s2_kivu2a2 | ecosystem: Environmental > Aquatic > Freshwater > Lake > Sediment | place: Rwanda: Western Province, Lake... | reverse complement strand
GAGGTCGCTTTCCCTTCTATTCAATAATATTTCCGGATTTCTCCTGAGGGTTCCCCACCCTGAACAGGGCGCATCGACAAATACTCGATCGGCTCCGAATAATTCAGAGGGCAAAGATTGGGTGGCATCGGCCACTACTGGCTGGACGATATTGATCCCCTGTCGGTTGATGAGAGAGGTCATGGTCTGGATTTTTTGAAGATGGATATCCACTGCGTATATCCGTCCTTTATTTTTCATCATCTGAGCCATCATCGCTGTTTTCCCTCCGGAACCACAGCCAATATCAACAATTTTCTCCCCCGGAGCTGGTGAAAAGAGATGAACCATCATTTGTGATCCAAGATCCTGTATCGAAAAAAGCCCCTTTTGAAATTCAGGGATTTGAGTCAATTGTGAATAATCAGCATCAGTGACAAGCAACTCAGAGAGAATCGGTGAAAATTCAACTAAAAAAAAATATTGACGAGTGAAGAGATCGGAAAGCTCTTGAGGAGTAGTTTTTAAAGTATTCACCCGGAGAAAAAGACGGGGTGGTTGTGTAAGTGATTTTTTAAGTCGTTTAAGGTCATCGCTACCAATGAGTCGTAACCATTCATCTTCTAACCAGGCAGGCAGGTCAATTTCCCAATTGGTGGCTTCGATCTGCCAACGATCACGTTCTTCAGATGCTCTGCGTAAAACCGCATTCAACAGTTTCACCCAATAGGCGGATGATGAGAGCCGAGCTAATTCGACGGTTTCATGAACAATGGCATAGGCAGGGGTACGGGTATCAAAGGCTAATTGAAAGAGCCCTAATAACAGTATGATTTGGACTTTTTTCGGGAGATGGTTCCACTTGGAAAGGTAAGTATATGCTGCCTTTTCAAGGGATGACTTATATTTCACCACCCCCCTGATTAAATGAACCAAGAGTGAACGATCGGCGGCAGAATAACCTCGAACTTTAATCCGGGCAGAATAGAGTGAATCCAGAAAAATCATTTCTCCCCGAAATAACGTGCATAAAATGTTGAGTGCTTCGAGTCGTACCTTCACCATGGTCACTCACTTATCAGCCCAACCCCCGACGCTCGATTGAAATAAAAATGGAGAAATATTCTTAAAAACGGTATAGTTGGTTATTCTCAGTCCCTACTCTGCCGTAATAGGATCAGTCGAAGCAGTTGAAGCGCTGCCATAGCTGTCGCCGCCACATAGGTGAGGGCTGCGGCATTAAGCATTTTTTTAACATTTGGCTGTTCTTCAGCAGTAACCAGACCGGAACGGGTGAGTGCACCATAGGCCCGGCGGCTAGCATCATATTCAACCGGTAGCGTCATTAATTGAAAAAGAACTGCTAAACTAAAAAACACAATCCCGATATCCATGAGGGGTCGAAAGGCAAAAATCAAACCAATAAAAAAGAGGGGAAAAGCGGCTTGAGACCCGATGGTTGCTATCGGCACTAAGGTAGATCGTAATACAAAGGCACCGTATTTTTCTCGTTTTTGAAGAGCATGACCCACCTCGTGAGCAGCGATGCTATAATCAGCTATTGATACCCCACGGGCAACCCCCAAAGAAAGACGGAGAACTTCCCGAGAGGGATCATAATGGTCGGTCAATTGACCTAAAATTTCTTCCACCCGAATGGGGAGATTGTTCTGGGCAATGAGTTGTTCCGCTACTTCATGACCGGTGAATCCTGCCCGGCAACGCTTCTGGGAAAGAGACGAATAAGTACTTTTAACCCGCGATTGTGCATAAAAGGCAAGGATTAAAGCCGGTATAAGAAGAAGAAAAGTGTAATCAAACGGGTAAAAGAACATATGCCGTGCACCTCCTAATAAAATTTCTCTCCTGCCTGAATTCGATACCCGCAACAAAATTCCTGGCAGGATTGAGCTTTTCGATTTGCTGGCTGTAATTCTTCTATCGCAATGACCCCTTCCCCAGTTCCCACTTGTATCCCTAAAACTGGGTCATATCCCAAGATGTTTCCCGGAGGTACTTTTTTTTTCGGATCAAGAACCCGAGCCTTTAATATCTTCATCCGTTGCTTTCGAAAGAGACCATATGCCCCCGGACATGGCGCAAAAGCTCTGATTTGATGAACGATTTCTTCGGCGGAACGCGACCAATCGATACGATACAGATCTTTGACTATCTTCCCTACATAGGTCGCCTGTTCCGAATCCTGGGGAATGGGTTGGATAATGCCCTGCATCCAAAGGGGGAGAGTGCGAACCAATATATCACCACCCACCTGCCCCAATTTGGTTTCCAATGTACATCCATTATCGGATTCTTCAATCGGAACTTCTTGTGAAGCTAAGACCGGCCCGGTATCGATCCCTTTATCCATGAGCATGATGGTCACCCCCGTAACCCTTTCCCCTTTCAGAAGAGCCCAGCGAATCGGGTCCGCCCCTCGGTAACGAGGAAGCAGCGAAGCGTGGACGTTAAGACATCCACCGGGAGCAAGCTGTAACAAAGGGGAACGTAAAATTTGACCATAGGCAGCCACGACAAGAACATCAGGAGAGATCCCACGTAAAATATCCAAAAATTCTTGTTGATTAATTTTTTCCGGTTGAAATATGGGAAATTGGTATTGTCGTGCCCAGGCTTTCACCGGGGGAGCAGTGAATACTCGACCGCGACCGCACGCTCGATCGGGTTGAGTCACAATCGCTCGAATATCATATTTCGCTTTGATTAAAGCTTCCAGAACCCCAATCGAAAACGATGAGGTTCCTAAAAACACGAGTTTCACCATCAATTGTCTCCGACACAAGGAATTTTTGAAAGCCTCCCAGCCAGCACCAAACGCCGAGTTGGACTTAAGCGGTCTATAAAAAGAACTCCATCCAAATGATCGATTTCATGCTGGAGAACACGAGCTAATAAATTCTCAGCGGGGAGAATGATTTCTTTCCCATGAACATTCAGGGCTTTCACTTCGATTTTTCGGTACCGGTTGACTTTCCCAAAGACCTCGGGTATGCTAAGACACCCTTCTTCTCCAAATTCTTTCTCGGACTCATTGGATATTATTTCTGGATTGATCAACGCTAAATCTTCCCCAGTGTCCAGGTTGGTCAATACGATCAAACGCTGCAAGACACCGATCTGGTTCCCGGCCAAACCTAATCCGGAGTGGTGATGCATGGTATCAAACATATCTTTTATAGTTCGAACAATACTCGCATCAATATCACCAACTATCTCGGCTTTTTGCCTCAATACTGGACTTCCGTATTTTTGAATGATTCGATCCGGCATAGTCATCACCTTACTTTATCCTAATATGAAAATAGCATTTGGTGAACTGTAAACAGTAAACTATGAATGTTTATAAAACAGTGTTCCTAAACAATGCCCATTATAAAAATACCGTTGATTTGTTGATTTGATAAAGGCAATTCAAAGTAATCATTGCAAGCCAGACAGCCTACAGCGTGACATTAAAAAATGAAAAACCATACTTGGGGAAAAGCATCCAAGCGTGAGGCGTGGCAATCTCATCTTTTCATTCATTCCACCTCAACAACTCAACATCTTTACATTAAGTATTTTCCTTCTCTCCTGGTGCCTGGGTTTTACGATCATTAAGATAGTATGGAATAGACCTTAAAATCAATTTCAACCCCATCAGTCTTTCGAGATCCAATGGCTCTCGTCACTCCATCATATAACATTGCGAAGTGCTCAGAATCAAATTTTATCATTAATTCATCACTCCAGGCGGATTGTTTTCTTGATGAAATACTAGGAAACGGTCCATCAACGATAACTCCTGGATGATGACATTCATTCTTTATTTTATTTAAAACAAGCCATCGACCTTCCCTATTCCGCGATTTCGCAATGACCTGGAGGAGGTTTCCCCAAGGGGGATAATGAAATTTTTTTCTTTTTTCCATTTCGATTGTGTAAAAATCGGAAGCAGGTTGAAATAATTGATCCATATATTTTTGATATCTTTTTGAACCCTCGATGATTACTCGGTTTATACCATTGGTCATACTTCCAATATAGGTGAGAGCGGTATGGATTTCTTGGAAAAATTTTTCACGAATCTGAAAATCCGGTAAAAACAACCAATCCTCAAAAGAATGAATGATCAACAATGACACTCGATTTAAAATATCTTCACGGAGTACAGCCGAGGTTCCGACGAGGATAACCGGTTCCTTTTGCCAAATCATCAGCTCTGCCTTTTCCTGGTCGGCGGTTACTGGCTCGATAGAAACCCCGGGAAAGGTTTTTTTTAAAAAAAGAAGAATTTTTTCAACCCCCTCCCCCCAGGTCCTCATCCAGGTTCCCCGGCATTGAGGGCAAAAATCTTCAGGGGTTTGTCGTTTCCCACAGCGTGGGCACTGAAGGAGTTTTTCATTATAGAAAAAACGTAAAGCCACCTCGCAATCAGGACAAATATAATAATATCCGCAATCTGAACACCCCAATGCTGTCGAATATCCTACTTTTTGAGTCCAAATGACAGTATTTCTTTTATGAGAAAGATTTTCAGCTATAGCTTTTTGAGTAGTAAGGGTGAGGATAGGCTTTTTCTTATCATAGGTCACTTGTTCAATTTTATGATTACGGTTTATACCCGTCATGATTGTGGTTTGGGATTGAAAATATCCGGTTTGAAGACCATGATAAATGGTTAAATCGGGCACAGAACCAACAACGTGGAGATCACCACCGGTGAGGTTGACCTTGTCCAGTAAAGTAAAAAATGAATGATAACGGGGAGAGCGATCAGAGGTATGACCATATTCTTCCGGATCAAAAAGAAGATGGACGGTTACGGCATGAATCGGTAAAAAGAGGGCGAGTCGGGTACCGACAATGATATCATAGTACCCTTCTAACACCATCTGGTATACTACCCATCGCTGGCGTGGTGTGAGCCTTCCATCATACTTAAGAAAACGAATCGAAGGATTCAGACTTTGGAAGGTCTCATAATAATAATCCAGGACCTGGATCCCGGGGAAAATGAGAATCATCTTTTTTCCCTGCCGGGTAACCTCTTCCACCAGATCCTGAAGAAGTTTCACGCTCTCCGATAATACGCCTCTTTGCCACCAAAACCTTTTGCCTTCTTGATGAGGCAGAGATATCTGATCACCTCTCCTGCTTTCTTCACACACGGTAATCCAATTTTTTTTGATCAATTCTTTCAGCTTTTTGGATGAGAGTTGACACAATTCTTTGAACAAAAAAAGCTGAATTCCTTTTCTATCGGGGATAATACCATACATTTTCAGGGTATCGAGGAGATCACCCGCACCATTATTGAAAAAGACTCTTTTACCCATCGATTTCTTCCATGATGAACGATACTCGGGAACGAATAGCTTAATTGATTCCCCATAGGTCGAAAATGTCCGATGGGCAATCATCCTCGCCAAATCCATCTGCCAGCGGGCTAATGGCTGGGGAAATAGGAGTGAGGAGATGTCTTTGAGTTCAAAATCCAACGTGGAATCCACCATTTGAAGAGAAGTGACACAGCCAATTCGACGTGAACCATGAAACTCAACCTCAACCACACTTCCCGGGACGATGATATTCTGTAATTCCGTTGGGACTCGATAAGTAAAATCTGAATAGATGGGGATTGGAAGTGCAACCGATGCCAACCAATTGTTCATGGAAAATAAGTGGAGACAATGGACTGGAAGATTGCTTCAGCTAATTCGATTTTGGTCATCAATGGCAAGTCGATGGTTTCATTCTTCTGGTTCAACAGCCAGGCTTTATTGCTGGTCACTTCAAAACCACTTTTCCCGGGAGAAATGAGATTGGCGATCATCACATCACAATTTTTTTGAATCATTTTCCGGCTGGCTTCGGCGACGATATTTTCCGTTTCCGCACAGAATCCGATTAAAATCTGAGATTTCTTTCTCTTTCCTAATTCGAAAAGAATATCAGGATTCGACACCAGGGAGAGCAACAGCTCATCTTTTCCTTGTTTTTTCAATTTGGTCGAAGATGGTGACAAAGGCCGGTAGTCGGAAACAGCTGCATTCATGATGCATATCTCACAGTCATCAAAATGGTCAAACACCGCTTCCTGCATCTGAAGTGCCGTGGTCACCGGGATGACTTCGATACCGGTGGGAACCCTGACCGAGAGTGGACCGGTTATCATGGTCACCTTGGCTCCCTGGGCTCGGGCGAGAGCAGAGAGAGAGCATCCCATGAATCCGCTGGATGAGTTGGTGATATATCTGACCGGATCCATCCACTCTCGGGTCGGACCAGCAGTAATCAATACTTTTTTCCCGGATAAAGCATGGGGCTGGTAGGTGAGATAAAAAATATTTTCAATGAATTCCTCCGGTTCGGGGAGACGTCCCGCTCCCTGTTCTCCGCAAGCCAAGGTTCCGATCCCTGGAGATATAATTCTTACTCCAATTTTCAAGAGTTTCTGAACATTCTCTTGAACAATAGGATTCTCCCACATTCCAGTATTCATGGCGGGAACCAAAATGACTTTTTGAGGGTCAACGCAAAGACATGTGCTTAACAAATCATCGGCTATTCCTGAAGCCATCTTACCGATGATATTCGCGGTAGCTGGTGCCACCACGATTTGATCATTTTCTCTCACCAGAGTGATATGAAGAATCCGATCTCCTTCTTCAAATAAATCCGTATAAACCGGTTTTCGAGTCAAAGCGCTCAAGGTGCTTGCTCCGATAAATCTCTGGGCAGAATGAGTCATAACTGTCTGGATATCGGCACCGGCTTGCACTAAAAAACTTATAACTCCGGCGACTTTATAAGCGGAAATACCGCCGGCCAAGCCAAAAATGATTTTTTTTCCTTTCCAAAAAGAAGGTGGACAATAAATATTCATAAGGCAATTTTTTCCCACTTGAGTTTATCTTGCTTGATTTCTTCCAGTGCCAGGAAGAGCGGCTTATGAGCAACGAGGGGTTCCACCAATGGTTTTGCTCCTTGATTAAGCTGCTTTGAACGTTTGGCAACCAAGGTGGTCAAATAGTAGCGATTTTCGGTCTTTTTAATCAATTCATCTATAGGAAGCATGATCTCACTCCTTTGCCTTTGAGTTGAGTTTTTTCTTAAAAAATCAAACAAATAAATGCCCTTTGCCTTATTCCAAAGGGATTTTTTGGGCATCATCCGACCATCGGATGCGACACCGTTCGGCGATGATAATCGAATAAAATTTATAAACGGCATTCTCAAGAGTATCATTAATAATGAGATAATTATAATCCTGGATCGACTTCATTTCCAACTGGGCATTGGTCATCCGTAAATATATTCCATCTTCTTGATCGGTCTTTCTTCCTCGAAGGCGTTCTCCTAATTCCTTTAATGAAGGTGGAGCAATAAAGACGAAAATACCCTGAGGGTAGTTTTTTTTCACCTGCATCGCGCCCTGAACATCAATTTCTAAAATAACGTCCAATCCACTCCCCAACCACTCTTCCATTTTCTTCCGTGGAGTTCCATAACAATTCCCGTGAACTATTGCCCATTCGATAAATTCCCCATTCTCCTTCATCTTCTGAAAGACTTCATCATTGACAAAATAATAATCAAGAGCATCATGCTCTCCCGGTCGGGGGACTCGAGTGGTATAGGAGATCGAATAGCGCAAACCATCACACCTCTCCATGACTTCTTTTCTGACCGTGCTTTTTCCAACTCCTGATGGTCCAGAAATTACAAAGAGGAGACCTGGCATTTGGATTTTTTACTCCACATTTTGAATTTGCTCTCTCATTTTTTCCAGAAGAGTTTTGAGATCGATGATCAGAGATGATATGTCAATATTGGACGCCTTCGAGCCAATGGTATTGACCTCACGATTCATTTCTTGAAGAACAAACTCGAGTTCTCGACCCACACTGTTTGAACGGGAAAGGATATCATGAAAACGGGAGATATGCGCTTTGAGACGAATAACTTCTTCATGAATATCGCTTCGGTCAACATAAAAAACAATTTCCTGAGCCAGCAAATTTTCGTTCACCGGAACCGACGGCAAAAGTTCTTTGATACGTTGATTCAGTTTTTCTCGATAATACTCCCCCAAGTGCTGCGATTTATTTTCCACTTCATTGACCAGCTGCCGAAATGTGTCTAATTGTTGAGAAAGATCTTTACGAAGCTTTTCTCCTTCACGGTTTCTATAATTTAAAAAAGCATTGACGGCACGTTCAAATATAGGATAAAAGCGGTTGAATTCTTCAATCCATTTATGATCATCCTCTTTGAGCCGAATCACTTCCTCAACCTGCATGAGATCGTGCAGGTTGGCTTCGTAAGGAAGATTCAAATCTGCGCTCAGCTTGTAAAGAGCACTCAAATAAGCTTGAGCGAGAAGGGCGTTGGCTTCCACCGAAAAAGCTTCTTGTCGAGGATCAAAATAGAGTTTCAGTTCTACTTTTCCCCTTGAAATACGTTCTCTGAGATAGGACAACATATTGTCTTCCCAAAGACACAACTCATGGGGTATTCGAAGATTGATATCACAAAAGCGATGGTTGACGCTTTTAATCGATATCCGGTAAAATCCGATTGCCCCCTCACCTTCAGCATATCCAAATCCAGTCATGCTTTTCATTTTTTCTCCTTTTTCCCAATAACCAAACCCAGATGATCAATATTTTAAGAAACTAAGGCCGTTCAGCGCTTGCAATTGAACAACTGGAATAATATTATTTAATATTGTTTATCGTGTCAACGCAATCAGGACTCTTGACCCATGAGAATATTAGAAGGAATCCCACTTCGTTTTCAAATACAGGATATTTTCCCATTCATCAGGGAAGGTCGTATCCAAAAGGTTTTTTTGACCGAAACCCGAGAAACCTGGATCGAGCTCCGCTCCCCGGTTCAAAATGGTTCTATTGTCCTCTCTATCCACCCCGAGGTCTGTTGTTTTTATTATACTCAACAAAAACCCCTATTGAAAAAATCAAAAGAAACCGGATGGGAACAAATCCTCAATAAATATTTGGTAGGGGGGAAAATCATTTCCTTGGAACAGGTGGGATGGGATCGAATTATCCGATTCACCATCAAAAATCAGCGACTCTGGGAGGATCAAAATCAATTTTATCTTTTTATCGAATTGACCGGTAGAAACGCCAATTGTATTTTGACTACCGCCACATCTCTACCCGAAATTCTTGGCTGTCAGCGATCGATTTCTTCCGAATACAATCGCTTTCGAACCATAGCTGTTGGTCAACCCTATCATTTCCCGCCCCCGAAACCTCATGCAATCGACCCGATAGCATTTCTCCAGGGTGAGGTCAATCTTCCTCTCCCTGAAAAAGGTTCAGAGTGGGATCGGTGGATACTTCAACACCTTGATGGCGTCGGACGATTTCTATCAACGGAATTAGCTGAGTCTATTTCTTTTCAGGTAGATATTGATAGCGTAGCTATAAATGACACCATTCGAAACCGACTCCGCGAATTGTATGAACCCCTCCTTTATCAAACCGCCCGGTTCTCGGTTTATCTTTCACCTGACGATCAACAACCGGTCGGCTTCTACTGGTTGGCTTCTCCTCAGTATACTCATCTTCCCCGCCGTGATTTTTCCAATCTCAATCAAGCGGTTGAATATTTAGTTCGAACCTATTGGATGGTTCATATCATTCAGGGAGCCAAGCAAAAAAAACGAATTTTCATTGAGAAAGAATTAGCATTTATTGAGGAAGAACTGGAAAAAATACAGGCAAGTTCTGTTCCCGACCATGAACTGACTCTCTTGCTCACCAAAGGAAACTTACTAAAAATGTATTCCCAGCTGGCCATAAAAGAGAAAAAACCCGATGGAATCGTGGTTTCCAATCTTTTATCTCCTGATAACCAGGATCTTTTTATTCAACTTGAACCCCGCCTCTCCGTCAATCAGAATATGCAGCTCTATTTTCGTGATTATCGGAAATCACAAATTCGCAATCGGCTCTTACTTGAGAAAAAAAAGGACTTAGAGTTTCGTAAAGAACGACTGCTGATTGAACTTAAGAACATTGATCGGATACCTTTTCCGGAAGCCGAAATAATTGCCTCGGTTGAAAAGGGTTTTTATGAACCAGGTATCATGAAGTTTCTGACACCATCCGGGAATACGATTCTGGTGGGAAAAAATGACCAGGCTAATCACCGTTTAGTTACCCGCTTTTCATCTCGTGACGACTTTTGGCTTCATGTAAGGGATTTACCCGGTTCCCATGTCTTATTTCGTACCACTCAAAGTCCTGACACCCTCATCCAAGATCTCAACCGGGCAGCCAGAATAGCCGCCTATTTTTCTTCCGCCCGGAACGAAGCCACAGCAGAGGTCATCCTCTCCCCGATAAAAAATGTCAAGGTCATTCCTCGGGTTGGATTCGGGAAAGTCACTTTCCGCAATGAGACCACGCTATTGGTCTTTCCCAGCATACCCGATGACGTTCGGCGGATATGATAGAGCTTTTAGGCTGGCTCGAAAATCATCCGGTAAGGCAGCGGCAAAGACCATAGTTTTTCCGGAAATCGGATGGGAAAAAGAAATAACGAAAGCGTGTAGAGCTTGGCGGTTGATAACTTTTCCCGACCGCCAACTTCCATAACGGACGTCACCAGCGATGGGATATCCTTGGGAACTGAGATGCACCCGTATTTGATGAGTTCGTCCGGTTCGCGGACGAACCAACAAGAGAGAATACTGCTCGCCGATGCAAATCGGTTCGATTTCCGTCAAGGCCGGTTTTCCACCCGTACGAGATATTTCCATCAAACAAGGATGACGCTCACTTCGTTGGATGGGAATGTTGACCTCGGCATTTCCCTCCCATCGGCCTTCAACCAAAGCCAAATACAATTTTTTTACTTCTCGATGCTTGAACATTCGGATCAATTCCAAGTAGGCTCGATCGGATTTGGCAATAATCATTACTCCCGAGGTGTCACGATCCAGTCGATGAACAATTCCTGGTCGCAAGGGTGCTCCATAGCGAGCCAGCGGAATGTTGGCATAAAGCAAGCCGTTGACCAGGGTTCCTTTCTGGAAAGGACCAGCAGGGTGAACACTGATACCTGCGCGTTTATTAATGACTAAAATCTGATCATCCTGGTAGATCACATCTAGAGGAAGATACTGCGGTTCAATAGGGGTGAGCGCGTCGGTCGGCCAGGATATTTCTAATATATCTCCCGGATGGATTTCTCGACTGGGTTTAACGATTATATCCCGATTGAGACAAATATGCCCCTGCTTGATAAGTCGAGCAAATACCGAACGGGAGAAATCGGGAAAGTTCCGATGGAGCCAAATATCCATCCGGCAAAATGCATCATCATAAACTTTGATCTTTTGTTTTTTCAACTGCCGAACCCTGAAACCAAACATTAATAAAAACCAGAATCAGCCCGGCAATGATCGCCAAATCAGCAACGTTGAAGGTCGCCCAGAATGAGGGTTCAAAAAAATCAACGACAAAACCAAAACGGAGACGATCGATTAAGTTTCCCCAGGCTCCGGAAAGAAAGAGGCCGGCTCCAAAATAAAACCACCATTTCCACTCCGGTAAAAAGCGCAATACAAAAAAAAGAAAGATCAGGCTAATTGTAATGGTAATCACCACATGAGCTGAAGGATTTAAAAGCTGAATGCCGAATGCACTCCCGGTATTTTTTCGCAGCGTCAGATTAAAAATTCCTGGAACCACCGGAATCGTTCTATCGGATAAATTGACCAGGACCCACCATTTCGTCAATTGGTCAAACAAGAGAAAGCAGAGAAAAGCGAAAACAAAAACCAACAATTTCCTCCCATGGGTGAAATTTTCAGTTGAATTGTTCATTTTTCGTCGTCTTCTAAATCGTGAAAAGAGAACATGGTTACATCATCAGCGGGGAAAGAATTCTCTTGAGGAATTATTTCTGGTTCAGCGGCAGCTATGGCAGGAGGTTGTTCCTTCCAATCTATACTATCGATGAAGGTTTGCAACAGTGATTTGAAACGAATTTGAAAAAGACGATACTTTTCCCGGAGTTCGGAATAACTGGCTTCGATTTCTTTCTTTTTTTTCAGAGCTTCATCGACAATTCGATTTCCGCGTATCTGAGCTTCCTTCAAGTACATCTGTGATTCACGGCGAGTCAGTTCTTTTTCAACTTCAATCTGTTTTTTCCATTCTTCGAGATTCCCTTCCAATCGCTGAACATATTGAGTCAATTCGTTCACTTTCCGTTTATACTCCTCATTATCCCGTATCAATTTTTCTTTATCTTTCAGCAAGGATTCAACTGCCGAAGCCACTTCTTCTAAAAATTCATTCACTTCATCTTCGTTAAAGCCACGGAAGGCACGACTGAACTCAATCTCCAGAATATTTTCTGGCTTCAGATCCATTATTGTCACTCCTCATGCATGGTATTTTTTGCCCGGTTGCAGGCGGCTTCAATTCCATCCATAACTGCTCCTCGAAAGCCTGCTTTTTCCAGTCGGTGTATTCCAGTAATGGTCGTTCCCCCTGGAGAACAAACCATATTTTTGAGTAGCCCCGGGTGAAGGTTTTT
>Ga0172363_10003618_pt1 | contig 12565 bp, 8 predicted proteins | sample LakKivs2_kivu2a2_FD_114541 | JGI IMG/M metagenome (GOLD analysis project Ga0172363, IMG submission 114541) | Sediment microbial communities from Lake Kivu, Rwanda - Sediment s2_kivu2a2 | ecosystem: Environmental > Aquatic > Freshwater > Lake > Sediment | place: Rwanda: Western Province, Lake... | reverse complement strand
AGGAGGACTTGAACTGGCTGTCTGTCTGGCTATCTCAATCATGTCCAGCATATAGGCCAGGGCTCCAAGCGGCCTTTTCATGTTACCTCCTGTCATCGAGCCGCCGACAGACACCAGGTATGGCTTACGTCCCTTTTTAGCTTCGAGCCGGGCCACTTCGGTCAGGAATCTGAAAGCCTGTTCCTGGTCGGAAGATTTTCCGCCGGCTTCAGTGCCGGCTACTATGATTTCGGCATCCAGGAGTTTTTCTATCAGGATATTACCCTGGTCAGGAGAAGATAAATCATAAGTTCTGAAGAGAGCCAGGACAGGTTTCAGACCAAGCCTGCGGGCAGCCGCGGCCGTTTGCAGACACCAGTTCGATTGGAGGCTGCCCCAGGTAATGATGGTATCGGCTTCCTGGCTCAGGGCGTCAGCCAGAATGAATTCCAGTTTGCGTGATTTGTTTCCCCCGAAGGCCAGACCGGTCAGGTCGTCTCTCTTGACCAGTACTTCTTTCAGGCCAAGCTCTACGGCCAGGTTTTCCAGTCGGTACAGAGGTGTCGGCAGGCTGGTCAGTCTGACCCGCGGCCATTTGTTGATCAGTTCTTCCAGCTGGGCGGGAGTATAAACAGACATTTTTTCCTCCTGTTCAAGCAAGCGGCAGGGCTCTCATCGAGAAGCCAGTGCTCCCGGTTAGAGTCCTGACTAATCTGTCCTCAACTAATTGCCAGGATTCTTCTCAATTCCAGACATCAGGAAGAACCTTTACCCAACCGGAAACTTGCCTGCCGGCAGCTTCGACCACCACCCTGTATTCACCTTCCCGGATCGGGGTGTAGACATAAACCGGGTCGAGCTGGACCCGGTAGCCGGCAGAAGCCATCCTGGCCATCATCTGTTCTACCTGTTTTTTTTCTTCCGGGGTTCTTTCCCGACGGGCGGTCAGGTCCCAGAAAACCTGATTAATTCCGGCTCTGGTTGTACCCCTGAGCTCGTTGATCAGCATCTGGCCCTGGTAAATCTTTATCTTGACTTCGCCACTGACATCTGATTTCAGATAATAATTGATCGCTGCGGCTTGCGGTTCACTTTCGCCGTCGTAATTCAGGGTACTGGAATGGCTCGTTTCCTTATCCAGCCATCTAATTTTTGGCTCTGGTGTGAAAAGATAAAGCTCCCGGTTGAAAATTTCTGGAGTCATTTCCTGCAGCCAGGAGATGTCGGTAATGAATATTCCCCGGCCATGGGTGGCCACCACCAGATCATTTTCCCTCTGGTGCAGAACCAGGTCGTGCACGGGCTGGGTTGGCATGTTTCCCCTGAGTCTATGCCAGTTTTTTCCCGCATCCAGAGTGACATAGACTCCAAAATCGGTGCCGACAAATAGCAGCGCCGGGTTTTTATAGTCCTCCCGGATAACATTGACCGGCCCTTCGGGCAGATTTCCAGAGATGGAAGTCCAGGTCTGACCGTAATCCTCGGTCTTGAAAATATAGGGCCGGAAGTCGTCGTGCCGGAAGCCGGTAACAGTCAGGTAAGCAACGCCTGGGTTAAAATTGGAGGCAACAACACGGCTTATCCAGTAGCCGGGATGCCCCTTAATTTTATCGGTCAGTTTCTCCCAGTTCTTGCCGCCGTTCCTGGTAATCCAGACCTGTCCATCATCGGTCCCCACCCAGAGCAGACCTTCCATCAGGGGCGATTCGTCGATGGTGGTAATGGTGCAATACTGAATGTTACCGTCTCCTCCCTTGCCCTGGGGAAGCTTCTCCTTATCGTTGGTGGTGAGGTCCGGACTGATTTCAACCCAGTATTCGCCGCGGTAGGGAGATTTTAGCAGAATATTTGCTCCATGATAGATAACGTCGCTGTTATGTTTTGAGACCAGGATAGGGGCACACCAGTTCCAGCGCAGGTCTTCCCTCTGGTATCTGATTCCTTTCCTGTCGCCCGTCTGAAGGTCGATTCTCTGGATGGCTCCGAACTGAGATTCATTGTAAAGATAGCGACTGGTTTTCCAGTCAAAAACGTTATACATACCGTCCCCGCCCCCAACGGTCGACCAGTGTTCCAGTCGAATTGGCTTCCCCCCGGCTAGGGTGCTGGGACCGAGATGGGAGCCATTGTCCTGAGTGCCGCCGGCCACACGATATGGGTAGGAATTGTCAACGCCGACGGCGTAAAATTGAGCCAGAGGAAGAAAATCCGGGTGATACCAGGTCTTACCCCCGTCATAAGTGATACCCATTCCGTGATCATATCCCAGGAGCATATGGTTTGAATTTTCGGGGTTAATCCACAGAGCATGGTTATCACCGCCGAAGTTAAAAACTCGTCTACTCCAGGTCTTGCCCCCGTCCCTGGTGCCAAGGACAGATACGCTGAGAACATAAACCACTCTATCATCATTGGGGTCAACTACGATCTGACCATAATAATATCCAGGAGCTCCACCGATGCTCTGGCCATCCGGACTGATTTTTCTCCAGCTTTCGCCACCGTCATCCGAGCGATAAATCTCACCATCGATCATACCGCTGCTGGACAGTCCCCTGACGATCTCTCTGTACCTGTCTTCAGGGCTCATTCCTGGTTTGTTGGCGTTTTCTATACAGGCATAAACGATTTTCGGGTTCCGCAAATAGACAGCCAGGCCGATTCTGCCCAGAATCCCTCCTGGCAGGCCGTTTTCCAGTTTTTTCCAGGTGAGGCCCCCGTCGGTTGTCTTGTAGATGCCGCTACCCGGACCACCCAGCTGATAATTCCAGGGTTTCCGCAACCGGTCGTAAGCAGCCGCATAAAGCGTGCCGGAATTTTCAGGGTCCATGGCCACATCTACTACACCCACGGTTCGATTATCGACCTTGACCTCCAGGACTTTCTTCCAGGTCTGGCCTCCGTCCGTCGTCTTATACAGCCCTCGATCCTCATTTTCAGAGTAAAGGTGCCCCAGTGCGGCCACATAGACCACATCCGGGTTAACCGGGTCGATTACGATTCTGCCTATGTGATGGGAATCTTTTAAGCCCATGTTTTTCCAGGTTTTACCCCCATCAACGCTTTTGTAAACCCCGTCACCCCAGTAAGTGGACCGGGAATTGTTAGCCTCCCCGGTGCCCACCCAGATGACCTCCGGGTTGGCGGGGTCAACTTCAATATCACCTATGGAAAAAACATTTTCCCGGTCAAAGATTGGCTCAAAAGTAATTCCATTGTTGACCGTTTTCCAGAGACCTCCAGAAGCGGTGGCGGCATAAAAAGTAAAAGGTTTCTGGCGGGGTACGGCAAAGTCCACAAAACGCCCGCTCTGTCTGGTAGGCCCGATAGACCGGTATTTTATGGCCGGCGAAAGACTGTCTCCCGGATTGACGTTAGCAGACAGTTTTTCTTTTTTCGGCTGCGCTTTCACCGGCATTAATCCGACCGATAGCATGGCTGCCAGCATTAAAGCCAGTACTTTTTTCTTGGTCACCAATAACCTCCTTGCTCTATAAAATTTTTAAGGGAGGCCGGTTCCAGGTTCAGGTCTCTTCCACCACCGAATAACCCAGGATCGAAGCCAGTTCAAAGGCCACTTTCTTGAGGTCTCCGTAAAAAGTCACCCGGTGCCATCCCCACCGATCCCACATAGTAAAGAGTTTTTCAAAATCCCCCAGGGGCTCGGCTACCAGTTTCGTCCGGCAGGCCCGGTCATCAAAAGAGTTGCCGACGGCCTTGGCCTGGTGCAGCAGGATAGCTTTTTTGTTCGCGTCAATTTCCAGGCTGGTGGTCAGATAACCGGCGGGCATAAGAGAGCGCACCGAGGCTCCCTGTCTGTCTTCCGAATGGGTCAGGATTTCAAAAGGATTGGAAGGACCATCGGGTCCGAAGACCCGGTTGGAGGCAACGCAGTGCGCATATATGATCTGCCGGCCGGCTATGTCCAATACCGGGTCAGAGATATACCCCGGGCGGCCCCCGGTCATCAACCCGAAAGCTACCATGGTGGCCGTTGACCTCAGGTCGGCTTCGCAGGCTCCGACCAATCCCTGGTTGTTGAGTTCAAAAAAGCCCAGGCAGGGATAAGCCTTGATATGCCCTCCGTAAAATCCCCCCAGACAGTTTATGGTGATAGCTCGGGCCTGGTGCTGATGCAGGAGCTCTCTCATCCCCAGGTACATGGAGGCAGAGTTTACGAGTTCTGAAAATCTGACGCCCTGAACCAGGGATGCCCGTTTCCACCAGCTACGAGCTATTGCAGCAGCTTCCTCTCTATCAGCCCGTTGCCAGGCTGAGTTTAATTCCGCAAAGGGCAGATTTATAACCGGAATACCGGCTATCTCCTGATCTTCACCGCGGTTTTGGTCGCGGAAAAGAAGAATTGGCGAATGTTTCATCCGATAAAAAGTCTCTTCCGCGGAAATGAGGTTTACCCGGTCGGGATAGCAGCTGAGATAACCCGGGGCCGGAGTCAGATTTTTTCTGACCTTTTCAATAAGGGCAGAAAAATCGCTGACCTCATTTTCAGTCCGGATTGTCTTAAAAACCCTGGCTGCTGCCACCAGGTGTTCCGGATTTGAAGAACAGATGAAGCCAAAGTTTTTTCGATCCTGCCGGATCAGGTCTGCTGTATATACCAGAAAACCGCCACTGCCGCCGTACAAGAAATCAATGTAGAGCACAGGTTTTCCGGTCTCGACCGCGGCCTGCACCACCCGGTTCCAGCAGTTCATCTGAAACACCAGATAGCCATCAATTTGTTTTTCCCGGTCGGCTTCCAGAATTGATACAGCTTCTTCCTGACTGCTGGCTGCAGAAACCAGAAAAGTAAATTCAGGCAGGCGTTTTTCAAGAATGGAGGCATATTTTTCCATGACCGGTCTGAAGTCATAACCGAGGTTTGGCCAGTCCGGCCGGTCCTGCACCGGACGGTGGAGGGCAAAGAGCAGTCGCAGCCTGGCTTCTTTCCTGACAGGAAGAGACGAAAGGTCAAGAAGAGCCACATTCTGGGCGGGACCAGATTTTAGACCGGGGCAAAAACAGCTGGCCGCGAACAAAGCACAGCGACCACAGCTTTTGAAGAAATCCCTCCTTCTAATCAACGAGTAGCTGGAAAGTAATCGACCGCTGGAGTTGCCTTTACTCATACGCTTATCCTTTCGAGCTTCTCAATCTGATGGCTCTTAAATTTAATCTGTTAGATTATAATTAACCATAAATGACGATACTTTCAGTCCAGAGTGTCTGTCAAGATAAAAATACCGGAAAAATGACATTTTTTGAAAAATATAGACTCAAAACGACTAAAAACATTGACATCTCTGGAATTTAGGCCTAATATCTAAAAAAATGTGGTTATTGACTGAAAATAAAATAGTTAAAAGAGCCGTCGGGATGGCTTCAGTATTTTTCTGCTTTTTTCTGATTTTTATGAGCAGTGCCCTTTTTCCCCAGCAGATAGCAGCAGAAAAAGACGGCCAGCAAATTGTGATCAGTGGAGAGCCTGACCGGATGGGACTTACACTCCTGCCCATCATTTACTATACTCCCGAAACCAGAATTGCTTTTGGCCTGGGCGGCCTTTTTACCTACCGCTTTGGCCTGATACTCAAGAAGGCCCGCCCCAGCACCATGTTCATCGGAGCCATCTATACCCAGCTCAAACAGTTTACCCTGCAAATAAAACCCGAAATTTATCTCAACAATAATTCTGTCTTTCTGGCCGGGAACTTCCTGGCTGAACGTTTTCCGACCAAGCTCTGGGGAATAGGTCCCGATACCACTGATGACTTGGAAGAAATCTATACTCCCCAGAGATTTCTGATGGAACTTGGCCTTCAAAAAAAGCTTGGCCGGGATTGGCCGCTTTATCTCGGGTTGAAATACCGTCTGGAAAGCACCAAGATAGTTGAGACCGAGCCCGGAAAACTGCTGGCCCAGAATCTGGTTACCGGAAGCCGCGGCGGTCTTCTTTCCGGGCCTGGACTCGCCGCCAGCTACGACAATCGCGATAATATTTTCTATCCGAATAATGGACTATATATTCAGGCGAATTTGAACTGGAATAACCATTTCTTTGGAAGCGATTATGATTTTTTGAGCTTCCAGCTGGACCTGCGCAATTACCATCAGGTTGGTAACGACCAGGTGCTGGCCATTCAGGCTCTGGCCGAAACCAGCACCGGCGATGTCCCCTTCTACCGTTTACCGCGCCTCGGCGGGGATTCTTTGCTTCGCGGTTTTTATAATGGCCGTTTTCGGGATTTGAACCTGGTGGCCTTTCAGGCCGAGTACCGCTTCCCGGTCTGGAAAAGACTGGGGGCAGTCATTTTTGGAGCCATGGGCAGCCTGGCTCAACGTTTTCGCGAAATTTCATTTGATAACCTGAAATATGCGGCCGGCCTGGGCCTGAGATTTAAGATCATACCCAAGGAGAATGCTAACCTCCGGGTGGATCTGGCTTTTGGACCCGGGACTTATGGAATCTATTTTAAGGCCGGCGAATCATTCTGAAATTTGTCTAAATTTCTGGTCCGGGGTAAACTGACTCGCCTCTCCGGGAAATTCACCCCTGAAATTTTCTATTTTATCTTAGCTCCTGCCCTGGCCGATCGCTCTTGTTGTTTTTCCTGGAGTCCGAAACCGTGAGAGATGCAGGACGTCGGGCAGACCTGTTCGCATTTAAGACATCTCACACATTGAGAGCTATCGGGATTCTTATAGATTTTGATATTTACCGGACAGGTTTTCTGGCAGGCATCGCAGACAATGCAGCTCTCCAGGTCGACCTTCATCCTGAAGGCGCTAACCCGGTTAAAGAAGCCCAGAATAGTTCCCAGCGGGCAGACCGTCCGGCAAAAAGGCCTCATCGATACCGCCATCCAGATGAGAAAAAGAACCAGCAACGATATTTTCCAGGCAAAAAGAAAACCGAGCTGGGCCCTGATGGCTGAATTCAGGGCCGAAAGGATCACTCCGGCCTCAAGGGTGCCGGCTGGACAGACCCATTTGCAGAACCATGGCCAGCCCAGGCCCGAAGAATCCACCACCAGCAATGGCAACAGCAATACCAGAAAAGCAAGAATCACATATCTAAGATAGGTCAGAAAAGTCGGAATTTGAATTTTGGGCAACGGAAGTTTATGGACAAGTTCCTGAAGAAAGCCAAAAGGACATAGCCAGCCGCAGGGCAGGCGCCCAGCCACTGTTCCCATCAGGCCCAGACTTCCGACGACATACAACCCGATTTTTTTCTGGCCGGTGCTCAGATTATACCTCATTGAGTTCATAGCGTTCTGCAGAGCCCCGACAGGACAGGCACCAACAGCCGCCGGGCAGGAATAGCAATTCAGGGCCGGTACACACAAACCTTTGGTCCCGGCCTGGCTGATATTTCCCCTGAGGAGAGAGAGAAAATCCAGGTTGAATCCCAGGGCGGCTGCGATTTGGAAGATTCTTCTTTTGCTTTCTGTTGTCAATCTTCTGGCTTTCATGGCTCAGCTTCCTATCCGATTCCGATACATTCAAGACAGACGGTGACCGCTTTCTTCCAGACGACCCTGAACTCTCCGCTCAACAAGCCCAGGACGATGAAGGCTAACGACAGAAATAGAAAACTAAAAAATATTAATTTTCTTTTGTTCTTCATGATCACCTCTGGCGGGTCTCAACAGGCAGGTCGTCCCGGTTACTCCATTCATTAAAACTTCCGTCATAGAGCCGCACCTTCGGGTAATTGAGAAGATACTTCAGGGTTAAATAGGTATGTGAGGCCATCAAGCCCTGACCGCAGGAAACTATTATGGTCTTGTCCGGGGTTATGTCCATAGCCCTGAGATTTTCAGCTATCATTTTGAGGTCTTTCCAGGTTCCGTCTTCCTTGAGAAAAGAAGCCCAGAAAATGTTAATCGCTCCAGGGATATGACCGTTTCTCTTCCAGTTGCCGCGTTCTCCCGAGAACAATTCAGCCGACCTGACATCCAGCAGAACTGTATTCCTCTGATCGCGGTTTCTTACCTGTTCCAGCGTTGCCCGGACCGATTCGTCCGGGTTGACCTTCTGACCATAAACGGCTCGGCTCAGCCCGGGGTAATCGCGGGAAACTGGTCTGTTTTCATTCTTCCAGCGGTTAAAACCACCATCAAGAATAGCCCAGCCCGGATGCTTGATGTAATCAAGGACCCAGGCCAGGTAGGTTGCCCGGTAATTATTAATCTCGGTATAGATGATTATGGTCGTCTTGTAACTGATTCCCATTTCTTCAAGCAATCTGACCAGAGCTTCAACCGGAATAAGACGTCCGGGAACCCCATTCTGGGGCCAGCGCAGGGCGGTCTCGTCCAGATAAACAGCTCCCGGTATATGTCCGGACCAGTAATCTCTGATATCGGCTCTCATATCTACGACTCTCAGGCCGGGCTGATTAAGGTTGGCCTGAAGCCAGTCTCCCGATACCAGGCGCTGATTGAGGGGGGATTGTGCTTGCAGGGCAACACAAAAAATCAGGCTCAGGGCACAAAAACCTACCAGCCGGTTTGAACTTCTAATTAATCTTTTCATTTTTGTCTTTCCTTTTTGCTGAATTAATTCTAACTGACCAGCACCTTTTCCTGTCAATCAACTTTACTCCAGGGAAAACAGGTTATTCTTAACCTGGCGCAACCCATCGGAACCAGCCTGATGGTGGTTGCAGGTTGACTGGAAACAACCGGACTGGCCGGAACCTTGCCTACCATGCGGCCCTCTTCTTTCCACTCGGGGAGCCTCCTGGCCCGGGCTTCAAGAACCAGCGGAGCCGATTCCAGGGAAAATGGTTGATAACCAACTGCCCTCTTCTCGATAACTCTTATGTCCGCGGCAGGAATCTTTGGATCCAGCAGCAGGGCATAATTCCAGGGAGAAGCGGGCAGCACTTCCCAGGCCGGCCAGTCTTCGTTGCCGCCCGCCTTTTTCCATTCTTCCCTGATTTCCAGAGAATACCAGAGAGGACCCCTCTTAATAGAAGCGGCCTGCCCCGAGCCGCTCCAGAACTGAACCCTGACCGGTTCTTCGAATGCGATGGAGACCCGGTCGCCGTACTTCCAGGTGCGGTCAATGACCGCAAATTCTCCCGGGGCCTTAATTTCCTGGGGCCGCGTTCCGTTAACTGTAATAAAAGTCCTTTCTGCCCATCCAGGAATTCTCAGATAAAGCGGAAAAGGAACCGGCTCGTCGGTATAGACCGTCAGCTCAATCCGGCCATCAAAAGGATAGTCCGTGTCCTGAACAATCCTCACGACTTTGCCCTGGTTGCCAGCTCTGAAATTAACCATTGATGGTCCGTAAAAAACGGCGGCCAGTCCCTGGTCGGAAGTTGCCAGCCAGAGATGCTCAACATAGTATGGCCAGCCAAAGGCTACATTGTGCTGGCAGCATCGGTACTTCCAGGGGTCAAATGACAGGAGGATACCGGAGTTCTGGAAATCATGTTCACCGCTGCTGTCACAGGAAATGAGATTGGCAGCCGTCAGGTAATGCAGGGCTTTTAAGTCCGGCGTCATAGCCGCCGGCAGTGAATTAACAGCAATTTCTTCGGCCCGGTCTGCATAAATCACCTCTCCTGTTATTTTGAGAAGCGATTCAAAGCTATTCATAAATTCCACCATGGTGCATGTTTCTGCCCCCTGCCTCGGGTCGTTGTATCCCGGCCGGATATTCTCATCTGCCCCGAACATTCCACCCGGCTGTTGCCCGTAGGCATCCCTGACCTGCTTATAATTTCTCTCCACTGCCTCCAGCAGTTTCCGGTCTCCCGTTTGCTGGAAATAAACTCCCGGATACCTTAGGCCCATGGCAATATTGACACCATGATAGAAAGAGCTCTCTTCCCAGTTTCGGTCACGTTCTGGTGTCAGCACCGGGGAAGCCCAATCAGCAGTCCGCCGATATATCCTGTGGCCCAGGTCCAGAAGCCATTTTTCTCCGGTCCGGTTATACAGCCAGTAAATGCTTTCTAGATTTTCGCCGCCCCGGAGCTTCTGCCAGCTCCCCGGCAGAAGTTTTTCTTCGGGCAGGTTGAATTGATAACGGAAATAGGCCAGCATGAAATCGAGCACCCTTTGATCTCCGCTGAATTCATAGTAATTCTGGAGGCAGTTAAGGGCCACCATATTCGGCCAGAGATCATTGTTTTCTCTGTTTTCCACAGGACCAAAGTAACCATCCGGCTGCTGGCTTTTCAATATGGCTTCAATCCATTTGCGGGCGGTGGAAATCATTTCCGGGTCTCTGAGAAGAGAGGCCAGAACGCCATAACCCTTGAGCCAGTATGGCATCTCCTCCCAGCCGCGTCCTTTTAAGGTCAGCCAGCCTGAATCAGATTGAAGAAACCGTGATATCTCGCTCAGGCGTCCGGTCAGGCCAGCAGCCATGAGCCGCAGCTGACTCAGAAGCCAGCCCCTGGCTTCTATCTGGCCGAAAGAGAGCTTTATTAAAGGATTGGCCCGCAGGGGTAGCCTGTTGCCCGGATAATGAGTATTAATTCTATCGACAGGTGGGGTCTTGGCAGTCCTGATTTCGTTCACCGTCTGTCCTCCAGCTATACTTGTTACGGATAAGATAACGAGAATCATAACTGATAACAGGAAGCTCCTGTTCATAGCCTTCTCCTCTTTTACATTTAACCACAAATGAACCATCTTTACTAATTTCGTCGGGACCGGGGTTTATCGGACCGGCGGAGAAATTATATGATTCAAATCTGAACTTCATATATTTTTTTCATTTTTCCAAAACGTAAATCGGGATTAAAAACATAGGCGTAAAGATTGATGCTCCGGAAGTACGGGAAAAATCTGCTGCCGAAAAGACAGCTCTGAGAATAATAACCCTTATTCCATTCAATAACCCCGACCATTCCCTGCCCGGCCAGATAATTCAGTAAACAATTCACGACTTCTTTTTTTTCCTCTGAATTCAGCAGCTCCAGATGCAGGTGGTTCAACCAGGCCCAGCGTTCGACACTTTTTCCAAGATGCTCGTGTTCCAGATAATTGATCAGACCGACGAGTTGACCCCCTTTTCTGAGGGCGAGCGTTGAGGAGACCCCGGGATACATTATTTCCCTTTTCAATTCTTCTGGTCCGTTCCAGATTCTGGCCAGATCCACCCGGTCACTGTAGGAATTGAGGAGTTTAACGGCTTCTGGAAGGTCAGTCTGGCTAAATTCTTCAAGGCTCAGGCCTTCGGGCAGGCGGGAGGCCGGAAGCTTATCAGCCCCCCAGAGTTTTATGGCCATTTTTTCCCAGCCCTTGAGGCTTTCGGAATAACTGACCTTTTTCATGTCCAGGACCCGACCGAGGACAAACATCTTTTTGAGATACTGCAGTGGATGCCCTTCCATCTTGAATTTTTCTATCAACTGTGATGAACGATGCCCTGATTCAAGATAAAGCAGAGCGAAATCGTAGCGGGTTATTTCCTGATTGATTCTGACTGCTTCTTTTATAATTGCTCGGGCCAGGCCCTTTCTGGCCAGTTCCCTGCGACTGACCAGGAGGCAGCTGAGAATGGCCCGGAAATTCTGGCCGCGATAGTAAAAGGTCCGGGGAACATTGGCCAGGAAGGCCAGGATCTCCCCTTCCTTATAGGCAGCTATAAAATGTCGGGAATCAGGAGCCAGCTCCATCAGGTATCTGACAAACTCGGGTCGGTACAGATTGGGAAAAGATGAAATTCCGTATTCATCTCTCCAGGAGCTATGGGCCATTCTTTCCAGGGCTTCCAAATCACCATGAAAAGGTTCGATGACAACCCCGGCAAGGTTTGTTAACTCCGACATCTGACTCTCCTTTCAATTAAATTCATCCGGGAATATAAAATCAATCTGTCGGTTATCCACCTCGGCTTTCGGAGCCAATTATTTAGATAGATTCGATTATATTAAATTTTATAGGCTGTCTGAATCAATTTAATTCTGGTCAGGGGCGCTTTTTGCGGGCCAGGGCCCGGAATAAAATATTCTTCAGTATTTAATTCTTAAAAACTGTTGTGCTATAATGCCTCTCTTAAATTTTGGCGATCCAGTATATCCTGGTTCCAGTCATTCTTGATTAAAGGAGTCTCCTTTGATCGATAATCGCCTCTATAAACATCCTATTCTGCCAGTCGAAGACAGGCCCTTATTTACTTTTTATTTCCGCGGCCAGGAGCTCAGAGCCAGGGCGGGTGAAACCATTGCCTCGGCCCTGTTCGCCAATGGCATCAGGATTTTCAGCTACCATCACAAGGATGGAGCTCCTCAAGGAATTTTCTGTGCCAACGGCCAATGCGCTCAGTGTCTGGTGCTGGCCGACGGCTTCCCGGTAAAGTCCTGCATGGAATTAATAAAACCGGGAATGAAGATTGAACCGGTGGTGGGACGGCCAGAGCTGCCGCCAGTCGACCCGGAGGCAACTCTTGACCTCAAGCCGGTGGAAGAAATTGATGTTTCGGTGCTGATAATCGGCGGAGGCCCGGCCGGGCTGTCTGCCGCCATTGAACTCGGCCAGCGAGGGGTGGACTGCCTGCTGGTGGATGACAAACACCGGCTGGGAGGAAAACTGGTTCTCCAGACCCATCGTTTCTT
>Ga0172363_10003616_pt1 | contig 12567 bp, 12 predicted proteins | sample LakKivs2_kivu2a2_FD_114541 | JGI IMG/M metagenome (GOLD analysis project Ga0172363, IMG submission 114541) | Sediment microbial communities from Lake Kivu, Rwanda - Sediment s2_kivu2a2 | ecosystem: Environmental > Aquatic > Freshwater > Lake > Sediment | place: Rwanda: Western Province, Lake... | reverse complement strand
TGGAGCCCTGGTGGCATCGAAGGTCTTGAAGCCCGTCGACAGGATGACTGTGCCCACCTGTATCTCTTTTACCTCAGGCTGCTGGTTGAAGTCGAAGGCGTTGCGGTCGCACGCTTTGGCACAGCTCTGAGGGCACTTACCCGTTTTGAAGTAGATGCAGGTGTCCCTGTCGACGACCACCACCAGCGGTGTGGCTTGCGGGAAGGGGATGTAAACGGGCTTTCGCTTGCTCAGTCCCACGTCGAACTCGGAGGGGAACTTACCCTCTTTGTAAATGCAGGCATCGATGCATGACAGACATCCCACACAGAGGTCTTCGATGATATAGCGCGGCTTGCGTGTCACCTGCACCGTGTAGTTACCGACGTACCCGTCAACCTTGGTGACCTCGGAATAGCTCCACAGGGTGATGTTGGGGTGTTCCTTCACCGCCGACATTTTAGGGGTGAGGATGCAGGCGGCACAGTCGAGGGTGGGGAAGGTCTTGTCGAACTTGGCCATGTAACCGCCGATGGTGGGATCTTTCTCGACGAGGTACACTTTCTTGCCGGCGTTGGCCAGCGTCAGCGCGGCGGTGATGCCCGAGATGCCGCCGCCGACGATGAGGACATCGGGATTGACGGGTACTTTCTTCTTCTCGAGCGCTTTGTGGTATGCCACACGGTGTATGGCGGCCCTCACCAGATCCTTCGCTTTGAGGGTGGCCATCTCCTTGTCTTCGTGCACCCATGAGTCGTTCTCACGGATGTTGACCATTTGCATGAAAAACTGGTTCAGCCCCGCTTTGGCTGTCGCCGCCCTGAAGGTGGCCTCATGCAGCAATGGCGAGCAGGATGCCACTACGATGCGGTTCAGGTTAAGTTCTTTGATATCTTTCTGGATCAGCTCCTGACCCGGGTCGGAGCACATGTATTTATAATCGCGCGACACCACCACGAACGGCAGCTTCGCGGCATATTCAGTTACGGCCATCACGTCGATGACACCGGCGATGTTATGCCCGCAGTGGCAAATGTAAAAACCGGTTCTTATTTCATGATTCGTCGTCATCGTTGTTCCTCCTTGCATGATTATGAGTGACTTAAAGCGGGTGATAACATGCGGTTCAGACCGAGCTCTTTCTCTGACAATCCAAAGGCCAGACCCATGAGCTGGGTGAAGTACATGACCGGCATCCTGACATCTTCCCTGTATTGCTTTGACAGCTTACCCTGGAAGCACTCCAGGTTGAACTGGCAGAGAGGGCATGCCGTGATGATGACATCGGCGCCCCTGGACTTGGCATTTTGCAGTAGCACAAAGTTCATCCGCGATCCGATGTTGGGCATCGTGCTGGTCATGCTGCCGCTGCAACACCTGGTCTTCAGCGGCCAGTACAGGGACTCGCCACCGAGAACTTTCACGATCATATCCAGGGTCTGGGGATCCCAGACGTTGTCGAAGGTGGAGAAAGGACGTATCAGCTGGCAGCCGTAATAACTGGCCACCTTAAGTCCTTTGAGGGGTGCCTGCACATGCTGTTTGATAGCGTCCAGGCCGATGATGTTGACAAAGAGATCGAGCGGATGACGCACCTTGATGGTCAGGTTGCCCGACAGGCCTGTCTTGGCCAGCTCTCTGTGCACCCTTGTCCTGATGGCCTCATCGGTGGCAATGTAATTCTGTGTCTTCAGCAGGCCCATATAACAGGCCGCACAGGGCACGATGATCTCGTCGCCGCCCTGGCGTTCTGCCAAAGCCAGGTTACGTGAGGCGATCTCGACAGCGTAATTTTCATTGATCGACATGTAGGTGGTCGCACCACAGCAGTTCCAGTTCTCGATCTCGTGGATGGAGAAGTTCATCTTATTGAGGACAGCCAGCAGGGATTGTTCGTACAGCCTCCCTGATGATTTCAATGAGCAGCCCGGAAAATACATGTATTTCATGATATGCCTCCTTTTAGTTATGCACTTCAGGGTGCAATAATTCCTTAAATCCTTCTTTGTTTTTCATCCCTTTCTCGAACAAAGACAGTCTTCCCTTCAGGAAGAGCTTCAACCCGAGAGTGGCATATGACACCATCTTGACCAGGTTGAACCGCGCGTAATAGTTCAGCAGGAGGGTGGTCTCGTTGATCCGTCCCGTTCTCCTGACCTCGTTGAAGAAGGTCTTGGCCAGAATGGGTACGGGGAAGTTCTTGGGATAGATCTTGTTGACGATGGCCTCGCGTTTGAGGGCGTACATCACGTCGGTGATCTTGATGCCTTTGGGGCACTCCACCGTGCACTGGTAGCAGGAGGCGCAGAGCCAGATCGTCCGGTTCGTCAGCACCTCCTCCCTGAATCCGGCACGTACCATGGCGATGATCTTGCGTGGCGTGTAGTCCATCCAGACGCTCAAGGGGCACGCGGCGCTACAGTTGCCGCATTGGATGCAGCCGAACAGCTTCTCCCCGTGGGCATTGTGGGCGATCTTTTTACCAAAGTCCTGGTCCAGATTGGATTCAAGCTTGATATCAAGACCTCTTGTTAATACTTCGGTTGAATAGGATTTCATGGCGGATACAAATTAGCTAAATTCTTAAATCATAAGTTGTTAGTTCAATTATTCTAATGTTATATTGTTGTATTGTTATATTGTTAGTGGTTTTTTGTCAGATAGTTACTGTCCTTAATCAGCACATTGGCACATTAACTAATCGGCACATCATTCCTGCCAAATTTAGGAATTGTTATTGGAATAACAAAGGAAAATCGAAAATATTATTCGGGTGGTGGAATCCTGTGCTAAATACTTAATAGATTTTCCATTTTCGGTTTTTGAAGTTCGATGTTAAAACTTCGAAAATCGAACGTCGAACATCGTATCTCGCAAAATCTTCTTCCCTGCCAGCATCTCCGCAATATCCATCACGGGCACCTCTGCTTGTTTCGCGAACGTCTTCTTACATAGCGGGCAGGCTGTGATGATGGCCTCGGGATGGTTTACGAGGAGTGAATTGAGGGTTCTTACTGTGATCTCGTCGCGCTGTGTGTTGCTTATCTCCGTGTTGCCGAGGCTGCCGCCACAGCACAGTGCTTCTTCCCTGCTGTCGGCTCCTTCGGTGAGGGTGGCGATCTGCCGCAGCAGCTGCCGTGGTTCGTCATAGACGCCGCTGCCGCGGCCCAGCTCGCAGGGGTCGTGGTACACCACCGTCATGCCGCTGTGGGACAGCGTCAGCCTGTCTTCCTGCTGTAGCCGTAACAGGTACTGGCTGTGGTGCAGCACCTCTATGCCGAAATCATACTCCTCCCTGAAGATCTTGTAACAGATGGGGCAGGAGGTGACCAGCGTCGTGCAGGCGGTATTCCTGATCGTCTCTTTGTTATGGTTTATGAGCTGCCGTGCCCTTGTCACATTGCCGGCCATCATCAGGGGGCGGCCGCAGCAGACGGTGCCGTCCTTGTCGACGAAACGGTAGCGCACGCCGGCCTGATCGAAGAGGGTGACGACAGCGCGCCATATCTGGGGCGTCAGGTGAGTCATGCAGCCGGCGAAGTAGGCCACCTCCGCCGCCTGGCCGTTGATAGCCGGCAGATAACCATAAGAGCCGTCGACCTGCGACATCAGCTTGATCCGTTGTGACTGCCGCAGGAGGTTGTTGTCGATGCCGACGGGGCAGAACGCCTCGCAGCGGCCGCAGAGCAGGCAGTCGTATGTCACCTCCTCACTGATTTTATTCTCACGTATCGAGCGCAGGTAGTAAACCGGCGGCGTGCCGTTCTGCTTGACGGCAAACACCTGGCAGGTGTCGAGGCACACACCGCAGCGCGGACAGGAGTAAACCTCGATCTCCGATACGTTATTGAATTCTTTTTTGGCTTTCACACCCCAGTGCCTGAGGAAGATGAGCAGCACTTCGGTGGGTATGTGCATGAAACGTGAGTAGGGCAGGGTGACGAAGAAGATGCCCAGGGCGATGGAGTAAGCCCACCATGCCGGGTAGGAGAGGTGCTCCACGGGCAGGAAACGGGCGAAGAACATGCCCAGATGGTTGGTGAGAAAGCCGCCCCCGAGATACTGGCCTGCGGTGAAGCTCTCGGCCAGCAGACGCAGGGGGAAGACCAGCCATAAGGTCGTGATGGCCATGCGGTCGAAGAGGGTGTGGTGAGTGGTCCGCTTTAATCCGAACCAGTTGGAATAAGCCCTCTTGATGAAGGCAAGCACCAGCCCCGACAGGATCAGCGCCAGGAAGAGATCCATCAGGAAACGAAAGACGCCCGGGACACTGGTCAGTTCGAAGGTCATCACCCGCTTGTCGTGGACGAAGAACTTCAGGAAGATGGGGTAGTAGGGCGGGTTGACGTGCACCTTGCTGTATATCCTCGATTCGATGTTCCCCGTGAGTATCAGCATGAACCATCCGAAGGCGAAGCTCATGTGCATGTAACCCAGAAGGATGTTTCTTTTGAACATCTTACGATGCAGCAGGCTCTCCATGAAGACCTCCTTCAGGGCGCCCAATGACCTGGCGCTCCATATCCCGTCACGTATCAGGGCTTTGTCAGCGGCATCCATCCCTTTTATCCAGCGGCCATACCTCACCCCCAGCATGGCGAGAAGTGCCAGCAGACCCAGGAAAAAAGGCAGCACAAAGAAGTCAAAGCTCATGGTTGTTCGAATCGTTCAATGGCTCTGTGTATGGATAAAATCAGGTTGCGCGTATTGACGCCGCGGGGGCAGGCCATCTGGCATTTGCCGCAGAGCATGCACTTCGTGACGTCTTCTTTAAGCTGTCGTGTCTCACCCCGTTTCAGCATGACAATCATCTCCCTGAGGTTGAAATAGGTGAAGTTGCCGGCGCTGCATGTCGCCGTGCAGGTGCCACAGGAAATGCATATCCTGAACGTGGGCTCGTGTTCGGATAAGAACGCGGCAATACGCCTGTCGTTGTTGTCGTAGTCGATCTGCCGGTCGGTGTTAATGGTGTATCCGAAGTTGATCATGACCTCACCCCTTTCTCCCCTCTCCTTTCAAGGAGAGGGGCCGGGGGTGAGGTCATGATCTCCACCGCCGCCCCTCTGGCATCCGCAATGGTGTCGGCGACGCTCATGGGTGCAGTGCAGGAACCTGCTATGAAGACCCCCGGTATGTTCGTCCTATTAGGTGACATATGCCTGTCGCGCGGTCTGATGAAACGGCTCTCCTCGAGTTCCAGGCCGAGCATCCGGCTTATCTCTTTGGTGCCTGCCGACGGCACCATGCCCGCCATGAGCACCAGCAGGTCCACGTTCATCCGCAGGGGGCGTGCCGTCAGGGTGTCCTCCACCTTAAGCATCAGGGTGCCGTCCTGGTTCTCGAAGGCTTCCGACAGACGGCCCCGGATAAAGTTGACGGCCCACTTCTCCTGGGCCTCCTTGTAAAGCTCCTCGAAGCCCATGCCGTACATCCGCAGGTCCATGTAAAAGGAGAACACCTCGGCCTGCGGCAGTCTCTCCCTGATCTCTATGGCCTGTTTCACGGCGGTGATGCAGCACACCCGTGAGCAGTAGAGGTTACCCGCCTTCGCATCACGTGAGCCGACGCAGTGAACGAAGCCGACACGCCGCGGCACGGTGCCGCGCGTCGTCAGCAGGGGCTGTCCGCCCGACAACATTTTCTCCAGCTCGGCTGAGGTGATGATGTTGTCGTAGATGCCATAGCCATATTCTTCTTTCTTCCTGACCTCGAAGAGGTCGAAGCCGGTGGCCACCAGCAAGGCCTGAGCCTCCACAGGCGGGTGCTGCCGTGTGTGTATGACAAAGCCTTCTTTATTGCGTTCTATGTCCGTCACGTCGCAGTTCAGCAGGACGGAGGCACCCTCCTGTACCCTCTTCGTGAGGAGCTGCAGCACCTCCCTGCCGGGACGCCTGTCGGGGAAAAGATGGTACCAGTCGGCAAGGTGTCCGCCGAGGTGGTCCGTTTTCTCCATGACGGTGACCGTCAGGCCTCCCGCCGCCAGTGTCGCGGCGGCTTCCATGCCGGCGACACCTCCTCCTATGATAACAACCTTCTTAACCATGCCGTTTCATTTATAGAACCTCAGAACGTTGGTGGGTGCGGGGCGGCCTAGGTCCTCGCCGTTCCGGCCCCTGTATTTCATATCCGGATCGTACGGTATGCCTATCTTGTCTAACAGCGGCTCCACGGGCACCTGGTGTGTCTGGAAGCCTATGTCCCAGGGATCGTAGCCCAGCACGATGCCGGCAAGCTCCTCATAAGTCAGCACGGGTATGCCGTTGCCATCCTCACCGTAAGTTTTGCCCTCCATTTCGCTGATGGCATACTGCCACCGGTCGAAGAAGAAAGGACAGCCGGGGCAGTTGGTGAGGATGAAATCGGGGTGGTAGGGTTCCATCGACTCGAACTTCTTCTTGGAGCAGGCGATGGAATAGCCCCTGTTGGCCTGTACCACGTACTGGCGGAAGCCGAAGCCACAACAGTGGCGCCGTTCGGGGTAGTCAACGACATCGCCACCCCACTCTTCTATCATGCCCACCAGCACATAAGGGTACTCGGCACCGCCAACGCCTTTGCTGGGGAACATCTTGGCGTAATGGCATCCGATGTGCTCGACGCCCTTCAGCGGCCTCCCCGTGAAACGGTTGACGAGACGGTACTTCGCCCTCCGGGTGATCTCTTTCCTGAATTTGTAGATAACGTCGCTGGCGTGGGCCAGGTTGCGTGGTTTCTCGAAGGTCCTGCCAGTAGCCCGTTTAAGGTAATCCCTCACCCTTTTCTCGGTCTCGGGAAAGCGCTCCCAAATGTCGAGCACTTCCGAGTAGACGCCGAAGGAGGTGATGCACGACGGCACGAAGTTCTCATAGCCTGCCTCCGTCATCAGCGCAAACTGACGGGCCACGACGGTCATCGTCGTGTCGAAGGGCACCACGTCGGCATGGTAGGCTATGCCGGTGCAAGTGGTGTGGTACGGCTCGTCGTGGAGCTCCTTGCCGAGCTCGCCGCGCAGGATGCGCAGGAAGGTCGCCTCGGCACCGGGGAAGAAACTCTGCCTGACACAGCTGCGGGCATAGAAATAGCGGTCGTCAGCGATCTCTTTCTGATAGTCTTTCCAGATGACCCGTTTGCCTTCGATGTTCATGGGATTGTTGTCAGTATTGGGTTAAAGTTATTGAGCTACAAGTTACAAGCGGAGAGGTTGTATGAAAACCTGTCTTTAACCAAAGAAGCGACGGAGGATAACAGAGAACATTAAGAAGTAAAGAATTGATTTTTAATACTCTGCCCCCGACAATTGTCGGGGTTGCGCTTCCTCTGCGCCCTCTGCGGTTAATTAAAAATATCAGTTCTAAGACAACCTCGACTTTCTATGTGTTTCAGGTTGTTCCTTTTCTGTTATGTTTATTGTTGTTTGCCGTATAAACATGGTTAAAATATTCACTTTCAGTCCCTTCACCAATCTGCATCCCCATTTCTTCGGCTTTCTTCCTGGAATATTTCTCTATTTTCTTGAACCTCGTCAAGCCCCCGGTCACCTCAAATATCTTTTTAACCTCATCCAATGCCTCATCCGGTATCTTACGTAGTATTCCCGGCCCATCTTTCTGGTAATTGGCTCCGAGGCGATCGTAGACCTCCTCCGGATGACCTTGCATCCATTCCCAGACGGGTCCCTGTTCAGGGTGTTGATGCATGGTTATTTTTGGTGGAAAGAGGCAATAGCCGTGATTCAATATCCATTCGCCGACGGTTCGTTTGATGGCCAGCATCTGACGTCCTTTTTCCGACTCGGTGAAATAGCCGAGCTCCTGTGACAGTGCCCGCAAGGCGGTGATGAGCAGCCCCGGCACGTTACCGCGGGGACAGCGTGTGCGGCATGACATGCACTCGCCGCAATACCATATGAAGTCGCCCCTGAGCAACTCTTCTATCTTGCCTTCGTCGCGTGTCTGCAAAGTGGTGACGAGGATACGGGGGTCGTAGTCGTAAAACATGGCGGCAGGGCAGATGGCCGTGCAAGTGCCGCAGTTGATGCAGGCCTTGAGGCCTTCAACGAAACGGACGTCTTCGAGGAGTAAGTCGTAGAGTTTTCCCATGCAGATTCACCATTAACATACAAAATTAAAAAAATCCTGAACGAAGCAACCAAATGTTTTTTCAGTCCAGTTTCAGGAACTCGTAGCTATTACCGCTCCATTCGAGGAAGCACATCATGTCGGTAAAGGTGACGACGATGCTGGCGGTGTTATCGTTGGGGTGGAAGCTGATCTTTTTAGCCTGCCGGAGCTTTTCGTCGAGGAAGACGTGGACGTGGTTGGCTTTGTCGTTGATGAGGTTGAAGACCGACACGGCACCGGGAGTAACGCCGAGGTAACGCATGAGCCTCCCGGGTGAGGCGAACGACAGCTTGCCTTGGCGGAGGCGCTGTTCCAGGTCGTGGATAGCCAGCGGCCGTGAGTATTCCATGATGACGAGGTAGTGGCGGTCACCCTTGTGGTTACGGAAGAAGAGGTTCTTGCAGTGCGTCGAGTCGATCTTCTTCCAGTTCTTCAGGGCCTGGGCCACGGTGAAGGCCGCCGGATGCTCGTAGTAATCGAAGGCTATGCCGAGCTCGCGCAGGATGTCGTAAAGGTGCGGGTCGCCGTTCATGGGGGTGGGTGTGAGGATTTTGGCAAAGGTAGAAGTTTTTATGTTTCGGAGGGAGGGTGTCAGTTGCGAGTTGCGGGTTGCGGGTTGCGGGTTGCGAGAGGGTGAGGGTGGGCAGTTGGCAGTCGGCAGTTGGGAGTCATCAGTCGGCAGTTATTAGGGTATAAATTTTTTCTTACCCCACAGCAATATAGCAATATAACAATTGAATCTGCCATGTCTTTAGTGTCCGATTACCGGTATTTTGACAGTAATACTTCCGTCTTTATTTTGAAGTTTGACAAGGTAAATACCTGGTTTCAGGGAAGGGTTGTCCCATTCCAGCATATGCTTGCCTTTAGAATTGCAGCCCATAGCAAGGTTATCAATCCTGTCTCCCGTAAGGGAATAAAGAGTCAGGGTATAAAATGAATCATCAGGTAACGTATAATTGATCAGGAACTTCTCACCTGCAGGGATCAGGCATAATATCAATCCGGATTTTTCTTCAGTTATGGGATCAGGCATCTGGATACCTGTGAGCGGATCACCTAGGGCATTTTCATAGGCCCCTATATCAGGATTCGAATTATCCGGTGCTGGACGGGGATTGTCTTCAAAGTCAAATGCAGGGGCAAGGAGCCATGAGGTGTCGACAGCCAGTGAGTCGATGCCTGATCCTATGCAGGGGCTGTAGTCGGAGAGATGAAAGTCACCCGGCGCTGTAAAGAGCGGATTGTTATCTATGTTTGACCCGTCGTAATGGATTAAATTATGGCTGCCGTAACTTAAACCACCGGTGCCTCCGTCGATATCCGAATGGTAAATATAAAGGGTATCATAAGAGTTAAGAGCAATCTCTATCGGTGTATCATCATTATAAAATAGGGTGTTCAGGATATAGACCGAAATACCCTGAAATATATCAAAAACCTGATAACCTCCGGAATTATTTTCCGCTAAAGTGCAATTGATGAAAACCATCCGGCAATTTTGGCTACACGAAATGACAACTGAGTGGTTATTAGTAAAAATAGAATTTATAAAAGTCATATTTGTAAACTGGGCATACACTGCACTTCCCGCTCCCTGGTTGTCGGTGAATGAACAGTTTTCAATCGTGAGGTGACCACCCGATACAAAAATGCCACCGCCGGGGTATCCAGTGATGTTGGAAAGGATGGTTGTATGAGAGATTTTTCCTGAGGTGTTTTGTAATAATAACCCACCACCCAGATTGGCCCTGTTGCTCTTTATCAAACCCTCGTATATATTGATCTGGCAGCCATAACACCAAATGCCTCCGCCCTCCCCGTTGATACCATATTCGCCTGTTGCCCTGTTGTTTTTGATTATGAAATCATTTAACTCCAGATCAGTGTAGTAACATTTAATACCGGCACCGGAAGCCATTGTGATGTTATTTTCGACATTCACATGACTTATCCTGATTGTACATACGTTGAGGGATATTCCTGCTCCATACTGAGCATTACCATTTTGAATCAACAACCCACAGAGCATGGAAGACTCTTCGACATTAGCAAAATACACCGCCACGCCCTGTCCGCCACCGTCGATGACAGTCTGCTCAATATAAGAAGTATCATTGGTGGTCAGAAATAATGAGCCGATCACCAAGTTTTTATCCGTCACGGTGATGTTTTCGTAATAGATACCTGGGTATATCAATACCGTATCGCCGTCGGCAGCGGTGTTGATGCCGTCCTGTATCGTCGGCTGGTCGTAAGGTATTTCAATAGTTTCTGAATACACTACGATAGATTTAAATAACTGTAAAAACAAAAGCAGTGTCAGGAAGATGATAAGCTTTAACAGGACAATGCCAAATACCGGTTTCATTTTATTTGTGAAACTCAAATTTTAAGAACCTAATGAATTAAAATTTGCAAGTTGAACAATCCCGCCGGAGGCGGAGGGTATGATACCCCGCCCCTTGGGGCGGAAATTGGGTCCAGGGTACCGCTGAAGCGGCATTTCGCAGGCTCAACTTGCTTGGGGTACATACCCGTGATTCTAAGTAATAATTGCCGGCAATATAATTAAAATTTAGAAGAAATCAAAATATTCATTATATTTTAATGGATCTGGCAACATTCATTATAGCGGGCAACAAGTTGCGGTAGGATATGAGTTATTAGCTGCATCGCGCCAAGTTAAACCCGTGAGAGGGGAATAAGAGAGTTCTTTGAAACCGATCGAAGGATGCCCTCAGGTAACCAATCCTGATTGGTAAAGCCTAACCAGCAGCCAAAACCGGGTGTTGCGTAGTAAGCAGAGATGCTTGCACGAAGCGTACACAGGGAGTGTAAAAGCTGTATGATAGAATCCCGAAACGTAGCATGAAGCATGGAGCTTCCATTATCGCAACGATGGGAGCAGCACTAAATGACCGTGAGAGGTGAGGTCAGATAGTCCGGCCGGGGTCTGAGAGTATGGCAGATGCACAAGAGGTATCCACGGGAACTTGGGAGAGTTTCCCGCCGCCACACGAGACACGGATAAGCGGAATGTCCGTACCCAAAGAGTCCGGGCCGCACGGGTACATATTGCCACCCGTGAAGGCGGAAAGAAAAGGCAATAACGTGGTGGTATCCAAGACGAGGGAAGCCGAAGTCAAAGAGACAGGCGGAAGCAGTCTTAACATCCTCATAGTACCGGTTGAACGGTGGGAAATCAGCTCCATGAAAGCCACCTGGTAGGGAAGGGGGAAGTGGTCTGAAAAATCAGGACAGGGAACCGCGTTGAATAAAAAACGTAAACCTGCTTGTGTCATCTACGAGCTGCGAGACGCAAGGGGGTGGGGGAGCGGGAAGATTGAACGATTGGACGATTTGGCGATTGAACGATGGCCGAGACTATGATATCCGGTTTTCGATTGATTACTGTTAATAATTCTTTGTCAATTCTTCAATTTCGTTGCGAAGATTTGGAAGATGGTTGATTAAAATGGCCCAGATATTTTCGTCGGAGATCGAGTCATAACCATGAATTATCTGGTTCCGCAGGCCTACAATCCGATAAGACTCTTTGATAGCTATGTCGGGCTCTTCTTTTAATACCCGGTTCATTGCTTCACCGATTATCTCAAGATTTCTTTCGACCGCTCTTTTTAATATCAGATTGGATGTATATTCTTTGAAAGATAAATTTTCAGAAGGCAGAAAAGTATATATTTCTTCAATAGCTAACTTAATATCGAAGAGAGACTTAAGCACTTTTTCGTTCATAGATCAATTGTTTATCCCTGTCAAGTATACGTCTGAATATTGGATTCCTGACAGCCTGATTTTCTACGATATCGACCTCCCTGCCCAATATTGATTCGAGATTTTCTTTGAAATCCATATAATTGTTAAAATATTCCAGTGGATCAATTAGGCTATTAAACTGTACAAGAATATCGACATCGCTTTGCTCGTTGAATTTGTCTGTATTGACAGAACCAAAAATGAATAGTTGCTCGATGTTATGCTCGAGGCATGTTTGTTTTATCTTATCGATATTTTTAATCACCGGATTCATTGACACAAAGATATAAAAAATGATGACAATGGTAAATGATTGAAAGATTCCGATATCGTTCGTTGTGTATGCTTCTCCAGACAGGCCGGCCGATTTACATCGTTCGACCGGCCATCGGCCATCGAATAATCGGGCAATCATGTAGGATTACTTTATACCGCGACCAGGGTTTAAATAGTGTTGTCAGTAGGAGGGCGACATGCCGGAATGGGTGGCACTATCAACGGAATATCCAATCATTAGATCGCTGTATAATTATAAATAGCCATGTGCACTGATCCGCATTATAAAAATCCTGATTTTTAGCGATTTTTATTAAGCGGTGAATTTTCTTTATCCCTTTCTTTGTTTGGCAGACAAAGAAAGGAAAAGAGACCTTGACGGGTGAAGGAACGGATAGATTGAACGATTGGACGATTGAACGATGGCCTATGG
>Ga0172363_10003615_pt1 | contig 12570 bp, 8 predicted proteins | sample LakKivs2_kivu2a2_FD_114541 | JGI IMG/M metagenome (GOLD analysis project Ga0172363, IMG submission 114541) | Sediment microbial communities from Lake Kivu, Rwanda - Sediment s2_kivu2a2 | ecosystem: Environmental > Aquatic > Freshwater > Lake > Sediment | place: Rwanda: Western Province, Lake... | reverse complement strand
GAGACAAGAAAAATAAATAAAATATTTGATGATAGAGATGTAGTAAATAATTATAGAAAAGTATATGATAAAATAGTAAATGAAATAACTGATGAAAAATATACAGGATCAGAGAATATTGGATTATATAATGGGATGTGGAAATCATATTTAGAAAATAAAGATAAATTATATAATAAAACTAACATACATTTAATATTATTAGAATTAGAAGAAAAAATAGTAAAAGAATTAGAAAAATCACCAACTGAAGATAATAAAAACAATATAAAATTATTAGATACAATAAATACAAAAGTATTTAATAAATTAATAAGTGATTTAAATGATTTACCAAAAGAATACAAAAATGGAAATTATATATTAGATAATATTTTAAATATTATAATGCATAATGTAAGATACATAATTTGTGGTAATTTATATTTAACAATAATTAAAACATTAACTAAATATTTATTAGAAATAACTGATGAAGATAAAAAAGATAATATAAAAGATAGTGTTGATGGAATTATACAAAATAATAATGCTTTATTATATAGATATGTAGTAAATGAAATGCCAATATTTTTAGTAAAATATTATCTAAAAATATTTAAAGAAGATGAAGAAATGAATGTATCTGAATCTGATATATATGAACCAATTATAGAAATATTAACATCTTCTCCAACTTTATTATTATCTATTGATTCTCAATTAGTTAAAGACTTAAAACATTATGTTTTCCCCTATTTTAATACTATTTTATCATCAACTATCCCTAAATTATATGTTTTAATTAATAATTATAATAGATTTATTTATAATAATAGTATTATGCTTCATAATGTACAATTATTAATTCCTAATGTAGAAATTTAATTTAATTAAAAATAATTAAATTAAATTTTAATATTATAATTTTTACCAGTATTAGCACTAATACCAGTTCCTCTTGGAATATCATTAACAGTAACAATTTCAAGAGTGAAAGAATGATCTAAACAATTAAAATCAACAAGATTACCATCAGGATCATAAAAAGATATACATAATTGAGATACTTCATGTAAAGGATCTTCATAATAACGACAACTAGGAACAAAAGTATTAAACAGATATTTATCATTATTATCACAACAATTATATAATAAAATTTTAGCAAATGCTTGTTTAATAGGACCAATACTATCAAAAGTATAAAAAGGTTCTGCTTTCATAATTAAATAATTATCAATAGGAATAGATTTTATTTCTTTTTCACAATTATCAATAATATATTGATCATTACAATAAATACATTCAGTGTCATCACAATAAGTTTGATTATTACAAATAACAAAATCAAATTTAGTAATAGAATTAAAATTACTACAATATTTAAAACCTAATAAACCACCAATAGTATTTGGTAAATCAAATCTTAATCTGAATTTTTCAGGTATAATTATAGTTACACAACAACCACCACCAGTATCAGTTATATCATTAATTGTATATATACATGATAATGTAATTTCAAATGTATTTTCATCTAAAATACTTGTTATTTGATGTTCTCCATTAATTTTATCTGCTGGTATTCCTAAATGATTTATTGAATTTTCAATAAATATTTTTAATCCAACATTTAAACAATGATTAGGATAAGTAATTACTAATTGTAATTGTGAATAACAAGTATTTGGTGTCATTATTTGATCAGTTGCTCCTAATGGTTGGTTAAATGTATTTTTTTTATAATTATAAAAACAAATAGTATTAGTACATTTTTCATAAATTAATTTAAAATTATTAAATAAAACAGAATTATATCTTAAAGTATTATTCATTAAATATTCTATTTTATTAATTAATTCATGTTGATTATAATTTCCTTTTGGTATAGTTATTTCATATAAATAATTACCATCTTCTATTAAATTCCAATATAATTTATTATGAGTTTTAATTACTTGTTTAATATTTGGTATTTCCATACTTATTAATTTTACTGAAACAATATTATGATATACTTTTTCTAAATCTATTTTATAATTATTAGCATCAGGAAAACCATTAATAATTTGTTTAATTTTAGAAACAGTGACAAACATACCACCACCTAAACAATTAGATACTGCAATTAATTTTTTTGGAATTATAATTTCATAACCATCACAAGTAGTATTAATAATTTTATGATATCCAATTCTATGATCACAATCAATAGGATATTTAGTATTAATTAAATTTAATGGAACACCACATATATATAAAAATTTAATTTTAAAATTATATTCAATTAAATTATATGGAGGATTTATATTTTGCATATTTTTTGGTAATTCAATAAAAAAATAATTAATACTTGGTGTTTTAAAACTATTACTACAAAATGGATTATTATTATTTACATTTACTATTATTTTATGTTTCCCATTTATAAAATTAATTGGTATATTCCCTAAAAATGATTCATTATTTATTATATTATCTCCCATAATATCACTTATTTCTATTTCTAAACAATTTTGATTATAATCTATTGGTAAATTATGTGGATAATTTATTCTCATTAAATTACATCCTGCTGGTATTTCAAACATTGGATTATTATCAACTATTGTTCTTAATATTACATTTTTAAATATGACACAATCTAATGATATTAAATCACATGGTTTAAAACAATGATCAGGATGTTTAATAAAAATAATAGATGAATCTTTAGTAAATTTTAAAGGATCTTTATCTAAATTAAAAATAGATTCAGTAATAATGGTTGGTGATTTATTTCTAAATTTACTATTTATATTTAGATAATGAGTTTTATATCTTCTTCTGTTATCTCTTTCATCTAATAATCCATTTTTAAATAAATAATCAATATATTGATCATATCTTGGTTGATTAAAAGTTCTTTCAGAATCAATAGACATTTTTGATGGATCATTTAAAGCATTATTTACATTAGTTCTATCTAAATTATTATAATCTATATTATTAAAATCATTAGTTTGATTTATATCTATATTTCTTAATAATGATTGATTAAATGGAATACTATTATTTACATATGTATTATTTAATATATTAACTGGTATTGGATTAGATGATATTAAATTTGGAATATAATCACCTTGAGTTGTAACAAATTCTTTTTCTGTTTTTTTTATTATATTTTTTTGATTATTTAAATATTCTTGATTATTTAATATTTTTTTTCCTCCTACATTTGTATTCATAAATTTAGGATCAATATATACACTACCATTAAAATTTTCCATTATTATTTTATTATTATATTTTTCTTTTATTTTATACTTGTGAAATAAAAAAATCATTTATTTGTCTATTAACTTTTAAAAATGTACAACATTTTGGAATATCCTTTAATTTTCTTGCTCCTATATATGTACATGTAGAACGAATACCTCCTAATATATTTTTAACAGTATTTTCTATTGCTCCTTTATATAATACCTTTACAGTTCTACCTTCACTTGATCTATAATCTGCCATACCACCATAATGTTTTTTCATTGCTGTATCAGATGACATTCCATAAAATATTTTATATTTTTTACCATTTTCTTCAATTAATTCTCCTCCACTCTCATCATGACCTGCAAATAATGAACCACACATAACAAAATCTGCACCTGCACCAAATGCTTTACCTAAATCACCTGCACATGTAATACCACCATCAGAAACAATTTGACCACCTAAACCATGAGCTGCGTCAGAACATTCAATAACTGCTGATAATTGAGGCATACCAACTCCTGTTTGAACTCTTGTAGTACATACACCACTTGATCCAATTCCTACTTTAACAATATCAACTCCACAATTTATAATCAATTCTTCAACTATCTCATTTGTTACTACATTACCTGCACATATAGTTAAGTGAGTAAATTCAGTTCTTATTCTTTTAACAAATTCATGAAATATTGCTGAATAACCATTTGCAACATCTATACATACAAATTTAGGATTTAATTTTTTTACTAATAATTTTAATTTTTGATAATCTTCCTCTTTTATTCCTATACTTACCATATAATAATCTGGATCTAAATCTTCTGGATATTCTTCCACTTCATAAAATTTATGAAGACATGTTATTATCTTATATTTTGATAACACTTTATACATCTCAAATGTTCCTACTGTATCCATATTTGATGCAATTATTGGTATTCCTTTCCATTTTAATCCACTATGTCTGAATACTATTTCTCGTTCTAAATCTACATCATTTCTTGATCCTAATTCAGATCTTTTTGGGCGTATTAATACATCTTTAAAATCTAATTTTATATCTTCTATTATCTTCATTTTTATACTTTAATATTAGCCTTTTATTACTATTTTATTAAAAATCAATTTTTTTTAAGATATAATTTTATATTTTACTTATTTTTAAGTTTGTTTTTACTTCTTTTTTAAATAAATAAATTATTCATAAGAATAATTTATTTATTTAAAAAATTGAAAAACATAAAATTACTATTTTATATTTTACTCTTTTTTAAATAAATAAATTATTCGTAAGAATAATTTATTTATTTAAAAAATTGAAATATTAAAATATTAATAAATTCATAATAATATGAATTAATAAATGGATACATTATACATAAAGTCAAAGGATAATACTGATGAATATCAAATTAGTCTATATGATTTAGAAGTCATTATAAGAGCATGTTATTATAAAGATTATAATAAAGTTAATAAATATAGTTTTTTCCAATCAATTGAACCATTAATGATATGTTTGAAAGAAATTATTATCAATAAACAAATAATGAAATATATTAATGATGATGATAATTATATTGTCGTTATATCATTAGATAATGATACATTAGCAAATATTATATATAAAATTAAAAAATCAGATATTACTTTTCGTAATAATTTCAAAACTGATATGTTTCAATTAGATCCATTTTATGAGAATATTTTTAATAGACATTATAATCCATTCAATTATGATACATTTATGTATTATTAATTTACAATATTTTTATTTTACTTCTTTTTTAAATAAATAAAAATTGAAAAATATAAAATGATAATTTTATATTTTACTCTTTTTTAAATTGAAAAATTGAAAAAACAAACTTAAATAAGTTTGTTTTTACTTCTTTTTTAAATAAATAAATTATTCTTACGAATAATTTATTTATTTAAAAAATTGAAAAACATAATTATTAAATAGTTGAATTAAATGAATAATAAATGACAATCATTTGTTTTTACAGCAGTTTATTTACTAATGATCAGAAATATTCAAAAATATATTATATAGATGATTATTATCTAAAGAAATATCCTAATAGTATATTAACAAATTATTATAATATTTATATTAACACAAAAGATAACTTACAAACTATTATTATAAATATATCATTTCCAGATAATCATCTAAAACAAGTTATTTTTTGTTATAAAAATGGTTTTTGGAATTTTACTAAACCATCTGAAGATAATTTTGAGATTCTAAAGAGTTATAATTTACCAATGTTTTTTAAGAAAAAAGGTAAATATATTAAATTATATTAATTTATTATAATTAAATAAAATAAATTTATATATATTTATTTTATTATAATATGGATTATAAACAAAAATATTATAAATATAAAACAAAATATATTGATTTAAAAAATAAAATAAATATGATTGGTGGTTTTAATCCAAATACCATTAAATGGATTAGAGGTACAAATAGTTCTATATTTTTATCATGTTATTTTGAAAATAATAAATGGTATTTAATGTCAAAAGGTTATCAAATATATAATGGATTTGTTCCAATGAGTGAAACAATTGATCCAGGTATATTATCAATTAGTGGTGTTAATTGGGAATATATATCTGCATATGAATTTGATAAAATAAATATAAGTGGATCATATGCATTAAGATTAAATATATTTAATTTAGAAGAAACAAAACAAAAATTAAGTTTAGAATTACAAAAAGAAGACAAAAATAAAATAGAGATAATTTACATAATATATTATTTTCTAAGAATTAAACAATTTACAGGTAATTCAAAATCAGTTGAATATTATTATAATTTAATGGTTACTAATAATTTAAATAAAATCATATTAGAAAGATATGTTAAAATAAAAGAATTTTTAGATTTAATTATAACTTTATTTAATTCTGATTTAAATATGTATAAACAACAATTAAATTTTAATATATTAGATAATAGAGAATTATATGCAAAATTAGAAAATGAAATAAGAAAAAAATATAATTTACCAGAAAAAAAAATTAGTCCATATTTTGCAATAGACCCTAATTTTGTAACAGAAACAAATATAACAGATTATATATTTAAAAATTATAAAAAATATTATTATCCAATGATTAATGGATCACATACTTGGAATAATTATATTACCAATATTATATTAACTAAATTATTAGTGGATTCTAATAATAATGAATATATAAAAATAAAAAAAGAAGTAATTGATTATATGAATAAACATTTAGATTTTTTAAAAAATTTAATAGATATATTTAACTATGCAATAGATCCAAATATACAATCTAAATATGTATTAAATACTCAAGATAAAAAAATATTAGAATCTCCAATTTCATTAATAATATGTAGTCGAAAAATAACAGGAGAAATAATACATACATTTGAAGAAGATGATGGGAAAAAATATAATGAATTAGGAATAAAGAATAAAATAGAAATTGGTAATAATGGTGCAGATTTAATAATTGTTAAGAATGAACAAGATAAAATTAAATTAATAGAATTATTAAGAAATATTAATTTTAATATTAATGAAATAGAAATAGTAGTAAAAACAGAATATTTTATAACTAAAAATTTGTATTAAATAAATAATTATTTAATATAAAAAAAATTGATAAAAATACAAATTATATAAAGAAACAATTAATTAAATAAACAAATGGTAAATAAAGGTAAAAATGAAGAACCAACGATAGAAGAGACTTATCAAAAGATGGACCAACATGAACATGTTTTAGCATTACCAGATACATATATAGGATCTATAGAAAAAGATGAACATAAAATGTGGGTATTAAATGAAGAAACAAATAGAATAGAATATAAAACAATACAATTTGTCCCAGGTTTATATAAAATTTTTGATGAAATAGTAACTAATGCAAGAGATCATAGCGTTAGAGATAAAACATGTAATATAATAAAAATAAATATAAATAAAGATACAGGAGAAATTAGTTGTTGGAATAATGGAAAAAATGGAATACCAGTAGAAATTCATAAAGAATATAATATGTATGTTCCAGAAATGATATTTGGACATTTAATGACATCAGGAAATTATAGACAAATTGGAAAAATAGTAGGTGGTAAAAATGGTTTTGGAGCAAAATTAACTAATATTTATTCAACATATTTTTATGTAGAAATAGGTGATGGTAAAAGAAAATTAAAATTTAGTCAAAAATATAGTCAAAATATGTATAAAAAAGAAGAACCAGTTATAACAAAATTAAAAGATACAGAATGTTATACATTAATTAAATTTATACCAGATTTTAATAAATTTAAATTAGATAAATTAACTGATGATCATATAGTATTATTTAAAAAAAGAGTATATGATATATGTGCATGTACTAATAATACAGTTAAAGTATATTTAAATGATGAATTATTAAAAATAAATTCATTTAAGGATTATATTAAACTATTTTATGATGATGAAAATATGCCTCAACATGTTTATGAAGAAATAAATGACCGTTGGAAAATATGTGCAATATATGACCCAAATACAGGTTATCGTCATATATCATATGTAAATGGTATATGTACATTCCAAGGAGGAACTCATGTAAATCATGTTGTTGAACAAGTTGTTAATAATTTGGCTGAACATATTAGAAATAAAAATAAAAAATTAAATATTAAAAATATACATATAAGAGATAATTTAACATTTTTTATAGATTCAGTAATAGAAGATCCATCATTTAATAGTCAAATTAAAGAATGTTTAACAAATAAAGTTACTTCATTTGGTTCAAGATGTGATATATCTGAAACTTTTATTAAGAATTTATCAAAAACAGGAATTGTAGATGAAGTTGTAAATTTTGCAAAATTAAAAGCAATGGCAGAATTAAAAAAAACAGATGGAAAGAAGAAAGTATCATTAAAAGGTTTAGCAAAATTAGACGATGCACATTGGGCAGGAACAAGAAAATCTAAATATTGTAGTTTAATTTTAACAGAAGGAGATTCAGCAAAAACATTTGCTATATCTGGTATAGAAATTGTTGGTAAAGAAAAATTTGGTGTATTCCCATTAAAAGGTAAATTATTAAATGTAAGAGAAGCAAGTGCAGAACAATTAGCAAATAATGAAGAAATTAAAAATATAAAACAAATAATGGGATTAAAACATAATAAAAAATATACAAATGTAAATGAATTAAGATATGGAAGAATTATAATATTAACAGATCAAGATGTAGATGGCTCACATATAAAGGGATTATTAATAAATTTCATACATTATTTCTGGCCGTCATTAATAAAATTAAATGGATTCATTACATCAATGAAAACACCTATTATAAAAACATGGAAATTAACTGACACAAAGAAGACAAATCAACAAATATTTTATACAATGACTGATTATATAAATTGGAAAAATTCATTAGGAGATAATTTAAAATTATGGAAATCTAAATATTATAAGGGTTTAGGTACTTCTACTGAAGAAGAAGCAAAAGAATCATTTAATCAATTTGAACAAAATTTAATTATCTATTTATGGGATAAAAATAAAGATATAAATTTAATTGATAATAATGATAATGAATCTGAATCTGAATCTAAATCTGAAAAAGATGAGAGTGATGATGAAATAGATAAATCTAATGAATGTTATGATGCAATAACTTTAGGTTTTGATAAAAAACGAGCAGATGAAAGAAAAAAATGGTTAGAAAATTATAATCCAAATATGATTATTGAAAATAATATTAATAAAATTACTTATTCTGACTTCATTCATAAAGATTTAATTCATTTTTCAAATTATGATAATATGCGTTCAATACCAAACTATATTGATGGATTAAAACCATCACAAAGAAAAATATTATATGCTTCATTTTTAAGAAAAATATTAAAAGAAGAAATTAAAGTAGCACAATTAAGTGGTTTTGTATCAGATAGAGCAAGTTATCATCATGGTGAAGAAAGTTTAAATAAAGCAATTATAGCAATGGCACAAAATTATGTAGGTTCTAATAATATAAATATATTAACACCAAATGGTGGATTTGGAACAAGACGACTAGGAGGAAAAGATGCATCAAGTCCAAGATATATATATACACAATTAAATCAATTAGTTCCATATATATTTAGAAAGGAAGATGAATGTATATTAGAACATGAATATGATGATGGAGAAGCAGTTGAACCAATATATTACACTCCAATAATTCCAATGATTTTAGTAAATGGAACAGAAGGTATTGGAACTGGATTTAGCACTGAAATACCATCATTTAATCCAAAAAATATTATAAATAATCTTAAATTATTATTACAAGGTAAATCAATAGAGGATGAAAAACTAATACCATGGTATAAAGATTTTAAAGGAGCAATAAAAGAAGTAAATAGTACTACATATCAAACATCTGGTATATATGAAATAATTAATGAAAATACAATAATTATTACAGAATTACCAATTGGATTATGGACTGAAAATTATATAACTTACTTAAATACATTAATTCCTGATGATATTAAAACTAAAAAGAAAACTCATATTATAAAAGAATTAATTAATGATTCTGGTAATAATACTATTAAAATTACAATTGTATTCTTTGAAAATGAATTACAATCTTTATTAAGATCTGATAATTTAGAAAAAATCCTTAAATTAAATAAAAATATTAGTATGTCTAATATGCATTTATATGATGAAAATAAAAAAATTAAAAAATATAAAACACCAAATAATATATTAGAATCATATTTCAAATTAAGATTACAAATATATACTAAACGAAAAGAACATTATTCACGAATATTAGAAAACGAATTATTATTATTAAGTTGGAAAGTGAAATTTATTGAAGATGTTATTAGTGGAAAAATTATTATATTTAAGAAAAATCAAGCGGTTAAAAAATCTGATATTATTCTAAAATTAGAAGAACTTAAATATCCAAAATTATCTTATAGTGGTGAAAAATCATATAATTATATTACATCTATTCCATTATTTGCTTTAACTGAAGAAGAATTAGAAAAACTTAAAAAAGAACATGATGAAAAAGAATTAGAATATAATACATATAAAAATACAACTATTCAAAATATTTGGTCTAAAGAATTAGATGAATTTTTAATAAAATATAATGAATGGTTAAATGAAAATAGTATTAATGAAAAAGTAGTAAAAAAACCAACAAAAAAAATAATGGAAAAAAAGGTAACTAAAAAAATAACAAAGAATTAATTTATTATTTTACTTAAAAATGGAAAATTTTATACTAAATCATAATAAATTGTATAATTAAATCATTATACAATTTATTATGATTTAGCATAAAATTTTCCATTTTTATGAAAAACCATAATAATTTATTATTATTTTACTTAAAAATGGAAAATTTTATACTAAATCATAATAAATTGTATAATTAAATCATTATACAATTTATTATGATTTAGCATAAAATTTTCCATTTTTATGAATCCATTTTCTAGGATAAAATTGTCCGATATTTCTTTTAGGACAACAAACATTATTATAACTTCCAAATTGAGGATTATATTCAACACCTTTACATTCCTCATTATTTATACAATAATCTAAACAGCCTCTAAAAGTAATATTATCAACACATTTATAATTATTTAAATAATCACCTCCATTATAATCATCATATGGTATAAAATGGGTAGTTTTGTCAGGAATATAATTATGTAATAAAATATTAGTATTTGGAGTAGGAACTTTAATATTATAATTATTTAATCTTGTTAAATAATCTGCTGTATCAAATATTAAATTTGATCTAAAATTATATACTGTATCTAATCCAAAATCCAAATTCATATCACTATTAGGTTCTGATTTTGGATTAAAATGTGGATGAACTCTTAAATTTAATGCAAATGGTTCAATATTTGGATTTGCTAATGGATTATTTTCAAATAAATATATATTTCTATTTGCAATATTACTAACTTTATTAATATTGGTAACATTGTATTGATTAGGGAATCTATTTACTAAATAATCAACTAATAAATCTTCTTGATCCATATTAAATTTATTTATAGGCCAGTTATATTGTTTAATATTATATTTATCTATTTCAAAAACTTCATCTATATTTTTCCCTTCTCCTATATCTCTAAATCCTTTTCTATTATGTAAATACCATTGTGGTTGAAAATGAGCCTTTTGTTTGCATAAATATATAGAATTAGAACGTCTTATATCAAATGGAGGATTAACTTCTGGAACAATAACAGGATTTGATTTATTACATTCCATATTATTTGGTGAATAACTTGTTGAAAATAATGTACTTGGATCAGTTGGTTTTCCCATTAATGTTTTTTGTGATGGATAACATATTCCTTGTTCATAATTATATGCAAATCCATAACAATTTGCGGTTCTTTTACAAAAATCTGCACAATCCCATACATTTAATCCTCTAAATCGTTCATCATAACCTTCAATATTCTTCTTTTTAAATAAATTATATATAAATATTAAAATAATTATAATTAATAAAACTATTAATAAGTTATTCATATTATATAATAAGAAACAAAATTAAAAAACGCAAAACATAAATAAAATTATATAATATAAAATATATGCAAACTAAAGAAACTAAAATAAAAAGTATATTAAAAAAACCAACAGAAATAGAGAATAAATTTATAATAAAGGAAATACATAATATAAAAAATCCAGATATTTTAGTTGATATAATTTATAAAAATTTTGAATATTTAAATGAACAAGAAAATTTAAATCATAATATTGATGAAATTAAAAGATTAGTTACTAATAAAGATTTTATTGGTTTATTTGTTTATACTACTACTGGTAAAATAATTGCTTATTTAGTTGGTGAAAAAAAAAATTTAAATGATGGTAGATATGTATATTATATTACTTATTTATTTGTTAGTCCTAAATATAGAAATAAAAAAATAGGTAGTCAAATTCTAAAAAATTTAGAAAATAAATGTAAATCATGGGGTATATTTTATATATTATTAACTTGTGATGTATATAATAAAAAAAATTATAATTTTTATGTAACTAAAGGTTATCTTGCTGATCCTATTTTAAAAAATAATACTAGACATGAAATATTATCTAAAAAATTATAAATTTTAATAATTAAAATTTATAATTTTTTAGATAATATTTCATGTCTAGTATTATTTTTTAAAATAGGATCAGCAAGATAACCTTTAGTTACATAAAAATTATAATTTTTTTTGTTATTTACATCACAAGTTAATAATATATAAAATAT
>Ga0172363_10003613_pt1 | contig 12574 bp, 8 predicted proteins | sample LakKivs2_kivu2a2_FD_114541 | JGI IMG/M metagenome (GOLD analysis project Ga0172363, IMG submission 114541) | Sediment microbial communities from Lake Kivu, Rwanda - Sediment s2_kivu2a2 | ecosystem: Environmental > Aquatic > Freshwater > Lake > Sediment | place: Rwanda: Western Province, Lake... | reverse complement strand
GGCGGGCTGGAAAATTTCCGCGACGGCATTGCCCTTGCTCAGGGTCAGGGGATTCCTGTGGGTCTCTATATTGAAGGATACGCTCTTGATGACCGTTCAACTATTTATCAGGCGCACGGCGAGGAATGGAAACTCATCCTGGCATCTGGACAGGACAGCCGCGATGGGCATGAAGTCATCATCTGTCCACACGTTGCCGCATGGCAGGATTATATGAAGGAATTATATTCTGCCGTGGTGGCGGAGACTGGCGCATACGCCATGTATATCGATGTGTTCGGACTGGCATCGCCGGCTTTCACCAGTTGCTATAGTCCGACCCATGGGCACCCTGTTGGACAGCCCCCGCTCAGGGGTGAGTTCGAGATGACCCGCAAGATACGTGAGGGATTGAATTCCGTCAGGCAGGGCATCCCGCTTTATACGGAATATACTCCAGCGGACGTCATCAGTCAATATCAGGATGGCTCATTTTCCTATACCATCTGGTATGGCGACAATGAGATTTCACCGACGGAGACCAACCTCTTCCGTTTTTGCTTTCCCGATTTCAAGCAGATTGAGCTCGTCAATGGCATGTTTTTAGCGCGCAACTGGACAGAGGAGGGGCTGAAGAAAGCCTGCTTTAATGGCGAAGGTATCTGGGTCAAGGGTGACCTTGCCTCATGGTATGACAGCCATACGATTGAATTTTATAAAAAATCCCATGAACTCTTTTCTGAACATGCCGATGCATTTACGAGTGACTCCATAAAACCCTTTTTGCCGGCGCTTATGGGAAATATATTTGTCCATCACTTCGGCAGTGGGGATAAACAGGTCTTCACATTTTACAACGCAAACTGGCGCGGGGTTTCGGGACCGCTTGTGGGTGTGGGCGTCATATCGGACGCTCATGTCGTTGACCTCTGGGGCGAGCACATGCTGGATAGTGTGGGGACATCGGCAAATTATGCAATTCAGGCAGGCATTTTTCCACGCGATATTGGGTGTGTTGGGATTTTTAAAAGACTCATTACCGCCACTTGCGTCGGCAACATGATTAATATTACACAGCTTTCAAGTAAAGCCGGCACCCACCTTGAACTGGTGGGCATCAGGGGTTCTGAACGGCAGGTGAAGAGTTTCATAAATCCCGCCCCCACGTTATTGCTTGACCTGAATACATATTTCGCCTTTCCGCCTGAAAAGGTCATTGTTAAGCTCAAGCATGATGATATCCTCTTAGACGAGGTCATTCTTGACCTTCCGGGTAATATATCAGAGGTGAAAGGTTGGCATCTCTATTAAGTCAGATATGTTTCCCTAATTTAATGGATATTGTTGACGTCCTCCTCGTGATGGAGGCAGGCACGGGATTTATGTTTACAGGGTGAAACGTGGGTCATCTAAGGTCTGACGGCGCGAAATGTCAGTGATGCTGTCAGGCGGCTGAAGAGCGGCGCGTCTGTGAGAGCAGTTCAATGATGAGCAGGATATTGCGCATGATGTGGTATGGGTCTTTAACCGGCAGAGCCACAACCTTCTGGACGGGTTTACCGAAGCGGTCACGAATCTGAATCCATTCTCCCACCTTTTTATCATCGTTTGGGAATGTGCAAAAGGTGTATTCATGCGCCATGTCGTAAAGTGTGTGAAAATCATCGTCGCCTGTCAGTTCATATCCCAGAAGTGTTGAGTAAAGCGCCTCCGAGTGGGGCCACCAGAGTTTTGTGTCCCATGTGTCAAGGATGAGGCGTTCAAAGGCGCTTCCGCTGATGTTTCCCTGCGGTTTGCCTCCTTTGCGGTCAATGAAACGAAAAAGCCCGCCATAATCGGCGTCCCAACCAAGTTTGAACATGGTCTTTATTGCATGGAAGGCTTTTGTGAGAAAATCTCTTTTATCGGTTCTTTCAGCGGTCGTTATGATAAACCACATGCACTCAATGGCATGACCGGGGTTCAGATGCCGGGCAAAGACCGTATTTGCCTCTGTGCCTTCCGGTGTTCTGATTTCAGCAATCTTTCCATCTTCAAAATAAAAACTCTCCATAATTTCGGTCATATAGCAGACAGATGTCTTCTCAAGTTCCAGCGCGCGCTCATGCCCGAGCGTCTTTGCGGCGGAGGAGAGTTCCTGTGTTACATTGAGCATTATCATGGGCATGGAGTGCGCCCTGAATCCGGCGGGTATGGGGTATGGCTCACTGCGCACATTGCCGGATTTTAATCTGCCATTCAGGTTGTCATAAAGTGCGAGTGCTTCGCCGAATGTCTCAACATTTTTCGCCACCCGCGCATATTCTGTAAACCCGAGGATGACAAAGCAATCCGCAAAATAGCTTGTGTCATAGCCCTCGCCAGCGATGCTCTCCTTTTTCTCGCCGGTCTCTGTCATAAGGAATGCGCAATGACCGTTTTCCATGATTACGTTGCGCCGAAGAAAATTCACGGTTTTTCCTGCATGGATTAAATACTCATCCGCTTCGCCGTCTATGAGCTTCCGCTGGCACATGTCTGCAATCCTTGACCACACCCAGACAAAACGCCCCTGAGACCATGTGTATTTATCCGTGCTCACAAGTCTTGAGCCAGCGTTATCGAAACAGGTAAAAACCCCGCCATATTTGCTGTCAATCGCCCGCCGCCAGAAGGGAAGAATTGTATCCATGAGGTGTCTTTTGTAAAAATCAAGAAGGCTCATAAATTTCACCCATGTGTGTCAAATCATTGAGATAGCATCATATCAGAAAGAAATAATTCCACTGCCGGCAACTGGATGACAGATAAACATGTCCGGTTCAAGATTCGCCGCATCATAATAGTGGCGTCCCAGGGCATACTGGAGATTTTCCCAGGCATCCTTATGAACCAGAGCCAGCATACAGCCCCCCAGTCCGGCGCCGAGAATCTGTGCCCCAACGACTCCCTCCACCGAAAGGGCAATGTCCGCCATGTGGTCAATCTGCGGGATACTGCACCCGTAAGCCCCCGGCTGATTGACCAGTTCCGCATGTGTTAGACCCCTGTGGGCATCTATGATGAGTTGCTCAATGGCATCATCTGAGTAATCGATGCGGAAAGGACGCGAGATACCCCCGCGCCCCCATACTGACACCCTGTCTCCATTGTGGGAGACGTTCATCCATCTTCCAAATGTCTCCACGTCACCTCTGGTGAGCAGTTCTGGACACATCCGACTGCGTTCACACTCTGCCAGACCATAAAGGACAATCGCACGTACTGGATAGGAACTCAGGGCATCCTTATTTGTGCTTGAATATTCTTCCACCGGAGCATGGGGAATATGTGTCATCACTTCATTCCTGGTCAAGGCATTCGGGAGCGCCTTGAGCATGGAGAGGAGTTCCGGATAGGAGATGCTTAAGGTGCGGGTATTGATGTCCCTTAAATGGTGGATTTTCATGGCATGGTCGGGAAATTTCATTTTGAGAAATTCCCTCCCGATATGATAACAGGCGACCCTGTGGTTGAAAATGTCCTTTGCCTCTGCCGTCTTGCGCGCCTTTTCTTGGGAATTGCAGATTACGAAGAGGTAGTTTGTTGGGAATGGGACAACATTTGTCACGCCGAACGGGAAGAAGCCAACCTGGACAACGTGGTTTCTCTTTGCGAATTTCATTGCGGCGTGGTCGCCTGCGCCGCCCCGTGTCCCCACATACCATTCCGCCTCGCCGCACAGTTCCACAAATTCCTCAGGGAGGACCTCAAGATTGTTGAGGTGTAAAATTGCCTCGGTTGCGGCAGCCACGATGGCGGAGGAGGAACTCACACCTGCCGCAATGGGGATGCTTCCGGATGCGAGGATATTCATGCCGCAGAGGTGCTTGAGCGGAAACTTTGCCTGAAAACGGATGATTGGGGAGATGATATATTGAGACCAATCGCCGTGCGATGTCTCCACCTTCCTGCGTACCTCATTGCTATTTACAAAATCGAGCCAATCACCGACAGTGTATCCTGAGAAAAGTTCATCGATATTCAGAAGTCTGTCCGGGAAATGGTGGATCTCCATATTGCACAGACGAATTTCCCGGTCATCCCTGACACCAGCTATAATGAAAAAATCCCGGTCAATCGCTATCATATTGCCATGACCGCCCTGGTGGTCGATATGGCGACCCATGATATTGACGCGTCCCGGGGCTCTTGAAATAAGGACATCCTCATCCCGGAAAATCTCCATGTATCTCTTCAGCATTGCCACGAGTTGACGTTTTTTCTCCTGCACGATGGGATGTCCTTCTCCATAGATTTGTCCCAGGGCGCGGATGGCGGATGGGCTTTCATCCTGGAGCGCCTTGAGCCATTCACCGGCTTGCCGGATGGTCTTCGGCGTCACCGCCAGCTCAATTTCTTTTTTTTTGTGTGAGTAATAATCCTGGATTACGCTCAGTTCCTCCGGCGTGTTGTAAGTCATGACCTCCTCCGGACAGGCAAGATGCACCATGTCAAGCCGTCGCCCCTGAGCGGTCAGGATGGCAATAATATCGGGCAGGTATTCCTCCTTTTGGGCATTGTCGGCAGTGAGATGTTCAACGGCGGAATAAAGGGCGTCCGCCTTGAAGAGATAGACAGACTGATTGGCATATTTTGCGCTGGCAATCTGTTCCGGCGTGATGTGATGCCCGCAGGAATAGAGTGAAAAATCCGACTCTGCAATGCATGACTTAATTACTTCGGTTGTAATGGGATTTCCCGCCTTGATGATATCCCAGAGTGAGCCAAGGGCAACTGATGCCTTTCCCTCCTGTTTCAGATAGGAGAGGGCAAGATGTTCAGCCTCACGGGCGCTGACAAGACGTCCGGCAGTCATCTGTTTCAGAGATGTCAGGAGCTCATATCGGGCAATGTCAAAGACCTCAACGTTGGCGATGACATTTTCTCTCTCATCACAGATGATACGTCCCGCGTCCGGGAAGTCTGAAATATCCCCAACCACGAAGGTGAGGTCGTTTCCCCCTTCGCGAAATGTCTTGATGAGGCGGGTGAGAATTGATTCCTCCATCACCTTGTCACCGGCAATAACCAGCACGTCACCCTTGAAATTCACAGACGAGAGGAAGCGCGCCGCCATTTTTGCCGCATTGCCGGTGCCGGTTTGTTCCCTCTGGTAAACAAAGGAGACATGTGTAGTGACAGATGAAGCCGCCTCCATGACCTGTTCCGCAAGCGCCCCGATTACAATGCAGTGCGCATCTATCCCACAGCGCTCATAAAGCTCAATTGAGCGCTCAATGACGGTTTTATTCTCAAGCGGGAAACACACCTTGTGCAGTCTGGGATTCCTCATGCGTGTTCCTTTCCCCGCCGCAAGTATCACAGAAACCATCTTTCGCTCAGAGAACTTTTTGACATCCTGCATCATTGTATCGCTACTCATCTGTTTATAGATAAAGATTTTAATACTACCACGAAGACACAAACACCAGTATAATTTTATTCTTTCTTAGTGTCCGCCTCAGGCGGATTGTGACTTTGTGGTTTATATACATGGCATCTTCATTTGTAAATGGGAATGTTTGCCTTTTTGTGACCGGGTGGATTGAGAAAAGCGGCGAGAGGGTGAAAAATGTATTGATTATTAAAAAATGGTGTAAATAGTTTATAAGCCAAATGAGTTAATTCACCAACCGATTTTTAGAAATATATAATTTCAATAAGGGAGGATAATCATGAAGGAAAAGAGACCCCTTGTGAGTGTTATTTTGCTTTGGAACAAGGATGTCCAGTATCCGGCGGCTGACTTTACGGCTACTATTGAAAGCCTTCTGGGTCAGTATTATCCTGAGAGGGAGATTATCATTGTGGATGGCTCGGGCAAGAAGTCGGACACTCCCTATCTTTCCGTGGAGATGGCGAAAAGGGTGCGGCTTGTAAAGGGAGAGTTCAAAAACCGCGCCGCCTATTTCAATGCCGGCATCGCCAGAGCAAGAGGTGCATACATTCTTATTGTTAATACCCTTGAAAATGCCATCACATTCCGACATAGCGCACTTGACACCTACGTTGTCACTGCGGAGCGCAATCCGAAGGCGGGCATGATTTATTGCGATTACGAACGCATCGCACCTGATGGAAGAGTGACTGAGGTCCACCTCCTGCCTTATCACAAGGGGCGTGTGCGTGACGCCGTGGATTTCGGAAAGGCACTTTTCTTCTCCGCCCCTGTGATAAAAAAACTCCGGGGTCTCAAGGAGACATACGATGCCGCCGACCTGTATGACCTGCGATTCCGCGCATCCGAAAAGGGCGACCTCATCGGCATAGGGAACCGCTTTAACGGCTCGCTTTACAGCGTAAAGGAGCTGGCGGCTGGATTTGACGTCTTTTATTATCTCAAGGCGGGCAAGAAGGTTGCCCTCGAACTCGAGGATGCCTGCACCGAGCATCTGAAGCGCATCGGTGCCTATCTTGCCCCGGGGCAGAATTATCACCCCGTTCGTTATACTGCCGATGAAGAAAAAAAGTTTAAATGTCTCTTCACGGTCATCACACCGGTTTTCAACCGACCGGAGTTTATCCGCGCCGCCATCGAGTCTGTTCAGGCGCAGACCCTTGGCAAAAAGGTGGAAATGATAGTCGTCTGCAATGGAGGAGAGAATGACCCGACCTGCGATGCCGTTCGGGAATACATGATTGGCGGTCCCCGATATGACCCCCAGAAACCCGATGTTGATTTGATTGTGACGGACGTCAACAATCTGGGAATTTGCTTCAACCTTGCCCTGAAAAAGGCTCGCGGAAAGTTCTACCTGCAGTTGGATTCTGATGACCAGTTGACACCTGATGCCGCTGAAAAGGTTCTCGCTGTCTATGAGTCCGATAAAAGAATCGGGATTGTAATTGGCTCATATGAGGTCTGGGAGAAAAAGCCCACCGGTGAAATCTTCCGACGCGAGGATATACCCGTTGTCACCCATGATGAATGGACAGAGGAAAACGGGCGTAACAATCTCCTCCGCATCAATGGTGCGGGTGCGCCCCGTTCAGCACATATCAAGGTTATATGGGAAATGGGCGGCTTTGCCTGCAATGATGAACCATACTGCCGCAACTATGGCGAAGATTATGCCCTCGTCAACAAAACCGTTGAAAAATACCGCATGGGACGCGTGTGGGAGCCGATTTACAAGGTCATCCGCCACGCCGGCGGCACAGACCACGCCATCAATCAGGAAACCATCGACCTGAACGACAATGCCAAAGACCACATGCGGCTGTTAGCCATTGGGCGCCGCCAGGATATTAATCGCAAGGCAAAGAAAAGGTAATCCAAAGTTACAAATAAGGAGGGATATGATGGGACGCATTATTGGATTGGTGGTAATATTCACTTTGATAATGTCTGCGGCGATGGCGCAGGAGAATATGCAGGCTTCGGTGGTTCATGACCCACCTCCGCCTTTTGTTCCCGACCCCAATAATCAGTATAGCTTTCCGACAGGCACCTCTGTGGCAAAAGGAGACCCATGGCTGAATCTACCGCCAATAGATTATGCCCCGCCGCCTTATGCACGTTACATGAAGGGATTGCGCATCTGTCTTGACCCGGGGCATGGTGGGTATCAACACCTCAAGGATTACAAATCCACCGCATCGGGTTACAGCGAGGCAGTCATGGACCTCGAGGTGGCACGTTATCTTCGGGAGTTTCTCCTCAAATCTGGCGTCACCGTTGTCATGACCCGCGATGGTGACTGGGACTTGAAAAAGGATTATAGCGAGGCGCTCGCCGCACGTCCAAAGTTGGCGGAAGTCGACAATTGCGACCTCTTTATCTCCATGCACCACAATGCAGGTTCAAACAGCGAAACCAATTTTCCCTCTGCTTTCTATCATGCCTTTCCGGGTTACATTTATTCCGATATCGATATCGGGAAGTCGATTGTGAATGAGATTGAATACTGGATGCGCCTGCCTGGATTCGCCGGAACTGGACTTTATTCAGATTATCTTCTGTATAACAACACAGGTCTTGCCGTGTTACGTCAGGCGACAGTGCCTGCAATTCTGATTGAGGCGTCCTTTTTCTCAAATCCAGATGAGGAGGTCAGACTGAAGAATCCTGATTACCTGAGGCGTGAGGCGTGGGCTTATTATATCGGAATTGCAAAATATGTCCGTGATGGCATGCCGAAGGCAGAGCTTGTCTCTCCGGCGGATGGTATCCTCAAAGGCAATGACCAGAAGGTGCAGTTCCACCTTGTGGATGGCGCGCCTGAGGGATGGGGTTCCAAGGGTGCTCCACGCATTGTGAAGTGGTCAATCAATCTCACGATTAACGACATGAATGTGCCTTTTGAATACGATGAAACGAGCGGGATTTTGACGTATCAGCCCCCGCAGGTTCTTCAGGCGGGGAAATATGATTTCGTAGTGCGCTATGTCAATGTGCGCAAAAATTCCAATATTCCCAGAATTTATACCATAACCGTTCAGCCATAATAAAGGGGAACAAATAAAGCGAGAGGGTTTTATCTTCCAAAAAGGAAGGATAAAAATCCTGCGCGAGGTTTGAGTGCAGGATTGCGGACAAAATCAAGCGCCGCCCTGAGGAGCTTCTGCTCATAATCAGGGCGGTGTTTTTTTAACTTGAGCGAGTCAAGATATCCAGGGAGGTCGCGACCAAGGCGCGCCATCGCCCATCCAGCCGCTGTCACCAGTTTATCAGCAACAAGACCCGGGTCACCGCTCAAGTCTGCCTTGCGTTCTTCGGATAGGAGTTTCTCAAGGAGTTCACGCCTTTTATCTTCCGGGAAATTCTCAATAGGGAAGTGGTGCAGGGCATTTACTGCAATGACAAAATTATATGGGTTAAATCCGGATAAAAAACCGAGCATGAGGTCGTATTGTTTTTCAGGCGTGGCGTTTATAAATTCCTGCGCTGTAAGCGTGGCGCCCACGTTGCGCCGGATGTCGTCGTCCGTCTCATTCTCGTGCCGTGCCTTCAGCTCCTCCGGTGAGAGGGAGATGTGGAGAGGTTTCTGAGTGGAGTAATCCAGGAGGGGCTGGACACTTCGGTCAAGTAGGAGGCGGGGTTTTTTCAGTTCGGGTCTCTCACCCCAGTATTGATAATGCGGACAGACCATTGCCCAGGGATATTCAAGCACGATGCGGCGGAGACGGCAATAACCATATCGTCCGGGACCGCGCCCACTGAGTTGCAACAGGTCCATCACGCAATCAACGCATCGTCCCTCAATAATTATCTCGCCTTCCATCATTTTTCTCAGTGAGTAATATGGGATGAAATGGTTTTCATTTTGTTATTGTTTTTGAATTTTCCTTTCTTTCATAGCCCCTGTGGATTCATCCTGTCAATTTTTTCCGAGTTTTCAAAATTTTCCCCTACTGCGTGTGTCTCTTCAATTTTAATGCATCTGATTTGCGCAAGCGGGAAGGCGATTCTTACAAGGAGAAAGAAAAGACCCAAATCAAGAATCAGCAGGAACCCTGCATAATAAATCTCCCCGAAGAAAAATCCGAGGAGAGGCATGAAATTCATCACGCGAATTTTCCACGTGATGAGTTTTTCCAGTTTGACCATCGGCTCATGTTTCAGCCGGGTTTCAATGTCGGCGCGGAACTGGTTCAGGGGGAAATTCGTGCCGGGGCATTCTGTGTGGGTAATCTGCGCTTCCCTGTGACCCATAACACAGCGGGGAGGGATGTGATAACGGCGACAGAGCGTATCAACAACTGCAGTGAGCGTTGCCATCTGTTTTGGTGTGGGATGTGTTGTTGATAAATCTCCAACAAGGCAGATGTGGATTCCCTTGAAGTTGTAATAATCAGACCATGTGCGGAAAAAGTCGCGGATGCTTTTCGGATGGAAACTGTAAACCACGGAGCGACAGCCGCCGCCCAACTGCTGACGCAACCACCTTCCTCCCTGCTGTAGTTCGCCATCACCGGCGCCGTTGCCGTTGCCGATAATCAGATGGTAAAGCATGGTGTCATTGAATGGCCATGCGCCCCCGCGGGCGTAATGTCCCGCGCGGAACATACGCACGCTACCAAATTTTGTGGCGCTGTGGTGAATGATAATGTAGTCCCAGCGTGATTTGAAAAAATTGAAATGGACGAACAGATAGGAAATAAAAAGGATTAGTAAATATCCGGCGGCGCGCTTGAGGTAAAGACTCGGCATGTTAATGTTTATTTTCCGGTTTTGTTATCGGTTCTGATTTTTATTTTTCGCCACAAGTGAAGCGAGTCCGCGCTTCAGCAGGACACCCGTTACCTGGCGCCGCCATTCAGCGGTGGAGCGGATGTCATCGATGGGACGGATTTCACCCTGTGCCAGTTCTGATGCCTTCTCAAGGACATCCAGTGTTAATGTCTTGCCTTTGAGAAATTCCTCCACAGACACACTGCGCAGGACAGTCGGCGCCACAGCCCCATAAGCAATGCGGGCATCCGTGACAGTTCCGTCCATTGCTAAAGAAATCTGTCCCGCCACAGAGAGTTTATTGATAGAGAGTGCGCGACGCTGTCCGCTCGTCAGGTAAAAAAAATTCTCCGGCTGTTTGGGAATGGGGAACTCAATATATGTGAGAATCTCGTTGGAGCAGAGCATTGACTCCTTCGCTCCCTTGAAACAGTTTGTGATTGGGAGACGGCGTTCGTCTGAGACTGACTTTAATATGACCTCCGCCTCAAGGACGTAAAGAGCTGGTATTGTGTCGGCGCTTGGTGATGCGTTGGCGATATTTCCCCCGATGGTTCCGCGATTGCGGATTTGAGGCGAACCAACGTTCCCTGCAGATTCAATGAGTATCGGCGCACTGGTATGCAGGACATCTGAGCGCATTAGCAGGTCAAACGTCGCAAGCGCACCGATGCGGATTCTTCCACCAGTCGTCTCAATGATGCCGAGTCGGGGTATCCTGTCAAGGAGGATAAGGATGCGTGGGCGCAGGGTGCCTTCCTTCATACGCACAATGAGGTCGGTGCCTCCCGCCAGAGGCATTGCGCCTTCAGCGCCGTGTTTATTCAGGAGAGCGAGTGCATCATCAAGGTTCGTCGGCACAAATGCTTGAAAATCTGGGAGAAACATACGTCTCCTCAAAAAAGGGCTTTAGAATAGGATATACATTGCACTGCTGAGGGCGCCTGTTTCAAAAACTACAATCAAAATGCTCAATACTAACAAGGTTATAATGATTGGAATTATCCACCAGAGCTTGCGTTGGCTCAGGAATTCAAAAAACTCTTTCAGGATTTCCAACCGTTCCCTGTAATGATACAGTGCATAGAACAGGGTGCCAACAACGGCGAGGAAGATAATCAGAAATACAAGTTTGAGCGACATTTTATACCCCCGATGACTTTTTTCTCAATGTCTTGAAGATAGACCCAGCCGCCCTGAGATGCGCCTTCAATTGGGCAAAATTCTTTATACGTCCGAGCTCCTTCAGGATTCGCCCGGGGCGGAGATAGAATGACCACATGGCGCGGGATTGCGCCTCAATGAGTTCCCCCGCTGACAATTCCTGCGTCCGCAGGACAGCCGACCCTTCCTCCTCATAATCATTCCAGTCGGTGGACTCCAGCCAGTTGTTTTGCCGTGCTATCTCATACAGTTCCGTTCCGGGGAAGGGTGTGGCAACGTGAAAGTTGACGTAATCGGGATTGATTTCCCGCGCAAACCGTATGGTTTCTTCGATGGTTTCCCGGCTCTCGCCGGGCAGTCCCAGGATAAAATATGCCATGGAAAGAATTCCCGCCTTGCGCGTCATGCCGATAGCATGGCGGGAGTTTTCAGTCGTTATCATTTTTTTGCAGTCGTCCAGTATTTTCTGGTTGCCCGATTCAACACCGTAAGAGATGAGCATGCATCCCGCCTTTTTCATCATCCGGAGCATTTCAGCATCCACTGCATCCACGCGGCTGTTGCAAATCCAGCGGAATTTGACACCGCGGGATAGAATCTCGCCGAGGAATGTCACCACCCATTTTTTATTAAGCGTCAGTGAATCCGTCATGAATACAACATTCCGGATACCGAGTTCATTTTTCAGTTGTTCAATTTCAGAGATGACGTTTTGCGGGCTTCGTGTGCGCACCTTATTGCCCCAGACCTTGCCCGCTCGGCAGAAGGTGCATTTCCACGGGCATCCGCGCGTCGGGATTACCGTGGCGAAGGGTTCGTTTTCAAAAAAGGGCATTCGGTATCTATCATTTGGCAAAAGATGGCGCGCGGGAAAGGGGAGGGTGTCGAGATTTGCGATATAGGGACGTTGCGATGTGATGATAATCTCCCCATTTTTTTTGATGGCGAGTCCCGGAATGCCCTGCAACCCGCCCTGCCAGTTAAGAATCACCTCATCGAGCGTTCCTTCCGCCTCATTGATGAAGATGAGGTCGGCGCGCGACTGGGAGAGGGCTTCCTCTGGAAGGGCTGAGACATGCGTCCCCACAAAGGCATACACAGCCGGCTTGGCAGACTTGAGTTGACCGATGATGTATGCATCGTTTCGGAATGTGGGTGTTGTGGTATTGGTGACGACAAAATCAGGAGCAAATTCGCAAACAATGTCTTTCAGTTGTTCCAGAGTCTCACCCGTTG
>Ga0172363_10003612_pt1 | contig 12574 bp, 11 predicted proteins | sample LakKivs2_kivu2a2_FD_114541 | JGI IMG/M metagenome (GOLD analysis project Ga0172363, IMG submission 114541) | Sediment microbial communities from Lake Kivu, Rwanda - Sediment s2_kivu2a2 | ecosystem: Environmental > Aquatic > Freshwater > Lake > Sediment | place: Rwanda: Western Province, Lake... | reverse complement strand
CTTAGCCAGAGAAAAGGCATATTCCAATATTCTTTGTTTGGTAGCAAAGCGTGTTAAAATAGAAGGGAGGTGATATTAAATTAAAAATAAAAATGAAAAAACGGGTTTTTTCGGGGTTAAGACCGACTAATTTAGTGCATATTGGTAATTATTTGGGGGCAATTAAAGGCCAAATTGAACTGCAAAATAGGCCAGAATTTGACTGTATCTATTCGGTGGTGGATTTGCACGGTATCACGACACCGTTTAAACCAAAAGATTTGCAAAACCAGATTAAAAATTTGGTTTTGGATTTATTAGGGGCGGGATTAGATCCTCAAAAATGTCACTTAGTGATTCAATCCCAAGTTCCAGAACATGTAGAATTAGCCTATTTGCTTGGAACAATTTATCCAGTTTCCCGGCTGGAAGATTTGCCGACTTATAAAGAAAAAAAACTGGAAAATCCTAACTACATTAACATGGGGCTTTTATATTATCCAGTTTTAATGGCGGCGGACATTTTGATTTATAAAGCGGATACGGTCCCGGTTGGAAAAGATCAGGTGCCACATATAGAAGTTACCAGAGAGTTTGCCCGGATCTTTAACCGCATGTTTGGTAAGACTTTTCCTGAGCCTCAAGCCTATTTAATGGAAGGTGCCTATGTACCATCCTTAAAGGGTGAAGGGAAAATGAGCAAGTCGGTTGAGGGAAGCTATATTTTATTAACGGATGATTTGGAAACGATTAGGAAAAGATTAGCGGGAGCTCCGACAGATTCCGGTAAGGCCGAAAAAGTTCCCGAAACTGGCGGGGTGACTAATTTGCTAACCTTAGTGAAATTATTTGAGGGAAATGAGGCCTATGAGGGATATGTAAAGCAGTATTTAAATGAAGGCATTAGATATCAGGATTTAAAACATGATTTAGCTAACGCTATTTATGAAGAATTAAAACCAATTCAAGAGCAAAGGAGATATTTTGAGGAAAATCCAAAGTTGGTTGAAGAAATTTTGGAGGAAGGAAGAGAATATTGTTCCCAAATTGCCAGTCAGACTTTAAGAGAAGTGAAGGAGAAGATGGGATTAATCAAATTAGAAGAAAGGAAGAAGCCTGTAGATCCTTAGAGAAAGAGTCCTTCGTGCCACCCCACCACGATTGTCTTTGAGGGTAAGTCCTATGGAGTATATTCCTGATTTTGTGGGTTTTCCGGAAATTAGGCAACTAATTTGTTTTCTTCGTTGAACTATTGAGGTTTTACAAGGTCCCTTAGGAATTCCTGGAGGAAGATTGGTAATCGTCATGGTCAAAATATTATCCAAGTCTAAATCATAACCAGAAATAGTAGCCGTATAGGTTTTTCCTACCCGGCCAATAGGTAAAGAGATGGTGGTGATCACTGGTAGGTGGTTAAGAGAAACAGTGGGAGTTGGAGTTAATATTGGATGTGGTGAGGGAGTAAACCAAGTTGTTGGTCGAGGGGCCAAAGTTGGGGTCACAAGACGATTTTTGAAAGCCTGAAGGCGTAGATTTTTGAAATAAATATTTCCCGAATTTCCTTTATTTCGCTGCGAATCACTATACATCAACACGAAGTTGTCTTTGTATTCCGAACCAAGGGGACTTTCAAAAAAACGACCATAATAATAAATCCAATTTTCTGGCGGATATCCGCCATAGGTTCTTATTTCTGGTGACCACCATTTTTGATTATCAGCATGAAAATACATATAAAGTCTCATTTCTTGGCCATTTTCTTGCCATTGAACTTCAAGGGTGGTATAGGTTGGGTTACCTGGGTCAGAGGAAACTCGGACATTTGGAACTTTGGCAAAGAATTTTTTCCCATTGGCAACAAGATAAAAGTCATCTGCTTGTAAGTAAACCTGTGGAGTACTCCACTTTATTGGGTTTAACACGGCGGGAGAGGGAGTTAAAGGGGGAGTTAATTGAGGACTGGGTGAAAGAGGGTGGGTAGTAGGAGTTAAACTTTCAACCACATTAATTGTCACGGTGAGACTGGAAGCGCCATAGAAATAGCAATCAGGAGGACTAACATTTATGTTACATGTTTGGCCGTCTATGTAAAAAGTAGAATTCGTTTTTCCTAAAATTTTTGGCGGAACGACTTTAACTAAGGTATTAACTGCTTCTTCCCAGGGTTGAACTATTTTAGTGGTAGTACTTTTCTGAGAAGTCCAATTTCCATCAAAACCGATAAATGACATTATATTGTTAGGAGAACTTTGGTACATGGTAGTGTTATATAAGGGTTTGCCAGTTCTATTGGTGGCAATTAGTGTTGTTTGGTAATAACAATTGGGATCTCCTAATTTACAGGTAATTTCAGTTTGATAATTAGTCAAGCGTAAACTATAAGCACCTACTTGGATGGGAGATATAGTTGGTGCTAAGGTAGGAGTAATAATGACCGGTGGAGTAGCTGGAAGAGGGACCTGGGCTTTTTGGCGGAGTTTGACAGGGGTCAAGACAGCTAAGACAGATAAAGGAATAATTAGGATAAAAAACAAAAAGAATATTAAGGAGATTTTTTGATTACTGGTTAGCTTTCGCCAGAATTTTAATTTTTTTTCTAAATTTTTTTTAAAAGTCAAAAATATTTTGGAAAGGTTCATCATTTTAAGACTATAATGTTCTAAAATGCTTGTCAATAAGATGAAGATAATTTTTAAGTTTGTTTTTCTTTCAGGACTTTTTCTTTTACCTTTAGTTTTTTGGCCGCGGGCAAAGGTTCCTTATGAGATTCCCAAAGTCTGGTTTTTCCAAAGATGGGTGGAGTTGTTAGGGGTGTTGGGGATGTTAGGGATGTTAGGGGTTGTAGGGAAGATGAGGGAGATGGGGGAGAACGGAGAGAGAAAGAGGATTTTTTTGGTTGTGCTAGTTATTCTCTTTGTCTTAATAGCCTCTCTTTCTTCTTTATTAGGGGTTGATTTTGAGAAGAGCTTTTGGGGAAATTATTATCGAGGGGACGGGCTATTAACTCTCTTCTATTTGGTTGCTTTCTTTTCCTTTTTGAATCTTTTTTGGGAAGAATCCTGGAAAATACCAGTAGCGATGGCTTTAAGTTTAGGGTGTTTTGGGACTAGTCTGTGGACCTTATTTTTAGGATTTAGATTTCATATTTTAAAAGATGCAAGCGTTTATCGGTTCGGTAATGCAATTGGGGCGACTTTTGGTCAACCAAATTTTTTGGCGGGTTATCTTTTAGTTTGCTTGCCTTTTGTGGCTTTTTTAATTGGTATAGCTAAAGGAAAAAAAAAGAAACTTTTTTGGTGGATGGTTTTTGTCTTTGAAATTGGCGCTATAGTTTTGACATTATCCCGGGCCGGGATTTTGGGAATTTTTCTTTTTGGGATTAGTTGGTTTTTGCTTAAAAGAAGAAAATTTTTGGGGATTTTGGGGGTGTTGGGGATGTTAGGGGTATTGGGGTTAGTTTTTCTTTTTACGGCTAAAAATGGCTTTATGCAGGAAGGAAGAGAGAGAATCTTTACTAAAGGGATTTTGGCTTTTAGTAAAAGACCAATTTTTGGTTGGGGATGGGCAAATTTTGATTACGCTTTTAAGTCGGTAAAATGGCCAATTATGTTTAATCAGGATGTTTATGTAGACAAAGCCCACTCTAATCTTTTGGAGATTTTGGTAACTACCGGTATAGTCGGCTTTTTAATTTACGCGACGATTATTCTAATGACAACCAAGATTTTATATAAAAGAGCAGAAAAGGGAGAGTGGGAGAGAGCTTTGCTTTTAGTTTTTTTGCTCTTTCTTTTTCATTCCCAAACAAATGTTATTTCTATTGCTGAAGAATTAATTTTTTGGATGATTTTGGGAATTGCCGCTACCAGTTAGTATGCTTGTTTCTCTTCATTTTTGAGAGTATAATTTTCTTATGGAAAATGGGAAAAATGGAAAAAATAACAGTAATTCCAATGGAAAGAAGAAGGTAATTCGTCGGTTTGAATTTAGGATAAATTTAAATCTTAAAAAAATTATTATTTGGATTTTAATTTTCTTTTTAGGTTTTTCTCTTTTAGTTCCCCTGCTTAAGCCGCCTTTGGTTGGAGAAGAAATTGATCTTTCTTCGGCCTTAAAAGACATTAAAGAAGGAAAAGTCAAAGAGGTTTATGTGGAGGGAGATCGGTTAGCTTTGACCTATCAGGACGATAAACATTTTCTTTCCCGTAAAGAAACCGGAGAGAGCTTTGTTAAGACCTTAGAAACCGCGGGAATTGATCCTAAAAATATCAAAATAAAAATTGCCGATCAAAGTTTGGCGCGAAATTGGGCGGATTTTCTTGGTGCAGTTTTACCAGTGATTTTAATGGCTGTCTTCTTTTATTTTATTTTTAAGCAAGCCCGCGGAGCTCAGGAATCAATTTTTTCTTTTGGCCAGTCAAGAGCGAGATTATTTGCCAAAGGAAAGCAGCAAGTCACTTTTAAAGATGTAGCGGGTGTTGATGAAGCCAAAAAAGAATTAGAAGAGGTGGTTGATTTTTTAAAACATCCTCAGAAATACCGTTTACTTGGGGCAAGAACTCCCAAGGGAGTGCTTTTAATTGGTCCACCTGGTTGTGGTAAAACCTTGTTGGCACGAGCGGTGGCCGGAGAAGCGGGGGTTCCTTTCTTTTCTATGGCAGGGTCTGAGTTTATGGAGATGTTGGTTGGAGTCGGATCAGCTCGCATGCGTGATCTTTTTCAGAACGCAAAAAGAAGTGCTCCCAGCATCATTTTTGTGGACGAGATAGAATCAATTGGCAGAACGAGGTCATTTGGAATTGCTGGAGGCCATGATGAGCGGGAGCAGACTCTAAATCAAATGTTGGTCGAGATGGACGGCTTTACTCCTAATGATAACGTAGTGGTAGTTGCCGCTACAAATCGGCCAGACTTACTTGATTCAGCCCTTCGTCGTCCCGGAAGATTTGATCGGACAGTGATGTTGGATATGCCCGATATCGAAGGAAGAAAGGCAATCTTAGCGATCCATGCTAAAGGGAAACCTATCGCTTCGGAAGTTGAGTGGGAGAAAGTAGCCAAAAGAACGGTTGGTTTTTCTGGGGCGGATTTGGAAAATATGCTTAATGAAGCGGCCATTTTAGCCGCCAGAGTTAATAAAAAAACTATTGATATGGAAGATTTAGAAGAAGCAGCCATTAAGGTTAAATTAGGACCAGAAAGGAAAAGATTTCAATCAGATGAAGATAAAAAACTAACCGCTTATCATGAAGCTGGTCATGCTGTTGTTAATTATTATTCTGGCCACATGGATCCGGTTCACCGAATTTCTATTGTCGCCAGAGGTATTAGCTTGGGTCATACCCTAATTTCTCCAACTAAAGACCGAACTCATGAAACCAAAACAAGGTTGCTTGAACAAATTCAAGTGATGATGGGTGGTCGAGCAGCGGAAGATTTGGTTTTCAAAGAGATGACCACAGGAGCGGCTAATGATATTGATCAAGCGACCAGAGTCGCCAGGGCCATGGTGATTGAGTTTGGGATGAGTGATTTGGGACCAATAAATTTAGGACCACAGGTTGATATCAGTGAAATGGGCAGAATTTGGTACGAGCCGGCTCAAGTCTCGCCCCAAATGCAGGCTAAGATTGATGAGGAAACCAAAAAAACGACCGATGCTGCTTACAAGAATGCCCAAACAATTTTGAAAAATAACCGGAAAAAATTAGATAAAGTGGCCGAAGCCCTTTTAGAAAAGGAAACTTTAGAGGAAGAAGAATTTGAGAGATTGATGAAATAATCTCAATTATTAAATTTTTAAATTGTCCAATTGAGAAGTTAACTGCCCGGAAGGGCGGTTTTTGTTTTAAAAAGAAAGGAGGTGGAGACCAAAAATGAGGAGAGAAATTATTGTTGATGGTTACAAAATTTATCCTGAGACAATTCAATATTTACCAGAACAAAACTTAGTTGAGTTGTTTAGGAGAATCTGGAGAGATCCGTCTTTACTATTAAAAATTGGATTAAAAGAGCCAAATCTGGAAGGGGCAGTGACTGAGCTAAAGAGGGAAAGAGCTTTGTTGTCAAGGCGACAATGGACCCAGTCGCAATGGAACAGAGTTGGTCATCTTTTATTTTCTGAAGTTGAAGATGTGGCTTTAGACCGCATGGAAGAAGAATTGAGAAGGCTCAATGAGAACAACCAAGATACAGGGAGAATAGATTTATTTTTATCACGTACCCTACTCGCTGTAAGACACGAACAAGAAGCGAGGAGAGAAAATACTGTTTTCTTATGACCACAAAAGAAAATTCAAGAGAGAATTGTGGTAAAATAGATTCATGGCCGAAGAGAAGAATCGTCTTGTTTTAATTGACGGTCATGCTATACTCCACCGTGCTTACCATGCTTTACCACCACTAACAACAAGAAGCGGAGAATTAGTTAATGCAGTTTATGGTTTTTGCACGATTCTTTTAAAAGTTATTGACGACTTAAAACCCCAATATTTGGCCGTGGCTTTTGATACTCCAAAGCCAGTTTTCCGACAACAAGAATTTATTGGCTATCAGGCCAAAAGGCCGAAAATGGATGAAGAGTTATCTGGCCAGATTGAAAAAGTTCAACGAATGGTTAAGGCTTTTGAAATTCCCATTTTTGCGGTTGAAGGATATGAGGCAGATGATACAATCGGGACTTTGTCCCGATTAGCTCAAAGCTCAAAGCTCAAAGCTCAAAGCTTGGAAATAATTATTGTTACCGGGGATCGGGATTTATTCCAGTTAGTTGACAAAAAAACTAAGCTTTATATGCCTATTCGAGGAGTCTCCGAAGCTCAATTGTTTGGGGAAAAAGAGGTTGAGGAAAAAATGGGAGTAAAACCCAAACAGATCGTAGATTATAAAGGCCTGGTTGGCGATTCTTCTGATAATTATCCAGGAGTACCAGGAATTGGGCCAAAGACAGCCGTAGAATTACTAAAAAAATTTGGGTCCTTAGAAGGAATTTATAAATCAATTAAAAAAATTGAGAACAAAACGGTTAAAGACAGATTGAAAGAGGGTAGAAAGAGTGCCAAATTATCTAAAAAATTGGCCACTGTTATAAGAAAGGTCCCGATTGAGATTGATTGGGAGAGATTTCAGTTAAAAGATTTAAGAAGCGAGGAAGTGATTAATGTTTTAAAGGATTTTGGTTTTAAATCTCTGGTTAGCCGACTAAGTGGGGGAGAACCAAAAAGAGATAAGAAACAAGAAGGGATTGAACAAGAGAGGCTATTTTAACCATAAAAAAGGGGAGGAAACCGATTGCTCGAGTAACCTCCCCATGAAGCTGATAGATTGCTATCAGTAAGGTTATCTTACCAAAAAAAATGGATTTGTCAAGTCCTAAAATTAAAGTTGCTATAGTTCATGATTATTTGAGAGGAGAAGGAGGAGCAGAGCAGGTTTTACTGGCTTTGCACGAGATCTATCCTGAGGCGCCAATTTTTACTATTTTTTCTAGTATTAAAAAGACTAGCACTTTGGCAGAGAAATTTAAGGATGCAAGAATAATTGAAAGTTGGTTTGGAAAATTACCATATAAGGAAAGACTCATCTCTCCCTTAAGATTTTTAATCCCTTTCATTTGGAAAAGTTTTGTCCGCCAGCTGGCGGATTCCGGCTATGACTTGGTTATTTCCTCGGCCAGCTGGGCAATTACTAAAGGATTTAGCTCCGGCAAACTTAAAGAAGTTTGTTATTGTCATACACCACCCCGTTATCTTTATGGTTATGAAACATCAAAAGATTGGCAAAAAAATGTTTTTATTCGAGTTTATGCCACCATAGTTAATCACTTTATGAGACTTTATGATTTTCATCAAGCACAAAAAGTGGATTTTTTTATTGCTAATAGTAAAGAGGTGCAATCAAGGATTAAGAAGTTTTACCGAAAGGAATCAACGATTATTTATCCGCCGGTAGAGATGCCCAATAAGCTCAAAGTTCATCCGCCAGCTGGCGAATCAAAATTAAAAGGGCAAGAATATTATATTACTGGAGGGAGACTGGAGAGGCCGAAGAATTTTGATTTGATAATTAAAGCTTGTAATGAATTGAGAGTGCCGTTAAAAATCTATGGAGTGGGGCCGCAAATGGAATATTTAAGAAAATTGGCCGGTTCAACAACTGAGTTTTTGGGATTGGTGACAGACGAAGAAAAGTTTAAACAATTGGCAGGCGCAAAAGCTTTTATTGCGATGGCAACTGACGAGGATTTTGGAATTACGCCGGTTGAGGCAATGGCCGCAGGAAGACCGGTGATTGCTTATCGAGGCGGAGGTTACTTAGAGACGGTAGTTGAGGGAAAAACAGGGGTTTTCTTTAAAGAAGCGACGGCAAGGGGGCTAGTTAGGGGTATTAGGGATTTTAGGGAGGTTGAGGGAAAGATAAAGCCACAGGATTGTCGAAAGCAAGCGGAGAAATTTAGCAAGCAGCGATTTATTAATCAAATTCGTGAATTTTTGTCTACCGTCACTTTTCCCTAATTTATGGTATAATCAGTGTGGGTTTGGTATGAGAATTAAGATTGAAAAACTTCGCCGGCGGGATTTACCCGCTTTTTATTCGCTTTTTAAGAAAGCTTTGTTTGAAGATTTTAAAGAATATTCTCCAGAAGTTGCCTCTTTTCAGTTCAAAAGGCACCGCAAGACAAATCTTTTAAGGTGGATTAAACAAGGGGAAGAATATGTTTTTTTGGCTAAAAATGAAAAAGAAAAAGTAACTGGAGTTTTAGTCGCTCAAAGAATTATTGGGGGAGTAAGTAATTGTGACTGGTTAATTGTTCCTAAGGAATTCCGAAGGCAGGGAATAGGTACAAAACTTTTAAGGTTTTGGGAGAATTGGATTAAGAGAAATAAGGGTCATATGTTAACTCTATCTTGTGCCAGAAGGAATACGGGGTTTTATAAAAAGCGTGGTTTTAAAAAATATGGTTTTATCCAAGGAGGATATTTTGGGAATAGTGAATATCTAATGTTTAAAAGATTAGGAGAATGGAATCAAGAAAGCTTGAAGGGTAGGGATAGCTAAGATAACAATAAGGAGGAATGATGCCTGAGCTTCCAGAAGTAGAAACCATTAGAAAAAGTCTTCAAAGTGCTATTGTTGGTAAAACTATTAAAGATATTGAGGTTAGGAAGGCCAAGATTTTCAAAGGCAATCCTAAAGAAATAATAGGAGAAAAAATTGAAGGAATTGAACGAAAAGGTAAAGTTTTAATAATTAAACTTAGTTCCAACAAAAGTCTTTTAGTGCATTTTAAGTTAACTGGACAAATGGTATGGGTAGGAGATAGAGACAGAGTAAGACCTGCCCGCCAGCAGCCTGAGCCTGCCCGCTTCGCATTGCGAAGTAAGACGGGCGGGCCGCAGGCGATGGCAGGCGGAGACAGAGCGATCTTGGAACATCCAATACCGTTTGCAGGGACGGAATTGCCAGCAAAAACGACTCATGTAATTTTTACCATTAATGGAGGTAAGCTTTTTTACAATGACTTGCGACAGTTCGGCTGGATCAAAATCATAAGTGACCTAAGTAACTTAAGTGACTTAGGAAAATTAGGGCCAGAACCGTTTGATAAGGAATTTACCGCTGAATATTTAAGGCAAATCTTTTCTAAAATCTCCAAGCCAATAAAATTGGTTTTAATGGATCAGGAAAAGATTGCAGGAATTGGAAATATTTATGCTAACGAGGCTCTTTTTGAGGCAGGAATAGGGCCGGCCAAGCCGGCCAAGCAATTAGGTAATGAAGCAATTGAGAAATTAAGGGGAGCAATTATAAAAGTTTTAGAAGAGGGATTAAAGTATGGGGGGTCCTCGGCTAAGGATGAATCATATATTAAGCCCACGGGAGAACCAGGGGAATATCAGAAACATTTTCGTGTTTACCAGCGAGACGGAGAAAAATGCATAAAATGTGGAGGAGTTATAAAAAGAATAGAATTGGGAGGAAGAGGAACATTTTTTTGCGAAAGGTGCCAAAAATAATTGTAAATTTCAAATTGCAAATTGAAGATTTACATTTTAAATTTAAAATTTTTAATGTAGATTTACTATTTTAAATTTACTATTTAAAATCTTCTTAATGGTTTTAACACAACTTCAGCTCCAAAACTTCAGAAATTACTTAAAGAAAGAATTCACTTTCTCTGATAGAACTACCTTGGTGGTTGGTCCCAATGCTTCAGGGAAAACTAATCTTTTAGAGGCAATTTATTTGTTGGCCACCGGAAAAAGTTTTCGGGCAGAGTTAGAAAGCGAGATGATTAAGTACAGCGAACCAATATCAAATGTTAAATGTTCCGCCTTCGCTGGAGCTTCGGCGGACAGGCAGATGTCATTAGAAATAATTTTGACTACCGGCGAAGTGCTGGGAAATAGGGTGGCAAAAAAAATTTGCAAGATAAACGAGGTCAATAAGAGATTAGGAGATTTTATTGGTAATTTGAGAGCAGTTTATTTTGGACCAGAAGATTTAGAAATAGTAACCAATTCGCCGTCGCAAAGAAGAAAATATTTAGATATGGTTTTATCACAGGTTGATAGAGAATATGCCCGAATTTCCCTATCTTATGAGAAAGGCTTAAGAGCAAGAAATAAAGTTTTGGAGGCGATAAGAGAAACTGGAGCACCGAGAAGTCAGCTTTATTTTTGGGATCAGCTGTTAATAAAAAATGGAGAGATGATTACTCGGAAGAGAGAAGAATTTGTCAATTCAGTTAACAGTTATCAGTCATCAGCTATCAGTTCAGGACTAGGAGATTTCCAAATAGAGTACGATAAGAGTGTAATTTCGGTGGCTAGGTTAGAACAATATAAAGAAGAGGAGGTGGCGGCGGGGGCAACACTGGTTGGACCACATAGGGATGATTTCAAATTAAAAATTAAAAATGAAAAATTAAAAATGGATAGGGACTTGTCGGCTTATGGGTCGAGGGGAGAGCAGAGATTGGCAATTTTATGGTTAAAACTTTGTGAGCTGGCTTTTATTAAAGAGGAGACTACCGAATTGCCGGTTCTTTTACTTGATGATATTTTTTCCGAATTGGACGAAAAGCATCGGGAAATGGTTTGGGGATTAGTAGGAAACCAACAGACAATAATTACTACGGCTGATGTTAAGCAAATTGAGTCAGGGTGGAGAAAGAAATCAAATTTGATTGAACTAAACAAATGAAAATAATTGGCATTTATGGTAACCCGAGAAGAAGATTGTAATTTTTTTAGAAAGAGAGATTAAGAAAATAGAAATCTAAAAGGAGGTAAAAATGGGACACGAAAAAGTAGATCCCTCTCAATTTATCCAGGAATTGTTGGAGTCTGCTAGGAAAGAAGAGTGGGAGAAAGTAGACAAAGAATTGGTGCCTCAACTTAAAAATTTTAATGGAGACATCGTGGCCGAGAAGTTATTAAAGTATGTTTCGGACACAGACCCCAATGTTAGAGATATAGTAGCGACCTCGTTTGCCGGATTAGAGGTTTTAAATCCTAAGATTGAAAGTCAAATAGTAGAATCGATGTTTAGGATGGCCAGTGAGGATATAGAAAGATATCCGGTGGGGAGAGCGATGGCTTATCTTCTTGTCTTAAGAGAAAAACCAGGATTTAAGGTAAGGGTGGAAAGCGCTCTAGCTGATTTCAGAGAAAGGGTAAAAGAAAATGCTTGGACAGATGATCTTAGGGCCGCGATTCCAGCGTTGAGTAAGGTGCTATAAACAGGGTAAAATTGGCTATCTTTCTTGATTTGCGGTTTTTTTGCGGACAAAATGCGGAAAATGTGGTAGAATTTAGGTAATGTATCTCCCAAGATTTGAAATTACCGGAAAAATTCTTAAGAATATTGGCGTTATAGAAGCTTGTAAAGAGGTAATTGAAAATGCTCCCTTAATTCCTGCTTACGAGAAAAAATTTAAAGACGAAGTTACCGTTAATACAATTCATCATGCCACTAAACTTGAGGGAAATGATCTTTCCTTAGGCGAAGCTCAAAAAATTATTGAGGGGAAAAATGTGGTTGGAAATGAACGGGAAATTCAAGAAGTAATTAATTACCGGAATGTTTTAAGGTATCTTGAAGAAATTGGGAAGGAGGCAGAGAAAAACCCAGCTTTTGTTTTCAAGGAGAGCCATTTACAAAAAATTCATTCCTTAGTTGTAGAAAGAATTATTCCTAAAAACCAGGCCGGACATTATCGCCAGCAAGAAGTAGTTTTGAAAAATTCTAGCACCGGTGAAGTGATTTTCCGGCCACCACCCGCCCTAGAAGTGCCTTACTATCTGACTGAATTTTTTGATTGGTTAAATCAAATTAAGGATGAAGAAACTCACCCAGTCTTGACTTCGGGAATTTCTTTATATCTTTTATATTCAGTTCACCCTTTTGTGGAAGGTAATGGTCGAACAGGAAGGGGTTTTGCCACTTTGGTTTTATTTGCCAAAAAATATGATGTTAAAAAACTTTTTTGTTTAGAAGAATATTTTGATGCTAACTCGGAAGATTATTACCAATCTTTAATGAAAACCGACAAAACTCATCCTAAGATTTTCCAAAGAGACTTAACCTTATG
>Ga0172363_10003611_pt1 | contig 12576 bp, 11 predicted proteins | sample LakKivs2_kivu2a2_FD_114541 | JGI IMG/M metagenome (GOLD analysis project Ga0172363, IMG submission 114541) | Sediment microbial communities from Lake Kivu, Rwanda - Sediment s2_kivu2a2 | ecosystem: Environmental > Aquatic > Freshwater > Lake > Sediment | place: Rwanda: Western Province, Lake... | reverse complement strand
TGAGTAGTAACCATCTAATAATCAGAAAGATATTGTTAAAAAACCACCCCTTAATAGATAATGCCACTTTGTGGTATAATTTATACGGGGGTGTACAGGTTTCGACTTGGAAGCCAAGTAGTAAAGGCATGCGGAGGATTTCGGTTGGCCTCCTAAAAAAACCGATACGACAATAACTGTCAACGAACAAAACGAAGAGCTCTACGCTCTTGCAGCATAAGACCTAACCCGTCTTAAGCAGCCGGTGGCTTAAAATTCGACCAGAGATTTTAAAGTCCACTGTTATGATTCTGGTATGAGTTAATGCTCCTTGGTCACTGAGGTTGTTAACTCGAGATTATTAGTGATAAACCCATCCGAAGTGGTGCGTCTTACAGCAAGATGGGCTTTAAAAAAAGACGCTAAGCATGTAGTCGTTATTATGAGGTTTGCTAAGGACGAGAGTTCGATTCTCTCCACCTCCAATCCAAATTAAGGCTTCAGTTTTGTAACTGAGGCCTTTTGTTTTTGGTGATATATAACACGAAATTCACACCGAAAATTCCACTGCGTAAAGCCCAATTACGCAAACCCTGCGTCTTCTTATCCATTTAGCCAACAAGATGTTGGCCAATTGGCAACAAGCCTTTTTCACAAAAATAGTCTCTTTTTGTGAAATCTATGGTTTAAGGGATAATTAAGAATTCATAGTAGGTTCTTTGTCTTGTCATAACGAGTTCTTTTTCTGCACTAAATGGTAGCAAAATCATAGATAAACAGCTGAAGCTACTACAGCTCCTTGCAGATTGTGACATAGGAAAATTTTTGATTGAAAAAAGAGGATTGAATGGGTACTGGACCTACCAGGCAGTCACTTACCCGATGCGTCCTATCAAATCTCCCGTGAATATTGTCGAAGAATTTTTATTCAGTAAGGCCGCTCTCCTATTCCAGGCCTAGTATCTGAATGGAATCAAGCTAAGGTACGTCCAGAAGATGCTCTCATGCAGAAAATCCTTTTTACCGACATTTTAGGCTGCAAATGGCAAATCTTTCGGTCCAGTGAAACCGTAAGAAATCAGTTAGCCTCTGCTGGATTTGTGTCCATAAAATGCGTTTATGATGAAGCCTCTATTTTTCCTACTGTTATAGCAAAAAAACCATTCTAAAAAAGTCCTCTTGCTAGAATTATGATAGCTGAAAAGATTTTTCTTCTACTCGATAGTAGATGCAACTACAACCTACATCTGCGAGCATTACATGTTTATGACTACCCTTTTTTTGAAAAAAAATGGTAATCTCACTTTTATCGTCTGCAAAAAAATTCTCAACTAGCTTATTATAAGTAAGTTATGAATAGAACGTATAATATGTCGAAAAATAACAGAAATTTCGACATATTCTCTAGATCTGTCGATTTCGTAAACATAGAGGATTACCAACATGAATTTTGACCGAACTTCTCCTTATAATGATTTACCAGATCTACCTCCTAAAATAGATTTGGAAACGGTACCTATCCTAAAAATGGCTGTCCGAGCTAACAAAGCGATCGCTGAGTTAAAAATCTCAGGCCACTTAATCCCCAACCAAGCAATTTTGATCCAAGCCTTGGGTCTTTCAGAGGCAAAACTATCCTCAGAAATTGAAAACATCGTCACTACAAATGATGAGCTATATAAGGCGTTTGCAGATGGCAATATTTTCATCGAGCCCCAAACAAAAGAAGTTCTCTACTATAAGGACGCTCTTTGGCATGGCTATCATGCCATAACGCAAAAGAAAAGACTTCTCACTACCCCTTTGTTTATTGAATTAGTGGGAATACTTAAAAATTCGACCCAAGGAATACGGAAATTACCAGGAACAAAATTAGTCAATCCTAAAGGCGAAGTAAAATATGCACCACCAGAAGGCGAGCATGTCATAAGAAAAAAGTTATCAAACTTAGAACTTTTTATGCATACAGAATCTTCTTTGGATCCTCTCATAAAGATGGCTGTCATGCATTACCAATTTGAAGCCATCCATCCATTTAATGATGGAAATGGACGAGCAGGAAGAATACTAAATATCCTATACTTGGTTGACAAGCAGTTGTTAGACCTTCCTATTCTTTATTTATCTCGGTATATTATAGCAAATAAATCGGCCTATTATAATGGATTACAACAGGTAACAGAGTCAAACGCGTGGGAATCTTGGGTTCTTTATATCCTACAAGGCCTTGAAGAAACTGCAATCATTACTAGAAAACAAATATTAAATATTCACTATCTGATCCAAGAAACCTCTGAAAAGGTACGAATTAAATTACCTAGGATTTATTCAAAAGATTTAATCGAAACTTTGTTCCAATCTCCTTATTGCAAAATTAAATTTCTTGAAGAAAGCGGGATCGCAAAAAGACAAACCGCTTCCATCTATTTAAAAGAGCTCGAACGAATAGGTATTCTTAAAGGTTTCAAAATGGGTCGCGATGTCTATTATGTGAATGATCTTTTTCTTAAGATTCTCACAGGTGATCCTGCTACCATTTAGTGCAAAAAAAAGCTCGTAAATGAAAAGAGGCTGTATGAGTTTCTTACTCTGAAAAAAAAAGGTGGTAATATCAATCATCACGTGCTCCTAAGCAGAGCTCTTCTCTACACTTTGAGATACACCTCTCTCCACAAGATAATCTTACTATCTTGATTGAATTGTAAAATAAGGATAGCTTCAAAAGCCTCTATGGAGCCATCTGTCCGAATGATTTTTGCTTTTAGAGGAATGACCACGTGGTCTTTATCCTCGATACACTGATCAAGATTATAGTCAATCTTGCGAATTGTAGATCGAAACTGGTTTAAAAACTCAAAATAGTTGTCATAGTTTGCATCATAGTTTCTGCCATTGGCAATCACAATAAACTCCGAAGCAAAAAACTCTGCAAGATCAGACTTTTTTAAAGGAGCGTCGCTGACTAGATTTTTAGAAGTCCATGCAAACAGTCTTTTCACAATTTCTGTATGTTTCATTGTCCTTGTCCTTTGAGTATACTCAAAACCTCTATAGAGCTCTGGACTACATCCTTCACGCATAGCAGCTGTAGGCGTAAAACCAAAAAAAGTATAAAGTTGGTAGCAACTCCAAATAAGACAAAAAAAACTATGAATACAGATCGGATCATGGTCATCTATCTAAAAATGGGTACTTGCAACATCAACGAGCAGAGAGTAAGACCAACATACTATGCTTTCTTAGCTTGCTTAGGAAGAAACAAAGAGCAGATCGCAGCTCCTACCATCAAAACAGCAAGAAAAACGAGCATGCTGTTATATCCCACCTGAAATCCTTTATGGAGCAAAGAGAGTACAGGAGAGCCTGCTCCCACAACAGCCTCAGCAGCTTTTGGATCAGATAGTAAAGAAGAAGTTCTTTCTTTGAAAGAGTCTGTGATTATTTTCATATCGGGACGCAAAAAGTGATACAAACCGATCCTAAACACCACCCCAGCAAGAGCAAGGCCAATCACCCCTCCTATTTCCTGAAGGGTCATGAACATCCCTGAAGCGATACCTGCCATATGATGTGGTAGAGAGGAAAGAGCTCTCGCTGCAGAAGGTCCCCAGGTAAGCACCCATCCAAACCCAATAAGCACACAAGAACCATAAATGGTAATTTTACCCTGGAAAAATACGGCAAGGGCCAGAAGAAAAAAACCAACAAGCAACAATTTTTTTGCTCCTATTTTTTCATATAACCTGCTGACAGGCATAGAAAAGATAGCGACAGGACATGTAACAAGAAGCATAATCATTCCCGCTCCAAATGGAGAGAGTCCTATCTCATTTTGTAAGTAGAGAGGGACAAAGAAAAAAATAGACCAAACAAACCCGATCAAACACCCATTGCATATAGACGCAAATAAAAATCCAGCATGAGCAAACAAATTAGGATGAAACAAAGGCTCTTTACTTCTTTTTTCTACGATCACAAATAGTATGCAAGAGCCGATAGCTACAGCAAAAAGCCCAATCACCCTGAGAGAGCCCCATCCCCAGTTAGGTCCTTGCATGATCGCGCTGGCAAGTCCTCCCACCAAAAGACTAAGAAGGATAACCCCTTCCCAATCACAATACGTCAAACGTGTTTTTTCTTTTTCTACAAAGAAAAAAACAAGTACTATAGCGAGAACAAGAATAGGGATATTGATAAAAAAGACCCATCTCCAACCCAGATAGCGAAGCATAACGCCTCCTAAAAGAGGTCCTATTGATGACGCAATAGAAGCAACAGTTGCCCAAATAGCAACAGCTGTTGCTTTTTTCCTTTCTGGAAACTGATGAATCGTTAACGCTTGTGACAAAGCAAGCACGGAAGCTCCAGCTAAGCCAAAGAGTCCCATAGAGCCAATCACCATGGTTATCGATCTTGCAGATCCAGCACCTAAACATGCTAACGCTAAGCCAAAAAGTCCCAGCATATAAAATAGCTTGCGACCATACGTATCTCCAAGCTTACCCACCATTAGTAAAGCTATACATATGCAGATGCCATAAGAGTTCATCATCCACTGCAGCTCGAGAACACTTGCTCCAAGTTCATCTTGAATCGATGCAAGAGACATATTAATGCTTGACCAGCCTGCTGCAAGCGCACCCATACCAAGAAGAATTCCTAGTACAGCAACCATTCTAGAGAATTTTTGCGCCTTAATTGTAGAAATCTTTCCACCTCCTATCACTGGTTTGATTCTTCCATAGACGAACAATTTGAGCAATAGGTTAGCAACTACGAGTGTTGTACATTCATCTATTTGTGTTTAGTGCTATCTATTTCTACCACTTTAACTAAATTCCATGGACTCCAATTACTTCTTAAACTAGACTCCGAAATAGTGGGCTTAAAGTCCACTCTTATAGAGGAGGTTATATGAGCTTGAAAGGTAAAGTCGCTGTAGTTACTGGCGGAAATAGTGGCATTGGAGCTGGCATTGTTCTAGAACTTGCAAAACAAGGAGCCAATATTGTCATTGATTACAAATCTCATCCAGAAGCAACCGATTCTCTGATCAAACAAGTAGCAGCTTTGGGAGACCAGGCTATTGGAGTGCAAGCCGATGTTAGCAAAGTCAGTGATCTGCAGATGCTCATCAATGAAGCTGTCAAAAAATTTGGTCGTCTTGATGTGATGGTGAATAATGCTGGCATTGAAACACGCACCTCTCTTTTGGATACGACCGAAGAGCAATATGAAAAAGTGTTAGAAGTTAATCTAAAAAGCGCTTTTTTTGGTACGCAGATTGCCGCCAAACAAATGATTAAGCAAGGTGGTGGTGGTCGCATCATTAACATCACCTCCGTACATGAAGATTGGCCTATGCCTGGTAATATTGCTTACTGCCTCTCCAAAGGAGGCGTTCGTATGCTCACGCGTACAGCAGGCGTAGAACTTGCTAAACACAACATTTTGGTGACAGGGGTAGGTCCTGGCGCTGTTGCAACCCCTATCAATGTCTCCACAATGAAAGATCCTGCCCTTATGGCAAAACTCAATAACGCCATCCCTCTAGGACGCATGGCTAAACCTGAAGAAATCGCAAAACTTGTCGCCTTTTTAGCAAGCAATGACTCTTCTTACATGACGGCAACTACTGTCTTTGCAGATGGAGGCATGATGCTCTATAGCCCTGGCTTATAAAAGCTATTGACAAAACCTCTGTAATCAACTAATTTTTTTGAGTTTTTTTTACAAAAGAGGTTTCTCATGTGTATAGCTTTTCTCGCAAAAGCTGCAGGTAGCATAGTCTCTCCTAGAACCTTCTCAAAGGTTACCAAAATAGTTGTCTGCTCAACTCTTGTCGCAATCGTTGCAAATGAAGTCTTTGCAAACACCAACTCTCAAGAAGAACATCATCTTCGGAGGGTCCACTGCGCATGTAATAATGGAACCTCTTTGATATTCGATCTCAATGACAACGGAGAAGATCCAGCCAAGGCTTTAGTAGATCTCTTTAATAAAAGCGTACTAGATGGCTTAAAAGAATGTATATGCTATATCCCTAACGTTCTAAGCTATTACTATAACCGCTGAGCCTTTCTTACCTGTCTACTGCACTCTCTTGTTTAGCAACAACAGCTTCCTACACATTCAAAGAGAGCTTTTCAAAAAATTCTCAAAAAAAATCAAAAAAACATGTTATATTCCTGCCCCTTCTTACTTAATTTTTTCCAGACCAAAGGAATTTCATGAAAATACTCGTCAGTTTACTCGCTATAACCTTCTCTTTTTTCTCGACTCTACTTGGACATAGTCATGACACAATGATGCTGTTTACCGGCAATGCTAACCCAGAGCTTGCACAAAAACTTGCTAACTATTTGCAAATCCCCCTAGGTGCAGCTACTGTCAATACATTCAACGATGGAGAAATACAAATCCATATCCATGAGAGCGTCCGAGGCAAAGATATTTTTATTGTGCAATCAAGCTGCCGTAATAGCATTCAGGGCGTGAATGATAATCTCATGGAACTCTACCTTCTTATCCGTACCATGAAAAGAGCCTCTGCAAACAGAATTACTGTAGTCATCCCCTACTACGGCTATGCAAGGCAAGATCGCAGGACTACTTCCAGGGTACCTATCTCTGCAGCTGATATTGCTTTAATGCTAGAAATAGCTGGAGTAGACCGCATCATCACAATCGATCTACATTGTGGTCAAATTCAAGGGTTTTTCCGAGATATCCCTGTAGACAATCTTTTCGCCTACTCATTATTTGTACCTCATATGTTGGGTAAAGAGCTCCGTAATGTCGTTGTTGTATCTCCAGATACAGGAGGACTAGAAAGAGCTCGCAGATTTTCAGAAGCTTTGAAAAAGCAAGGCATGAATGCAGAGATAGCCTTAATTAGTAAAGAGCGTGTCAAAGCAGGTGTGGTAGGTTCTATGCATCTTATTGGCAGCGTGCAAGATGCTGACGCTATCATTGTAGATGATATTTGTGATACAGGAGGCACGCTTGTAAAAGCTGCAGAGCTTATTAAAAATAGCGGTGCTCATCGTGTCTTTGCTTTGATCACTCATCCTGTATTTTCTGGGAATGCTTTGGAAAACATCCGTAATTCTGTGATTGAAGAGATGGTTGTCACAGACACCATTCCTCTACCAAAAAACATACCTGATAACATCCACTGTATCTCTGTAGCTCCTCTTTTAGGACAAGCTATTTTAAGAGTACAAACAGGTCAGTCTATTTCTATTATGTTTGAATAGTACACTATCGACCGCCCTCTTTACTACAGAGGGCGTGTCTACGCTAGCTGGTAGCTATTGCGTCTCATTTTTGGTTGTTTCAGGACCTGTGACAACAAAAAACTCTTTACACTTTACTGTATCTGTTGACATTTCTCCGTCGGTCTTCCGATCTACCCAGATCAGCTTTAAGTGAGGCTTCTTTTTTTGAAGTTTTTGAGCACGCTCTTTTTGCTGCTTTTCTTGCTCAGAAGCCAAAGCTTCTAACTTGTTGGTAAACTCCTCTAAAATAGCTTGATCTTCTTTGTCTAAAATGATTGTAGGCTTAGGAAATACTTTGTTCATAAATTTTTTGATATCTTCTTCAAGACTTGCTTCACATTGGAGTGTAACCCTAGCTATTTTGTTACTTGGTAGTGTAACAGGGATAGAAAAAACTCTCATTTTACCCTTCAACTTCTGGTATTTGGCACAATTCTTACTAAGAGCAAAGGGCTCCATCCATTTTTCCTCTAAGACCGTCAAATCACTTGTGAATTCACTTGTTGGATAAAGAGCTCGGAATATTACCTCAAGCCCTTTTGTTATCTCCACATCTCTAGAAGGAATTTTTTGTTTTTTCGTTTTGGGAAGAGGGTTTAATTTTGAGAATGATTGAGCCACATATTCATGATTGTCGCCACTCGCAGCGTCTCCCTTTGCATCTGATTGTAAAGACACCTGTTGCATGGATGCCTGCAGGTCCTTGGGATTTTCTTCCTGAGCAATTCTTTCCCTTCCCACAGCATCTTCTCTAGCTGCTTGTTTCTCTGATAGTTTATCCCATCTCCAAATAAGATTCTTCTTGGCATCTTTGTCTCTCTGTTCAAAAGGAACCCATGACGATTTCATCGCCTTCTCGATAAATTCTTGAATAGCCACCGCGTACTTCTCTTCACACTGCAAATCTACAACAACAACTCGCCCACTTGACATTTCCATTTTTGGCTGTATGGTTACAACCTTTTTGGCTTCTTCTTGTGTCGTTCGACCAATAGCAGCCCAACTCTCATTAATAGTAAGTATGTTATACTCGTCGCAAGGGTTGTCTAAAACTTCTTTCACCCTGAAAATCCCAAAATTTATTATAAAAGTCATTTTTTACCTTTTATTTTGCAATTTATTAAAAATATATAAATATTATACTTTTTTTATTAATTAACATTAACATATAAATTAATGTTAATCATATTTGCAAAGTCGATTGTAAAGCATGTTTTTTTTTAATTATAAAGTATTTTTTTTAAACCTCTGAAAATTCTAAGAATTATTTACATTATTGCTGTTGGAAAAATAAGCCCTCATGTTATAGACCTCTAAAAATAGAACTTTACGTTTTTAACAAGGTATTTTTACAAGCATGAGAAGAAAACTACTTATCCTCCTTGTTACCCTCTTACTTCTTGCTATTACAGCTCTTGCCTTTCTGTATGTGGGCACCCATCAGGTAGCCGTTTTGGACCCTAAAGGGCTTATCGCTGTAAAACAACGCAAACTCTTTATCACCTCTTCTTTACTCATGCTGATTGTTGTTATTCCTGTCATGGTAATGACTCTGCTTTTCTCGTGGAAATACAGCGCTTATAACAAAAAGGCAAAATATTCCCCTGATTGGGAACACAGTTCACTAGCAGAAACGCTATGGTGGGGTGTTCCTTTTTTGATTATTATTGTCCTTGCGATTATCACCTGGTTTTCTAGCCACGAGCTCAACCCTTTTAAGCCGATTGAAAATGGTAAAAAACCGCTGACCATTCAGGCAGTAGCCCTGCAGTGGAAATGGCTTTTCATCTATCCAGAGCAAGGGATTGCTACGATCAATTTCATACAGTTCCCTAAAGAAATACCGATTAATTTTGAAATCTCCGGTGATGCGCCGATGAACGCTTTTTGGATCCCTCAATTAGGAGGACAAATCTACGCAATGCCCTCTATGCGTACCAAGCTGCATCTAATTGCTCATGAGATTGGAGAATATCGTGGAAGTTCTTCTAATTTTAGCGGTAAAGGATTTGCAGGGATGACATTTATTGCCAAAGCAAGTTCTGAAGAGGATTTTACAAAATGGGCGCAAAAAGCAAAAACGGCTCCGGCCTTGCTCTCTATGCAAGAGTTTAACCGCCTTGTTGCACCGACAGAGTATGTACCTGTCACCTACTATCGGCTAGCCGATACACGTTTATTTGATCAGATCGTAGCCAAATACGACCCCCCTAAGAAAAAACCGTAAGGACGTTTATGTTGGGAAGACTCACAGCAGAAGCTCTAAAACATGATTGGATCGAGTACTTAGCTGGCGTCTCCATGATCCTAGGAGGAATAGCCCTTGTTGCTCTTCTCACCCACAAAAAAAAGTGGGGCTGGCTTTGGAAAGAATGGATCACCTCAGTAGATCACAAGAAAATTGGCATCATGTACATTGTGGTCTCTTTTATCATGCTTGTCAAAGGACTGATCGATGCTTTTATGATGAGAGCGCAGCAAGCGTTTGCTTGTGGCGACTCGATGGGTTATTTAGGTGCTGAGCATTTTCAGCAGATTTTCACAGCTCATGGAGTGACCATGATTTTCTTTGTGGGCATGGGTGTGATGTTTGGAGTCATCAATCTCATCCTTCCTTTGCAAATAGGTGCAAGAGATGTCGCCTTTCCTTTTCTCAATAACTTAAGCTTTTGGCTTTTCTCTGCAGGCTCTTTGTATATCCTCGTCTCTCTTGTGATAGGAGTGTTTGCTGGAACAGGATGGACAAGTTATCCCCCTCTAGCCTCTCTTAAATACAGCCCTGGTGTCGGCGTCGACTACTGGCTATGGAGTATTCAGATCTCAGGTGTGGGTAGTTTGCTTTCTGGAGTAAATTTCTTTGTTACCATTTTAAAGATGCGCTGCAAAGGGATGTCTTTACGAAGGATGCCTATTTTTGTATGGGCTACTTTCGCAACCGTGATTCTTGTGATCTTTGCTTTTCCTATACTCACAGCCGTTGTTGGCATGCTCTCTTCTGACCGTCTCTTTGGTTCCCATTTTTTTACGTCGGAAGCGGGTGGTAACCCGATGATGTATATCAACCTCATCTGGGCATGGGGTCATCCAGAGGTATATATTCTCATCTTGCCAGCTTTTGGCATTTTCTCAGAAGTTGTCCCTGTTTTTTCACAAAAAAGACTCTTTGGATACACCTCCATGGTATGGGCTATTTTTGCTATTTGCTTTCTCTCCTTTATCGTATGGCTGCACCACTTTTTTACAATGGGCGCTGGACCCAATGTAAACGCTTTCTTTGGCATCATGACAATGATCATTGCAGTGCCTACTGGAGTCAAAGTGTTTAACTGGCTGTTTACCATGGTGCAAGGAAGGGTGATTTTCTCAACACCTATGCTATGGTTTATTGGCTTTATCGTGACTTTTACGGTAGGAGGTATGGCAGGTGTGATAATGGCTATACCCGCTGTTGATTTCCAATTACACAACAGTTTATTTCTTATCGCTCACTTTCATACGGTGATCATTGGTGGAGTGTTATTTGGTTTCTTTGCCGGTTACTCGTATTGGTTCCCTAAATTTTTCGGCTTTACACTTGATGAAAAACTTGGTAAATACGCCTTTTGGTGCTGGTTTTTTGGTTTTTTAATAGCCTTTGTTCCTCTCTATATTTTAGGGCTTATGGGAGCGACAAGAAGACTCGACCACTATGCAGCAGATCTTGGCTGGCAGCCTCTTTTTGTCATAGCCTCTCTTGGCGCGGTGCTCATCGCTATTGGTGTTGGCTTCCAGGTTTGGCAGCTACTTGCTAGCATTAAAAACAGCAAGCATCATCGAGATATCACAGGAGACCCTTGGAATGGAAGAACGTTAGAGTGGTCTACCACCTCTCCTCCTCCTTTTTATAACTACGCCTTCATCCCTGAGGTGCATGAGCGCGATGCCTTTTGGGCCATGAAACAGGCCGGTATCGAGGCAGAAACAAGAAAATATAGAGAGATTCATATGCCCAAAAACACTGCAGCAGGCTTTTACGTAGGCTTAGCTAGTTTTGTCTTTGGATTTGCTATAGTGTGGTACATATGGTGGCTTGCTGCTCTCTCTTTTATTGGTATCTTGGTAGCGCTCATTGCAAGAATCTACCAAAAAGAAGTGGATTACCACGTATCTGCTCAGGAAGTTGCATACATTGAATCCCAATCTAAGGCAAAATTGTCATGAAAGATTCTACACATGAACCTTATCCAGATCCTCACCATGGTCATTATTCGAAGACGGTGTTTGGCTTTTGGATCTATTTACTGACAGATTTTATGCTGTTTGCTGCCTACTTTGCAGCCTATGTTGTCTTACAAACAAGCACCTTTGGAGGACCTGGAGGCAAAGAGATTTTTAACTATCCTCTCGTCCTCACACAGACCCTTATTCTGTTAACTGCCGCATTTACGAGTGGTATAGGTGGCGTGTTTGCACATAGACGCAGCAAGCAAGGTGCCCTCATCTCCTTCCTTGTTACCTTTGTCCTCGGCGTAGTATTTTTGAGCTTACAAATTTCCGATTATCACCACCTGATTGCAACAGGTAACAGCTGGGAGCGTAGCGCTTTTCTTACTGCTTATTTCAACCTTGTAGGTCTCCATACGATACATATTGTTTTTGGTTTATGCTGGATCATTGTATTTCTTATCCCTCTATGTAGAGAAGGGATCACAGAAATCATCCTGACAAGACTAAGCTGCCTACGTATGTTCTGGCAGTTTCTTGCCATTGTTTGGATTTTTATCTTTACCATCGTCTATTTGGCAGGAGTCAACGTATGATCGATTCACACCATGGCTGGAATACAAGCTTTAAGCCTCTTGTATGGGGATTCATCATCTCCATAGTATGCACTCTGCTCGCCTATTTCCTTACGCGCTATCAGGTATTTACTGGTTGGACACTTACCCATATTGTCGTGGTGATTGCTATCCTAGAAGCTTTTGCTTTGCTGATATTTTTTATGCATCTTCTTTTGGAATCACGCCCCAGATGGAATCTTATGATGTTTTTATTCCTCGTACTTGTTGTCGTTGTTGTCATTGGAGGTACTATGTGGATTATGTACAACCTCAACTATAACGTCATGCCAAGTATGCAAGCAGGAATATCCTTATGAAAGCTCTTGTACAAACCAGACCTTTTTCTAGCCTCAAATACTACGCTAGTCTCATGAAGCCTGGTATCATTGCAGGCAATAGCATCACAGCGCTTGGAGGATATGCCCTTGCCTCCAAAGGATCTATCAACCCCCTGCTGCTCCTCGCTGCTCTTTTTGGACTCTCTTTTGTTATTGCAG
>Ga0172363_10003610_pt1 | contig 12577 bp, 21 predicted proteins | sample LakKivs2_kivu2a2_FD_114541 | JGI IMG/M metagenome (GOLD analysis project Ga0172363, IMG submission 114541) | Sediment microbial communities from Lake Kivu, Rwanda - Sediment s2_kivu2a2 | ecosystem: Environmental > Aquatic > Freshwater > Lake > Sediment | place: Rwanda: Western Province, Lake... | reverse complement strand
GTAACCTGTGGCTATAGCTTTGTGAAGGTTCAATTTGATTTAGCTTCAATTTCAGCATAAAACAAAATGTTCTTTTGATAAATGAGAGGAAGCAATTGCATCCTTCTCCCTCCTGGGGAAAGACAGATATGAATAATAAATAAAGACAATAAGTAGGGATTAGTTTTGCAGAGGTTAAACCGAGGGAAGACCGCCGATAAACCAGGGATGTAACCAAACCAATATCCAGAGGGGCAAAGCAGTTCCATATCCCCCAAAATCATTTGCTGCCCCAAAAGCCCGCCTAGATTTTGGCTAAGTGCTGTCTAGGAAGGGTTTTAACACTCAACACGGTAATGTCAAATTAAGAAATAGAGGACCCATAGGGAGTAGATGGAAAACTTAGAACCTGGCGTAAGCTCTTGTTTTGGCGCTACGCTGCTCTCTTGAGTACTGATAGAGAGTCATTACGGGATCTGACAGCTCAGCGGTTGATGCTTTCCAGCCCTTCTCGGTCAGCCGGTAGTAGACCCGTGATGGTGCCGGTGGGTAATCGTCCTGAATAGCCGATGGCTCAGTCTTCCCACTCTCCTCAACCCAGCCCAACCTTTTCAGGTGGCCGAAGTACCTGGTGAAACTGGCATACCTCATTTTCAGCTCTTTGTAAGGAATACGCTCAAGGTAGAAAGCAAGTCGCTCTCTATACTCCTCTTCGGTAAAGGCAGGCAGCCCTCTCCTTATCCTAGCTGCTTCCTCTCGCTCTACCGCGTCTCTGGCGTGAGCTCGGTGCAGGGCGCTCTTATACTCGAAGTGAATATCGGTCATGGGAGCCCCGATTTCAGGGTCTAACCGTTTGGAGCCCTCCGGGGCGTTGCCTTTAAGGAACTCAATTATGAACCAGGCTGTGCCAAAGGGTCGGAGAAAGCCTCCCCCGCTTGGTCTAATTGCTACTGCCATCTGCTTATCCCATCACTTTTTGATACCACTCTCTGTGTTCGTCGCCAGCTACCTTCCTGTATCTTGCCGTAGTGTTGAACGAGGTGTGCCCCAGATGCTCCTGGAGCAGTCTCAATCCATCGCCAGAGTCATCCTGCTTAACGGCGTGAACAGCGAAGGCGTCCCTGAGCCTGTGTGGAGAGACGTAGTGCCTTCTCCCCGTCTCGGGGTTGAGCAGTTGGCCCAGCCCTGCTCTTAGGGCGCAGTCCTTCACTATCTGCCAGGCGCGGTGCCGGTTTATGCCGAAAATAAGACGTCTTCCGTCACGCTGAACCGGTCCGCCGTGGTCGATATAGTCCTTCAGCATGTCCAGGGTACCGCTGTCCACAGGCAGACTCCTCATCCGACGGTGCTCCCTCTGTCCAGCGATAACCTCTTCTACCGTTTTGCCGCACCCTGGGCAGAACCTAGCCATCCTGCTCAGCCTGGCGTGACAGTGGGGGCAGGCGAGGTTTATCCTCACCTTAAGATGGGCGATGGTGACTGTGCCTTGAGAAAAGTTGACGTCGTCCACAGCTATGCCCAGAGCCTCCGATACGCGGCAGCCCAGTCGGAATAGCAGCCTGATGAGCAGCTTATCCCTGAGATATTTGGCTCCTTGCTCCATTTGCCCAATTTCCTCTGGGACCAGATATGCTTTGTCCACTAATCCCTCCAGCATCATTCTGCCAATACGGCTGTCACTGCCACTACTCCCTGAACATTCCCTTGGAGACGCCGCCGACCATTGCCCCCGCAAATCCCAGTGCGCCTATTCCAATTATGGCCGACATCCAGTCACTTATAGTCTTGGGAGCTGTGTATTCATAGTCGGTGATCTCAACAGAATCACCAGGCTCAATACCTTCAGTTTCATTAGCATTGACTTCAAGAAAATACCTCACCGGGGTGTCTTCGGTGACCAGGTATCCAGGGGCGACATTGCTGACCACATCCACCACCTTTAAGTCCTCACTAATGAGGATGATGTCAATGTTGAACAGCATGGGCTCGGTAGTGACCTGAACTGTTTGTTCACTTCCTAAGTCAAATAACATGCCGGTATAGGCAGGTATTGACGCCACTCCTCCGAGCCCAGCTGCTAGCTCGCTTGGTGACGCTGCTACATCTACCGCCCACTGTTTTTCACCTATGATTACCACTGCTGACCCTGGCATTTTGCTTACCTCCTAAGGTCTTTTACTCACCAACTTAGTGCTAGTCTCCCTTATGCACCCCCCAGATTACGAAATCTGCAGGTCTGTAGCATTCAGGGCATATAACCCCTGTTTTCTGGATATCCTTTTCTTTCACTTCTACTATAACCTTGACTAAACCTTCGATAGCTTCACTAGCCTCAATATTGGGTATCTCAACTCTGTCATACTCGCTGTCATCAATTTGTAACTCGGGAGGTATAGGTTCGCCTTTCGCTTCCAATTCCTTAATTTGTTGCTCTTTGGCTAGTGTTTGCTCATTATGTTTTAGAGCAATAAGAATTGCCCTTGCTTCTTTAACCATCATATCTTCAGCTATAACATAATCAGCATTGGAGCCATCTGGTGTATTTATTTCCTTATGGCATCTAAAGCACTGAATAATCATCTCTCACCCCTAGGTCTTCATAATGAATGCTACTTGATAATACTTGGGTCGTATATCAGAGATGGAGTCGGTCTTGGTAGTTGTAGGCGCGGAAATTCGACCTTCGTATGTCAGCCAGCCACCAGAAGCAGACTTAGCGACTGTCGCGTAATACCCACTGCCCGTGTGGTAATGCCCAGCAGTTGTTTTAGAAGTTGCCCCTCCGGTCCCCCCGGGGTTAGTCCCGGCAGTCGGCACAGACTGGACAAACCTATCGAGAAGATTCGGCGTGCCATTGTTTCCATCACAGATGACCCAGCCGGAAGGAATATTAGCGATGAGTCCGTGCCACATGGCGATTAGGCCAGAGGGAACACCTGGCGCAGCGGCATAGGCAGGGTTAACTCCAGCACCTTGTGCCGTTAGCACATAGCCTGAAGTTCCATCAGGCATCCTTGCCATGCCGAAGCGCCCTGTCCCGATCTGTGAAGCATCAAGACTAACTTCATCAGCACCACCTAATTGATGACGGGTAGCATGGTCTCTGGCGTGATGGTCATCAATGCCGATATTTGCCAAGTCAGAGTGCCTATGGGCGTTGGTAGGACCTGCCAGAGAGCCATGATGACTGGCATCAAGAGTCGGCTGCCATGACCAACCGAGAGGGCCGCCAATAATCAGGCTATTTCCAAGTCGGCGCCTCAACATCCAATTGAGCAAATTCATGGTCGTCTTTAGAAACAGTCCCCTCAATCTAGTCAACCTCTCTTTTTTGCTGCAACCGCTCTCTGGTGAGTCGGCCAGTGAAAGTGCTCCCGAAAAGTCATAGGCTCAAGGGATGAGAAGCCACAATCCTCGCAGTAAAGTCCAAGCTGCTTTGCTCTGTTCAGGGCTTCATCATGGCAAGGACATGGACACCTTGTGGCATCGGGCGGCAGCTCAAAGATGTTCCCGCACTCACACCGGTAAAGAGGTATCCCATTCTCACCAACAGTGCCTATGTACCCCATTATTCTCCTCCTTCAGACTTGATGAGAGTATCAATAAGCCTCAGCCTCTCCTCAAGTGGTATCCTTTGCTTTCTTAAGTCAGCCAGCCTTTCTTCATACTGCTCTCTAACCTTGGCTGCCTCCCGGTCAATAGCCTCAGCCTGTTTGAGGAGTTCAGCCTTCTTTATTTTGAGTTCATCTATCAGTCCCATCCTGCTTATCCTCCTTTATACTATGAGCTTACCGCGAGCTGTACCCTCTCAAAGGCACCAGTGCTGTTCTTCATGACCTGCTTGATAATGCCCTTCTCATCAGCTTCTGGTGTCAAGTAGTAAAGCTTTCCCTCATTACCAGCAATCGCCTCCGGCTCACTGGCTGGCGCCATGAGCTGCATCGCCAGAGGGGCTGTGAGGACTTCTGAGCCATCCAGCGGGTAGAAGTCAGGGTCATGCTGCTCATTGCCGTGGATACCAGGCGGCGGAGCATCAGCCCAAGCGGGAGCGCCTGTCACCACAGTGAGAATCTGTCCATTAGCACCAATTGTCAGCCTTTCCCACGCCCCTGCAGCGCCAGCTCTTACCAGGTCTCCAGCAACTCCAGGATTATGGTCAGAGCCAGAGTCCATGTCATGTGCTCTATTGTGGGAATCGGCGTGAAGCCCGGCACCCCGACTGCCGTGCTGGGCGTCAGTAATCTCACCGGTGTGGTCATCAGCGCTGTCCAAGGCATGCTGACGAGCGTGAGAGTCAGCGTGAAGCCCGGAGCCTCTATTCCCATGGTGGTCGTCATCAATAGTCGGCTGCCAGCTCCAGCTTGTTGGCCCACCCATGATAACTGAGTTGCTCTTCCTTGTTGATGGCTGATAGCCCTTTAAGAGTATCTGGATTGCTAGAAGCTGCTCTGGCTCAACACCCAGAAGCCAAGCCCTCAGCTTGGTCATAAGCCCTGACTTGTGTCCATTTGTCCTATCTTCTATCATATTCGTCTCCTGCCTCAGGTTGTCAGTCCCAGCAGCATCCGCTCAAAGGCCCCGGTGCTGTTTTCAGCAATCATTCTTAGCTCATTAGGCCGCCCGGCCGCTGTTAGCTGGTGCCAGGCCATCCCTACATTGGATGCTATCGGCTCAATCCCCTCTGTCTGCACCGGAAACCGAACCATGCCAACCATTCTCTGGACTGTCACGACAGCCACGATTACCGCAATTACAGCAAACATCCCTGATATCATGATATTCTCGTCGTCAGTCTCATCCCTCTGCTTTGCTATATCTGTGGTCATCACTCTACCCTTCTGCCAGGCAACCTGTCATTGATTCAGAGACTCGCTTAAACCATTCTCGGTGCTCCTCGCCCGACAGCTTCCTGTATCTCATAGTTGTAGTTATACTCTGGTGCCCCAGATGTTGCTGGAGTAGCCTTATCCCATCGGCAGAATCATCAGCCTTGACCGCCTGGACGGCAAAAGCATCTCTGAGCCGGTGAGGGCTTACTCCGTGCTTTATTCCGCTTTCAGAGAATACCAGCTTGCCCACCCCAGCTTTCCTGGCGCAGTCGCTGACAATCTTCCATGCCTGGGTGCGACTTATGCCAAAAAGGAGCTGCCGGCCGTTGTGCGACACAGGCCCCCGATTATCAATATAATCCTTAATTCGCTTGAGCGTGTCCTCGTCGACCGGCAGCTCCCTCACCCGCCGACGGCTTGATTCCCTGGCCACTGCCTTCTCTACTCTCTGTCCGCAGCCAGGGCAAAACTTAGCTGCCCTGCTTAATCTTGCCTCGCACCTGGGGCAATAGAGGTTAAACCTAGTCTTCAGGTGCTCTATGGTGACAGTTCCTCGGGTAAAATCAACATCATCAACCGCGATGGCTAATACCTCACTTACCCGGCAGCCAAGGTGAAACAGGAGATGAATCAGCAGCCGGTCCCGCTGGTAACCAGCGACCCCCTCCATCTTCCTTATCTCGCTAGGCTCAAGGTATGCTTTTGGCATATTCCTCCCCCAAATCACTCGTACTCCATCGCCACGCTCACTTCATTCAAATCGGCAATGGGAGTTACCTTGAGTGTTATTGTCTTATATCCTGCCATAGAGAATGTCATGATATATGTTCGGCCAACTACCAAATCCCTAACCTCATACTGCCCTTCCCATGCTGTATAGCGAACAAGGCTATCAAGGACGACCTGGACATCTTTTATAGCTAATCCTGTTAACGCATCAGTTACAAACCCGTAGATAATCGCCTCACTCCCAGGAGGAACAATTTCACCCTCTGGGGGGACTTCAGGAGTGACACTGGGTGTGCCTTGTAACCTGAGGTATGTGTAGACGCCAACAATGGCAATAAGACCCATCATCCCACCAAAAATTGGCCAAAGTTCCTTATCTTCCATCTTTCTCCTAAACCACTGTAATTGTTATACCAGTGTCGACATCCTGCCAGAAGGTTTGCATGGTTGCCCACTCATACTCACCGACGTCTGCCAGGTGTCGGCACTTACTGTACAGCGGGTACGTCCCTCTTGGGATACTGGCAAACTTATACGGCCAGGCACTTATTACATACTGGGCACGCCATGTAGCAGATCCTTCGTAAAACCCTGCCGGTGTTCCTCCCCTCAGGTCGACAAAAGCGCCATTATACGGCTCCCAAACATAGTAACCGGGAATATAAAAGGTAATGCCGTAGGTAGCGGTTAGTTCTGTTCCAGGCACAGTCGGGGTATAGACCTTGTAGATAATCGGGATGCTTCCACCATATGGAACCTGGCTTTCAGGGTAGGCATAAACTAGATACGGCTTCCCCTTATGGTTTGACTGCATGTGGGAAATCAAGGTTTCTTCGCTGGCATATTGCGTCTTACAGTAGACACAAATATAAACCGAAACCGGGACAGCAGCCACAATTACTACATCCTCTACCGCTTTGTAATGTCCAAGGAGTAATTCGCCAGACCAAACATCAAGATACACCGGATAGGTCCCAAGCTGGGTCGGCATAACTATTGGTGGAAACTCCACCTGCTTTGACTCACCAGCATGAAGGTGAAAATCGGCATTTGCCATCACGACCATATTCACACCCATATAGAGTGTGCCGCTATAGTCAAAGGCTCCACCCGTAGGGTTAGTCATAGTGACTAGTGCCTTTTTAGTTTCTCCCTGCTTAAACTGCGGCATCTTTACCTCCTCAGACCCAGGTTATCGGTCCAATCTCTATAGCCGGGGCAATCACGATGACCACGTCTTCGGTTGCTCGATAGTGGGCAATAAGCTCAGTGTCAACCCATACATCAAGGTAGACCGGATATGTCGCTTCGGCTGTAGGCATGGTTACGGTAAAATCAACAAGTTGCGAACCCCCGGCTGGGATAGTGATTGAGCCTACCCCCGACGTCGTAGCTTTACCAGCGCCAAGATAGAGCTCAACAGCATAGGTAAACTGCTTTGTCGTTGGGTTTCTCAGCGTCGCCCTTGCCGTCTTAACCGAGCCAGTGTTAAATGTAGGGTCATTTACTTCCAGCCGCTCAACCTTTATCTCTGGCTTCACCTCGATCGCTGTTACCATTTCTACCTCCTCGTTTATTATTCCCAGATTATGTCTATGGGCTCTCCAGGATGCTCATTGTCAAAGTGACTCTGGAGGTCAGCTAGTGAACCAAAGGTGGCACCACATAAAGGGCAGGTATATACCGGGGGAGCTGCTGCCTGGACCAGCGAGGCACAGGCTACCACTGCTATCAGCCCGGCTATGCCACCTATTACTGCCGGCATCATTGTCTCCATTTCCATTTCTGCTAGCATAATAACCTCCTATTTCATGCCTTTGGCCATGGTTGACATCATCATGCCTACCATGCCGAGACTAATAACGGGGACTACTATCTGAGTGACGCTTGATAAATCCATACCCACGGCAGCTTTTCCTGCCTGTAGTGCTGCCAGACCGCTCACCAGACCGTAGCCATAGTCGTTATCCTTACCCGGGGGTGCGTCCTCTGGCTTAACGCAGATCCGGCTACCAAGCTCAAGTACTCCCTCCGCCCCTCTCTCGTAGAACTCTTCCCAGAACCTCACACCATACTGCCGCGTCATCCCTTCCCATACCGCCGCCATTCCGCCGCAGCAAGCTGGCGCTGAGAAGGATGTCCCCGACTTAACAACGTATTTGTCATCTCCGGCAGCGCTGGCGGTGAGCGTCCTAACCCCGAAGCCGCAGAAATCAGGTTTGATGAGCCCCTCCTTGGTCGGACCGCGAGACGACTGCTCCCAGACTCTGAAGGGCGAGAAGGTGGAGGCGCCAACTGCTATAACATTCGGGTCGCAGGCCGGGCAGGTGATTGTCCCTAGTTCCGGCCCCCCATTACCGGCAGCAGCAATGTAGACAAAGTAGGTTAGTCCCCCAAAAGCTTCAACAGACTGCCTGATTGCTGCCCTTATTGGGTTATCCGGGTCGCCAGTGTCCTCACTGCCGAAGCTCATGTTGACGAAGTTCAAGTCCATAGGGTCATCGGGCGACAGCCCTTTCTCGTTTGCCTCAAGCTCTAACTCGTAACACCGCTCAAGGGCGCGCACTACATTCTCCTCCGAGCCTTCACCATTTTCGTCCAGCACCCTCATGTTCCAGAGGTAAGCATCAGGGGCTAAACCCGATTCTTCCTCTACGGCGTGTCTGCCACCCGCTGCAACGTAGGCAACGCCAGTTCCATGGTCAAACAGGTCTTCGGTCGTGCCCTGGCCAGTGAAGTCCTCCTCGTATATCACCTTCCCCTGGAGCCCCTCATGCGTCCTCCTGATTCCCGAGTCCAGCAGGGCTATCGTTCCGCCCCTACCGGTGACTGCCGGTGTCCAGGCATTTCTGAAGTCATAAAACCCAGAAAACACGCCAATCTTCGACGCTGAATAGGTGGCGGGGAGAAACTGGCTGGGAAGCTCTTGCAGCGCCGGGGCGCGCATTTCCTGGTGCTTGATAACGCCAACCGTCTTCACCATAAGCCCGGGGACTACCCCAAGCCTCCTCACGGCGTCGTCGTCAAGCAGGCAGTATATCTGCTTCGTGATGCTGAGGATGCTAATATTCCTGCCGCCGACCCGCAGAACCTCTTCTTTGAGCTGAGATATGCTCAGCCCCTTTGATATGACAGCATACCTGTTCATTTGCTCCTCCTTGCTACTTCCGCAGTGACATACCAAACATATTGCCCAAGGGTACATAGACCAGGGCGCGTCCGGCCTCATCCAGGCCGCCAATTGAATAAGTGGCGGAGATGATCCAGCAGGCGATGCCGATGACGATAACCCCAACGCCACCCCACCAGGGCACAGCTGATTCCTGCCTGAGCTCCGGGGTACTCCCCACCTTATCATGGCATTTGGGGCACTGTTGTGCCGAAGCCGGGAAGCGGACCTTGCAGTTATGGCAGTAGTAGTATTTAATCGGCGTCCGTGGGTGTCGAATTGCCCGCAAAATAGCATAGCTCAAAAACTTTGGTGCCGGGTCTAGCGTTTTCATAGTATCCCTAGTTCCTCCAGAGGAATCATTATTGAAAATCCGATAAAGAGAGCTATAAGCCACTCCAGAATATCCCCATGGCTTTTCGTCCCCTCATCTATGTCTTGTTTGAACTCGTATCCGACAAAAGCCATGGTGGCAGCTATCGGTATTCCTACACTAAATACTGTGCCGAACCCAGCGGTAACGCCCCCTATCCAGTGCCAGTGGCAGCGGATCTTGATTAGTACTTTTCTGATTATCTCCATCTTAGTCTCACTTAACCTCTCCTTCTTCCGATTCTCCTGCTACATCTCTCACCATTGGTATCATCATCCCGAACATCATCATGAGCATCACCAGAGGCATCATTTGGGCTATCACCGTCCACATGCTAGAAGGTGGCGGCTCAGCCGTAAATAATGCTCCATCATATTCGGCGAGCAGATATTGACCGGTGCTGTTGGTGAGCTGGATTTTTATTGTCCACTCGCCTTCCTCATCAATAGGGGTCGCCGCTGGTGCCTTGGGGAAAGTGAACTTGTGGGCTGCGCCCTTGGTATAGGTAAGGGTTGATACATCCGCAGCATGGTATGTTTCCCTTTTATTTGGCCCATAAATCCATACCTCGCCCCGGAGCCTCATTGATATATCTGAGAGGTTATAGCCCTCAAAGCTGATTCGCATGTTCTCCCCAACCGGGGCAGGCTCAGCCAATGGGAACGGTTTGGCGCCGCTAACTATGTTTGTCCAGTCAACCATCTTGTTTCTGATTTCACCCTTATAAACATCTGGCGTTGGTTCTGGACCCTCAGGAGCTTCACTGACTGTGAACACTTTTACATTTGTCTCCCTATCTACTTCTTGGCTTGACCCATAGAGTGAGCCTCTAGCATTAAGGATTATCGTTGCGTAGTAAGTCCCTATCTCATCTGCCTTCCACTGGTTATTAAACTTAAAGTGGTGTGCTGCACCGGGGGTATATGGTAGATACGAAACATCACTTTTTTCTTCCACCTTCCCACTCGGCTTCCTCAGCCGAACCTTGGCGTCAAAATATATCGTCAGCTGTGAAGCCAGACTATAAGCCTTAAACCAGATGGACAACATCTTGCCCTGCTCTGTCGGCTGCGGAGGTAGTGCTGCGGCATGGTTCTCGTCAAAGACCTTTATCTCCCTTATCTCGGCAGCCAGGTCAGCGGCTGGGGGTTGAGCTCCAGCAAGGGCAATCTGAACGGGACCATATTGGTCATCTGGCGAAGCGGACCAGTTCCCGGTTGCTGTCCAATACCATGCCCAGACCCAGAGGTCCACACTCTTGCTGGGCATGGCGAATGATAAGCCGAATATGCGTTGTTTGCCTGGCTCTATATAGTGGGAGGTACTATATACTGGAGCAGTGTCATACGCCCCGGTAACTATTGCAAATATCCTATCCGTCCACTTGTTCTTGACATAGACATTGACGGTAACAGTGACGCCATAGCTGGCCTCTGAGGGTGCGTCAACACTTACTATCTCCAGATATTTCCCCATTACTCACCCCCTTTAACAGCTCCAGCTATTCCGCCTACCACCTTTTTACCAACCTCGACTCCTCTTACCACTATCTCCTTAGCCGCACCTGGCTCCCTAGCGATGTCCCTCATTAGTCCCATCATCATCATGAAGAAGAACATAATCATCATTATTGGTATGATGGACATCATCTCCAGGAAGCCCTGTGAAATAACAGTAACCCCCTGGTATGGGACTACCTCTGTTTGCTGTCCCGTTACTTGCTGTGCACTTACCATATCTCTCCTTAAATAATCAGGGCTGAACCTCATACTGCGGCTCAGCCCTGACATAAAGCTACCTTAGTAGCTATTTTAGGCAATAATCTACCTATACGAGATACTGTTAGACTCCTCGCTTTTCCACATTAGCAAGCCTTACTCTGACACCCCGCATCGGCAGACTACCTCCTATTTAGCATGAGCCGCCATGCAAGGTTAGGCTGTTCTATCTTCGTAGACTACCACGAGCCCACAGCCAGAGGTATCGGTGCCGCCAGCATTATTTATGGTGTCGTCACCAGTGATGGTAAACTCCGCCGTCAGGTCGGCATAGGTCTCTGAGGCGTCGGTAGCGTCAATCTGGAGTACTGCCACCAAATTGTCCCCAACCCTAATACCGGTTACGGTGTGGTCACCAGCTGCTCCACCGTCAATCAGGGTAGCCTTGACTGCCCCTGTGCCCAGCTTGGTGGGAGCAATGGCAGCGCCAGCGGCAACCTTGGCATTGGTGATCGCACCATCGGGTATCTCAACTTCTAACTTTCCATCTGCAGTCCGAGTAAAGAACATAGCATACCCTCCTTTCAGCCAACCAAGGCCTTTCCGACGTAGCCTTTGAGTGCCAGGGTACAGTCCATGTTGGCCGTTGCCACAGCATTGAGGTTGGTGACCACAGCGGTGATAACCGTTCCAGCAGGCAACCTCAGAGCCACCGGCTTATTGAAGACCGATATTGACGGCGCAAAGGGGTGGAACTCGTCATACCAGGTGTCACCACCCGGGGAGGTGCTTAGAGGGTCGTCGTGGAACGCCTGCCCAGCCGAGTCTGGAGTAGCTGCTCTGTCTGGCCATAGAGAGCACCTCCAGTTAATGGCCGGGGTTCCACCCTGGTCAGCGGGTGTGATAAGCCTGATGGCAGTGACATACCATATCTCACCACTTGGGACTACCAATTCCTCCCTGACCTCAGCACCAATAGCAGCGCCATTAGGGATGCGGATTGTCTGCAGGTCGTAGTCTTCTTCCCGACCGTCCAGTATCCCCAGAATGTGCAATTGCTCTGCCAAGACCAAGGGCGCAACGATGGTGTCTATATCCAGCTTGGCAAGTCCGCCCTTATACTTACCAATCAGCCAAACACCATTGAACGCCTGCTCGGCTTGGGCAAGCGTCATGTACTGCAATGCTTTCACACCTTGCTGGGGCATGGCGGTTTTATCAACTAATTTCCTTTCTCCCATGTTATACCTTCCTTTCGCAATTTCTTAACTGGGCCCCAAGGCTATCTTTCTGCCTCAAAGCCTTTGGACATGCCCTTGAACATCGGCATCAGCATCATCATGACCATCTACATCACTGAATGACATTGATGTTCATGAGCTGCTCCCTCAGTTGGCGGCTTTCCTCAGATCCGTACCAGCAGAAATAGCAGGAGGTGGGACATGAAGAAAGTCGTTTAATTATTTTCAACCAGAAATCATACAAAGGAGGTAGTTGCCACATGGTAAGGAAGGAAAGCAGTAGTAAGAAAGAAGGCCAGCAACCTGTGAATAACACTGAGGCCGCGAGCAATTCTGAAACTAAAGAGAAGCCAGAAGCCGAGGCGGAAGCTAAGGCTCAAGCTGAGAAACCTGAAACCGCCGAATCCGGAGTCGGGAAAGCTGAAGGCAGGGGAAAGTCTGAAGCAGCAGAGAAGCCGGCTGTAATTGTGCCCGAGGATGAGCCAATCAACGAGAAGGAAGAGATCAACAAGCTTCTCGACGAAGGCTACAGCGTAAAG
>Ga0172363_10003609_pt1 | contig 12579 bp, 9 predicted proteins | sample LakKivs2_kivu2a2_FD_114541 | JGI IMG/M metagenome (GOLD analysis project Ga0172363, IMG submission 114541) | Sediment microbial communities from Lake Kivu, Rwanda - Sediment s2_kivu2a2 | ecosystem: Environmental > Aquatic > Freshwater > Lake > Sediment | place: Rwanda: Western Province, Lake... | reverse complement strand
CACCAGTATGGCATCAGCATCTTTAGCCACCTCAATTATCTCGTCCTCGGTGGTACAATCAGCCCCCACTAACTCCGCATTCACCTTGGCCAGCTCCCGGGCCTCGTCTATCAAAATACTACCGCTGCTCCTATCCACCCGCACTACTTTAAATTGTTTTTTCACTAGTTTATCCCCTTTCTCAATTTGTCTTGGCTGTTATTATAGATGTGAGGAAAAAGAGCTGTCAATGCTACGAACTACCCGCCGATAAGGGAAATCACCAAGGCAAGCTGGCTACAATACCCTGACTATTTCTCTAGTCTAATCAAGATTAACCTCAAGGCCCGTTCAGCAGCATCAGCGATTAGATTCTCCGCATTAGCCATGGATTTCTTCAGGCTGATAGGACCAGGAGCTATGCTTAAAACAGCATCTATGCCATGCTGGTAGAACTCTTTATAATCACCGGCTACCTCGCCGGCGATAGCTACCACTGGAATATGAAAGGTCTTTGCCTTTGCGGCAACGCCAGCTACCGTTTTGCCAAACAGTGTTTGTGTATCTATTCTACCTTCACCGGTGAAAACAAGGGACGCCTCTCTAAGATAGGCTGTAAGCCCCGTCACCTCGCTGACAATTTCTACCCCTGATATTAGCTTAGCCCCCAGAAAAGCTATTAGCCCAGCCCCAAGCCCCCCAGCTGCTCCCGCACCGGGTATGTCGATAACATCGATGCTCAGGTCCCTCTTGATTACCTCGGCATAATTGGCTAGGGCCTCATCTAACTGCTGGCACATCTCTTCTGTAGCTCCCTTTTGTGGCCCATATACTCTTGAAGCTCCCTGCTCGCCACAGAGGGGATTGGTTACATCAGATGCTACAGTGACCTCGCATTCGGCTAGGCGGCAATCCAGCCCAGAGACATCTATCCGGCTTAACTTAGCCAATGCTGCCCCACCCCAGGGAAGCTCCCTACCTTCCTCATCCAGTAATCTTGCCCCGAGAGCCTGCGCCATGCCGGCACCACCATCGTTGGTAGCACTACCACCAATACCAATAATCAATCTGCGACAGCCAGCTTGAAGGGCAGCTCGAATCAGTTCCCCCGTGCCGTATGTGGTAGCCACTAACGGGTTTAGCCTCTCTACCGGTACCAAGGTAATCCCCGATGCTGATGCCATCTCCACTACAGCGCTGACTTTATCACCCAAAATTCCCCATTTGGCAGTGACTTTCTCTCCTAGAGGTCCTGTTACCTCCGTGGTTATGATTCGGCCACGGGTACTATAGGTTAAAGCCTCTACCGTCCCTTCTCCACCATCGGCCATGGGTAACAGAATGGTCTCAGCATCGGGCACAACACGCCTAATCCCATTGGCCATGGCTTGGGCTACTTCCCGTGCGCTAAGACTACCCTTGAAGCTCTGTGGAGCGATTACTATTCTTATTTTCCCCTCCTTAGATACCGGTTAATTATCTTACTTAAAACCTCAAAGCATCTCGTAAGATACCTATTAAAATGGCTAGATTATCGGTGTGGGAGAGGACTACTGCTAGGTTACTAATCTTTACTGAGAGCCTCGCGCTTCCTTCAGCAATGCTCTTGCTCCCTGCATTAGAAAGCCTATATCAGCACCGATACTAAGGAATGTGAAACCTTTCTCTACAGCCCACTGGATTCGCTCTTGAGGTATAGCCACCCCAGCTGTCTTCGCCCATTTCTTGGCTGCTACTAACACCCTGTCAAAAGCCTCCGTATATTGGGGGTTGTCCCACTGTGGCCCCTGAAATCCGAAACTGATGGATAGGTCTAGAGGGCCGATACAGCAGACATCTACCCCTTTCACTGATAGAATATCGTCTATATTTCTAACCGCTGTTTTGGTTTCTATCTGCACTACTACGAGGATTTCGTCATTGGCTGTTTTAATATAATCCGGGTCAAAGAATCCGATTCTCCCTGGTGCGCAGCCTCTAAGGCCTTGAGGCGGATATTTACAGGCACGTACAGCGTATTCCGCTTCCTCCTTCGTGTTAACCCACGGGACAATGATACCATGAGCACCGATATCAAGGATACGCTTGATAAGGGCCATATCATTCCATTGTGGCCTTATAATGGGAGTGCAGTTGCTCCCATTCATGGCTTGCATCAACACCTGCATGGTCTCAATGCTGAGGGGCGCATGCTCGCCATCTATAAAAAGCCAATCGAACCCAAGCCGGGAGAGTATTTCGGTCACATTTGGGTGACCGATAAAGACACCGGTTCCAATAACAACCTGACCTTTACGCAGTTTCTCTTTGAGCAAATTTTTCAATGTTCGGCATCTCCTTTTTGCGCTATGACAGACCAATTATAAAATGTCGCTGGTAGCGCACATTTTCATACTAAAGGTCATATTTAATATCCAGTTCTTTGGCTAGCCCCTGAAGCCCCTCAACGACTTTGAAGTGAAGTGGAATGCCATTAGCTTTGCGGTCCTTCTCAATTTCAGCTTCGTATCCACCAGCCGCATATATCTTCCTAGCACCGGGTAGTGTCGGCAAGGCCTCAAATGCCTCTATCATTTCATCCATTGATTTCTTGAAGTTTTTCACAGGTAAGAAACTATCTATGCGGAGAGCACCGAAAAAATGTTCACAATATGTCATCTCTGGTGGCTTCTTTAGAATGATAGCAGATGACCCGGAAAGCACACCACAGAGAATCTCTACCAGCACGCCCAGTCCAAAGCCTTTATAAGCCCCCAATGCTGGTGTTCCCCCCAAGGGCAGCAAGCCACCCTCACTGCTTACTTTATATTCAGTAGGATCGGTTATAGGTTTTCCTTCCTTATCTATTACCCAACCTTCAGGCATAGATTTACCCTCTCTTCGTGCCAGCTCCACTTTACTTCCAGCTACTACAGAAGTGGCCATATCAAGAACAAAAGGCGGTTTTTTACCGGCTGGTACGGCTACCGCCAAAGGATTGGTGCCAACTGCAGGCTTAACGCTGCCTGGAGCCACTACCCCGAGCCCAGTACTCGTCATAGCAATCCCGACCATATCATGTTCCAGGGCTATCATGGCATAAGGGGCACCAGCGCCAAAGTGGGTGCTATTGCGCACTGTGATAAAACCAGCACCTGTCTTTTCCGCCCGGTGTATCGCCTCCATCATAGCGTGGTGGCCTACGACAAAGCCCAGACCTTGGTCACCGTCCATAGTTGCCGTAGCTGGGGCCTGACTGAAAACCTTCACATTCGGTTTCCGATTAATACGCCCTCCCTTTACCCCCCTAACGTAGCCGGCCAGATGGGCAATGCCATGGGTGTCAACACCCCTCAGGTCTGTTGCTACCAGTATACGGGCTGTTATTTGTGCATCTTCCTGGGGGACGCCCACCTTCTGGAACGCTCTGATTGTAAAATCAGTTAGTTTCTTAGCATCGACTCTAGTCTTTCCTGTAGTCACTGGGTTTCCCTCCCTTACTTATTTGTTAATGCTATTCGGAACCTAGTTACGATTTTAGGGTAAATAATAGCGCCTACCTCCCGTAGAAGAATCTAAGCGGCCTAAGCTGCTGCCATACGCCATCACCGATAGTGAGCTCTTCTTCTGATAATCTTACTTCAGTAGCTCCTAGGTTCTCCACATTAAAAGAGTGTAATCACTATCTCTTTATAGCGGCTTTATCCAACTCTTCAGCGGCCCACGCTATATCCAGCTCCTGTAGCTTCTCCTTTGTGGGTACAGCTCGCTTGGGGTCCCACCCTGCCATCTTGTAGTAAGTCTGTATGGCTTGGCGCATAGCCCCCCTGCCTATCTTCTTGCCTTTCAGGGGGCCGCTCTTGAAAGCTGCGTAAAAGCGGTCGGGTATGATGTCATCCTTTGCAGTATAACCTTCCCGGGCATTAAAGACCCTGGCTAAGGCTAAAGCCCGTTCCCCCACCTTCATCAATTCATAGAGACTTGTATTCCAGCCAGTGGCTCCGCTGACAAGCTCCACAAGGTGATTATAGTTATAAGGCAGGAACATACACATAAGAGCGCAATTCTGGAAATGCTGCCAGTTCGAAACACACTGGAACATACGCACCTTGGCCGGACTAAGGTCAAGAGCCGATAAAGGCTCTTGAATACCGAAGGTTCTCAGCTCCGCTATACCCCTGCCTTCAACAGCGAACCCAGTATCATGTATATTATGGCAGTGGTCTGCTCCCGTAGGCGAGATGGCATATCCAATGCCCAAGCCAACCTTGCCCCTGGGTTCATGCATTGGTATCTCTTGCCCTTTTATCTGCATCGCATACTCAGCAGCACCATGACCAATCCTCTCAGCAGCACGCTTGGTCCCTTCCGCCAGCATATCACCCAGGCCCTCCCGCCGGGCAATCTTCTCCACCATTGTCATCATTGCCTGAGCGTTGCCAAACTTAAGCTCTATACCTCCAGTATCCTTCCTGGTCAGAATTCCCCTTTCGAAACATTCCATAGCAAAAGCAATAGTACTGCCAGTTTCAATAGTATCCAGACCATAGGTATTGCATAGCTGGTTACCTTTCGCTATAGCCTTCAGGTCATTGATTCCGCATAAGGAACCCAAGGCACCAATAGTTTCATATTCCGGCCCGCCGTACTCGGGGGCCACGTTGTAGGGTGGCCCCACCTTCACCACACGCTTATCATTGATAGGACAGGCATAACAATTGTCTCTGCCGACGAGTATGGTTTTTGTCATCGTCTCTCCAGCGATATCCATATAGCCCTCAAATTGTCCTTCCTGGAAGTTGCGGGTAGGCAATATACCGGCTGCGTTCAGCCCAGGTAATCCACCAGAGGTGCCGTGAGCGGTAAAACCCGCAGAGAGTTCTTTATAATTGTCCACTAGCCACCTGGCTACTTCACGAACTTTCTCCGGGTTGGCTAATGGCACAGCCTGGGTACCCCGCACAGCGATAGCTCTTAGTCTCTTGGAGCCCATAACGGCACCGTGGCCATTGCGGCCATAAGCGTGAACTACATCGTTGAGAATACAGGCAATTCGCGCCAGTTTTTCCCCGGCCGGTCCAATCTGGGTGACACGCACATTTCTATCACCTAGCTCATCCTGGATTTGCCTCTCCACTTCTTTAGTGGCTTTCCCCCAGAGATGGGAGGCATCACGAATCTCGACCTTGTCGTTATTAATCCAGAGGTAGACTGGACTAGCCGCTTTACCTTCGATGATAATAGCATCCCAGCCAGCCCGTTTCAATTCGGCTCCCCAGAATCCGCCGGCTTGAGAATCACCCCAGCCATTGGTGAGGGGAGACTTGGAACCGACTCCATTGCGCCCGCTGCCAGCACACGGAACGCCGGTGATTACTCCCGAGGAAAAGATAAGCTTATTGTCCGGCCCCAAAGGGTCGATTCCCGGTTTTAGCTCCTTGAGTAAATAATAACCTATAAGCGCGGTCCCACCGAAGTACCGCCGGTAGAACTTCTCATCAGGTTTCTCAACGGATACTTTCTTATTAGATAGGTCCACTCTTAGGATTTTGCCGGCATAGCCACCATGTGTCTGTTCAGTCATTGACTTTAACCCCCCTTAAGTTATTTTCAAGGCATTATATTATATTGTTTTAACGCAGAAGTCAAAACTGGTGCATCGATGGCATATCCACCCTTTCCATTTAGATTTCCTACTAGCTCGCTGGCATTTAGTTACTTGTTGCATGATTTAAAGCGCGTCTTGACAAAAGCAGCACTATGCCATAATCTTTAGCGCGGTTTGGTTGTGGCGACGAAAGAATGGTCAGCCTTATAACCTTCTTCCTGGTACATCTCATTCCCGGCGATATAATAGATACCCTGGCGACAACTGACCCTACAACCGAACTCGACAGAGCTACGCTTGAGCACAAGTTTGGGTTAGATGCGCCACTAATGGTCCAGTAGGGACGTTGGCTGGGAATTGGGGGACCCGACTACTTTGCTCTCTGACTAGGTGAGGACAGGGGCACTTCTGGTGGCCTTGACTAAAGGACTACTACAGTGAAGTTAACGTTGGAGACTGGTGTAACACTATGCCCATCATGGCCTGCGTCTGGATTGATCAGGACATGAAAGCCGAGATGGGATTTAAGTAGCCAAGGCAAAAGGGGGGTGAATCCTCCACCCCCTTTTATATCTTGCTCCGCCCCAGGAGAAAAGAGGGTGGAGGGAAATAGAGTTCAGACATTAATTTACACTGCTCCAGCTTGTCTTGAAATTGTTATAAAGAATGAGCAGCCGGACGATACGAGGACAGAGCACCTTTTTACCTACACTGGCCCGCACACAAGACTTCAAGAGTGTTGTAAATGTGAGGTGTTTCTTGACTTCCCCGCGATTGAATGGGTGGTGACATTCAAAAACGGTGGTACGGATGATACGCCTATTATTGAAGATGTACAAGCACTCGATACCTCCTTTACTCGCCATAAGGGTGGTGAGTTTATTCTACATCGCGCCGAGGGTAGCTCAGCAACAAGGATGGATTTTGCACCGATCGACAAACCCATGCCCCCCAAATCAAAGATTCGGCTTGCCCCAATCGGCGGACGCTCCTCTAACACTACCGCGTTCCCCTTCTTCAATATCGAAGCACCAGGGGAAGGCATCATGGTAGGTATTGGCTGGTCGGGACAATGGGCGGCTGAGCTTACTAGGGATGGTGGTACTACCTTAATGGTGCGCGCTGGAATGGAGCTAACACATCTTTTGCTTCACCCGGATGAGCAAATTCGCACTCCTCGCATTCTCCTTCTCTTCTGGCAGGGCGACGACAGGATGAGAGGTCACAATATGCTCCGCCGCTTTATCCTGCTGCATCATACCCCGCAAAAGGACGGCCAGCCGGTGATGGCACCTCTCGCTTGTTCCGGTAGTCCTCGGCTTTTTGATCAGTCCAACAAAGGTATAGAGTTCAACGATGCTACTGAATATAACCAGATTGCCTTTGCTGAACGTTATCACCAGCTGGGGCTAGAAGCTGAGTACTGGTGGCTTGACGCTGGGTGGTTTGAAGGCTACTGGCCCAACGGGGTGGGCAACTGGTTCGTCAGAAAGGATGCTTTCCCCCATGGCTTGAGAGGACTGTCGGATGCTGTTAAGAAAATGGGGATGGGATTCCTCCTCTGGTTCGAGCCGGAGCGGGTCTATCAAGGTACGTGGCTTGACCGGGAACATCCTGAGTGGATTCTGAAATCACCCCGAAGCCCGGACGGGTTTTGTCGCCAAAACGGCTTACTCGACCTGGGCAATCCAAAAGCCCGTCGCTGGATCACCGAGCATATCTCAGCCATGATTAAAAGCGAGGGAATCAATATCTACCGTCATGATTTCAACATGAACCCGCTGACTTACTGGCGTTCCACAGACGAACCCGACCGGCAGGGTATCACCGAGATTCGTTACATCGAAGGTTTTTACGCCTTCTGGGATGAGCTTTTAGCCCGACACCCCGGTTTGATAATCGATAACTGTGCCAGTGGCGGGCGTCGCATTGATTTGGAGACAACTTCTCGGAGTATCCCCCTACACCGTTCAGATTACGTCCTTGAGCCCAATGGTGCCCAATCGCACACTTACGGACTCAACTTCTATCTGCCGCTCAGTGGTGCTGGCACTAACACTCCAGACACCTATACCTTCCGCAGTTTCCTAAAAAGTGCTATGAGCTTCGGCTGGGACCTCTACCGTTCTGACTTCCCGGTAGAGCCGGCCCGATGTCGTATCACCGAGTTCAAACGGCTACGCCACTTCTTCTATGGCGACTTTTACCCCCTCACCCCTTACAGCATCGGCGATGACGTCTGGATGGCTTATCAGTTTCACCGCGAGGACCTGGGAGAGGGAGTGGTCTTGGCCTTTCGCCGTCTAAACAGTCCCGATTCAACAATCCGTCTCAAGCTGGGAGGTCTTTTACCGTCAGGTCGCTATGAACTCAATTTTGAGGATACCGGCAACAAGCAAACTGTTACCGGAAAAGCGCTTGCCTCGGGAATTGATGTAACCATAGAGCAGGCGCCAGGCTCATTGCTGGTTACCTATCGTGAGTGTCCTTAGCCTTGAACAATCTAGCGCTTTTTAAAAATTAAAATATAGAAAATAGGCATTACTAAAGGTTTCGACGGTTTAAATACTAGGAGCAACCATAACTTTACTTCTAGGGAGAGGATGAATTGCTACTTGAATTGAGAGTCAAAAACTTCGGCATTATCGCGGACATGAACTGGAGGTTGCATGATGGACTAAACGTTATTACCGGGGAGACCGGAGCTGGGAAGTCCTTGGTGATTGATGCTGTGGAGTTATTATTAGCCGGAAAAGTCAGCGAGGAAGCTATCCGCTATGGAGCGGACGAGGCCCAAATCGAAGGAGTTTTTACTCTTCCTCAAAAGGAGACTTCTTCCCCTCTTAAAGAATTGCTGGCACAAAAAGACCTGGCAACTGATGAGGAAACCTTGGTTATAGATTACGAACTTCGGAGACACGGGCTCAGTGTTATTCGAGTGAACGGACATGCCATCACCAAAGTGCTCTTACGCCAAATCGGACGCTTACTGGTTGATATCCATGGCCAGAGTGAGCATTTATCTCTCCTTGACAGCAAGTCACATCTTGATTTTCTGGATGCCTATGCCCACGCCCTGAATCTGCGGAATAGCTTCCATGCTAAAGCCACCGAGCTCTCTAAGGTAGAACAGGAGCTTAAAGCGCTGGAAAAAGATGAGAAAGAACGCGCCCGGCGCGAGGAATTCCTGCGTTTTCAGGTCGAGGAAATAAGCCGGGCCCAGCTGCGGGAAGGGGAGGAAAAAGAACTCGAAAGAGAGCGGAATATTCTCGCCTCTGCCGAGAAGCTGAAAGCAATTTCTTATGAGGCCTACCATGCCTTATATGAGGAGGACGTCTCGCGTAATTCAGTGCCAGCACTGGATAAGCTCGGTGAAGCGGTTCAGGCGCTGAAAAAGCTTGTTGAAATGGACCCTGCCCTGAGACAACAACTGGACTTCTTGAATGAGACCACATATGGGCTTACGGAAGTAGCCAGAGACATTCGGGCTTACAGCGATAGCCTCGAGTATGACTCCAACCGCCTCGAGGAAATAGAATCACGACTGGAACTAATTAAAGGCTTAAAAAAGAAATATGGTACAACTATCACTGAGGTCCTTAATTACAAGGTAAAGGCAAAAAAGGAGCTGGATGAGGTTTGCCACTCTGCCGAAAGATGTGCTCAGCTTGAGGAAGTCAGTAGCCGTCTCAAGCAGGAAATGGGACATTTAGCTTACCAGCTTTCAAAGGAACGCTCCAAAGCGGCAACACAGTTGATGACCGAAGTAAAGAAGGAACTTCACGATTTGAACATGCCCCAGGTTGAATTTGAGGTATCAATAAGTCAACAGCAAGCTCAGGAAGGAATCCCCTTCCCCAACGGAGAAAATTATGCTTTCAGTAATGACGGGGTTGATACCGTAGATTTCATGGTTTCAACTAATCCTGGAGAACCCCTTAAGCCTCTGGCTAGAATTGCCTCAACCGGAGAACTCTCCCGTTTCACTCTGGCACTAAAGGGGGCACTTTCTGAAGCCGATAACATCCCGGTGCTTATTTTCGATGAAATCGATATCGGCATTGGGGGAAGGAGTGGGGAAATAATAGGTAAGAAGCTCAGTATTCTAGCTAAGAAACACCAAGTGGTTTGTGTTACCCACCTTCCCCAAATCGCTGCTTTCGCCGACGCGCACTTTAGTGTTCACAAGGAAATCTCGGGTGATAGAACCGTAAGCCGGCTCGATAGCCTTGAGGGCGAGTCCCGTATTAAGGAACTCGCTATTATGCTTGCCGGCTCCCAATATACTGAAACTGCCCTTAATAATGCCCGCGAGCTTATGCACAAAGCAGAAATATGGCAAAACTCCAACGTAGTAAGATTTGAGAGTGAGCCGTGCATGATAAAAGGTAGAACTTTTACCAAGAAATTCACGCTCACTCCTTGACGGTTCGAATCCCCTCAGATGGAGCCGAGGGGACGATACCTAGAACCGAAACCGTCTCCTGCTTGGCTCCGTCCGGGGGCAAACCATAGTTAAAGGTAATCTCTCCGTCGTCAACCTCTAGGCTCTCGATGAAGGTTGCCAGGAATGCCCGCCGCTCAAATATGTTACTGGATTCCAGGAATTTCTTCAAGTCGTTCACGTACTCGACAACCGCCTTGGGGTCGAGGGGTTCCAGCCGGCGTCTTCTAATATCTTCCTCGACTTCAAACCTGGCCTTTCGCATTTCATTAACCTTATCCTGAACCTCGGCTATCCGCTTTGCCATTCTGACCGCCTCAATCGCCTTGGTCTCAACAAAGTCGTAAAGCCTGTCCAGGCGGGCCTCCCACTGGTCAGCCTCGCGGTCAATGGCCTCCAGCCGGTCCTTGTATTTCTTAATCGAGCCGTCGAGTTCCTCGTTTATGATTCTTACCAGGTCGGTCAGGTTCTCGTCGGTCAGAAGGTATCCTTTTATCTTATCCACCACGTACTTTTCCAGCTTCTCCCTGGGAAGATGCTGACTGGGGCACGTCTCTTTGCCTTTGCTGTAGGTCGTACCGCAGACATAGTAGTGGTGACGCCCTGACTTGGCGGCATAGCCGATGTATGCCGCGCCGCACTTCCGGCACTTGATTAGGCCGCTCAGCAGGTACTGGCTGCTGGTTACCCGCGGGTGGACAACTTTAGGAGCGCGACCGTTTAACCCTAACTGTATGCTCTCGAAGGTATCTTTATCCACCAGTGCCGGCCACGCCCCTTCCTTCCTCACTGGCGGAAGACCCGACTTGCCTTTAGGATTCTTTCCCCAGACAAGACACCCCGTATACGCCTCGTTGGTCAGCATCTTGTGAACGCGCTGTTTGCCCCACTTGCCGCCGTTCGGAGCCGGTATGCCGTCCTTGTTGAGACTTTTAGTAATCTCTTTCAGCCCTTTGCCCTCACTACACTCCCTAAATATTCTCTGTGCTATGGGCGCCTGGTCAGGGTCGATATCCAAAGAGTTCCGTAACTTATCACCGTCCTTCACTTTTTTCCTGAGATAGCCAAAGGGAGGTCTACTACCGTTGAAGAAGCCACGCGAAGCGTTTTCTCTCAAGCCCCGGGTAATGTCCTGGGCAAGGTTGGAGGAGTAGAATTCATCGATCACCTCGATTATCCCTTCCATAAGCCGCCCGGTCGGGGTATCTTCGATGGGCTCGTTGATTGAGACTATCTGAATGCCCTGCTTTCTCAGCAGCGACTTATAGATGATGGAGTCCTCACGATTTCTGGCGAACCTGGACAGCTTCCACACCAGGATTAACTGGAAAGGAGGGTGCTTCATCCGGGCCAGGCTGATCATCTCGCGAAAGGCGGGTCTGGCGGTGCTCTTCCCACTCTCCGCCTCATCAACGAACTCCTTGATGACCGCATATCCGTTTCTGGCGGCATATTCTCTCAATGCCTTAAGCTGAGCTGAGATAGAAAGGTCTACGTCCTGCCGTTCGGACGATACTCTGGCATAAATAGCAACCATCTTTTGACTTTCCACGATACTCTCCTTTCGCACTATAAATGCCTGTGGAATCCTTCTACGATTACAGGTTTGGACCGCTCGATTTGCGGTAAAAGTAAGTCCCGGTTCTGCTCAAGCAGAACTACCAATGCCACCTTTACCGGAACTCCTGAAACCACTAAAGGTCTGGCTATCGCTACCAGACCGTCTTCATCCGGGCTGTCAAGAAGTGTGATGTGCTGTGCAAGATGCGGTTTTCTCATCTGTATTACAAGGTCAACCAGGGAACCCGGCACAACTGCCCTACCCCTCCTGGGAAATAGACTGGCTCCGCCGTAGACGTTAGCGTCAAGATCGGTATCATTGGAGCAGCCGGTCCAGTAGGTTACACGCCACTGATTCTCGGCATCCGGCTCATAAAGAGCTGCATACATGAACAATCTACCCTGCATCACCTCCCCCATTCTCAGCAGCACCTGGGAGCAGCTCTTGGAGTAGAGTGTTGAGAGTTCAATAACGTTAAACCCCGTGTCGTATATCTTCTTTTGGAAATCCGACGCCGGCAAGAGCACCGCCGCGGCAAAGTGGTTGGCGGCGATGTGGCGCGCGCTCGTCCTCAGCGGCGCATAGCTCGGTTGAACCTCGGCGAAAAGCGCCTCCATCATCTCCCTTATCTCGTGGAGAATGGTATTCTCAATGCCGCTGAGAGCATCTCCCCTCCTGAAGTATATGCTCTGGTTCTCTCCGTAGACTTCATGGTAGCCGCGCACGTTTTGAGGCATCTTTTCCAGCGCACTCAGCTTGATACCACAGCTGGCGGCTGCCGCCTTTAATGTCGTCAGGTTAAGAGGCAAACCCTTGAGATAGACCGTTCGGAAATCTTCCGCCAGTTGCTCCTCGGATACTTCATTCGGTTCGCCGTGCTTCCTGACGAGATATTCACAGAATACGCGGAGATTGCTGAAGTTCGTTGTCATCAGGTCAGCCTCCCGGTAACAGCTTCTTGCCAGTCGCCTTCTCGTACATTTCCACTATGAAGCGTTTGACCTCAGT
>Ga0172363_10003608_pt1 | contig 12579 bp, 12 predicted proteins | sample LakKivs2_kivu2a2_FD_114541 | JGI IMG/M metagenome (GOLD analysis project Ga0172363, IMG submission 114541) | Sediment microbial communities from Lake Kivu, Rwanda - Sediment s2_kivu2a2 | ecosystem: Environmental > Aquatic > Freshwater > Lake > Sediment | place: Rwanda: Western Province, Lake... | reverse complement strand
GACGCTGATTAACACTGGTGAACGCGATTTTTTTCTTCTGAATCCTTCGTTCCGTGTCCGGAATTCGGTTTTTTAAAATTTTTTTTATTTTTTTCGTTTTTTTTATCAACATTTTGGCCCTCTCAATCGCCTACCTATATGAAGGAAAGATAGTAAACTGGAGATTGTAAAATGTACGGATACTTCCAAGACGGCAATAATGATGCGGCGAACGACATTATCCTCGATAAAAACGAGGATTTCGAGCAGTTGAAAACGGAATACCCGGAGCACGAGGTGTACCTGTTTTTAGGCACAGAAGTCGATATGGCCTTATTCATCGCCCCCGGCGTGTCGGCTATGCTGATAGAAACAAGGGCCTCGCCGGACAAGATTTTTTAAAAAGTCTTCATGGTGGGGCGAGCCCCACCCTACGTATTTATAGAAACGACCCGCACCGTAAAGGTGCGGGCTAAAATAAGAAACAACCCACAATATAAAGGTGCGGGCTAAAAAATGTTCGTAATCCGCGACCACAGGATTCGCGGTTAATCGTCAATTCTTCTCGGCGGTGCGATTTTTGTTATTTTGCCTCTTACATTCCTTGCACCATCTGGCCAGGCCGTCCTTGCATGATTTGTCTTTGTGGAAATCGCCCATGGGCCTTGTTCGATAAGCAGTAACGATTCTGTATTTTGCGTCCCAATTCCCGCCTTGCCGGAACGGCAGATTATCGGTATAATCATCTCAAAGCTTAATCGTTCCTGCGAAAGGATGATAAATGGACAAATACGTAGAAGTCTTTGCCGCGAGCGATATTACGTATGCCTACCTGATGAAGGCAAATCTTGAGAACGAGGGAATACCCGTTCAAATAGACAACGAGAACCTGCAAGGGGCTTACTGCCTCGACGGCATGGTACCACGCGTGCTCGTACCGGCCGACCGTGCCGAGCAGGCCCGGCAGATTATTACGGAGATTCAGCAAGCCTCGCTGAACGACCGGCAGGCCGATGAGCAATGAAGAAACTCAATTCCAGCGGCGATTTGAGATGAAATACGAATTGCTGACGTCCTGAACGCTATAATCGTATGTGGCATGAGAAATTAAGAATCCGGCGGCCTTAAAACGAAGGATCGCGAATAGCCCCTGCTGAAGCTAAAAAAAATGTTCCGTCAAAGATTTTTTTTTCTTGTAAATACCGAATTTGCATGATAAAATCAGAACTAAATATGAGATGCGGCAGAATTTATATTAGCTTAAATGCTGCTCTTCGAGGAGATTGGTCGATGAAGAAAGGGGCATTAACATTTCTTGCTGCTGCGGTTGCTCTGGCATTAAGCAGCCGGCCCGCCTCGGCTATGGTCATTCTGGACCCGAATTTCTTTTCCGGCACAACTCACATGGTTATTACCTTCGAGACGGACGGCATGGGCAACAAGCTCAAATTGGAAGAGGGGCAATCGAAATCGATGCCGTTCGACGAGTACGCTCATTATGGGTTCACGTTCGAGCCGGATATAAGCTGGGTGAACGATGCCGGCCCGGCGTTCGACGAGGCCCAGGCAATCGGCGGCTCGCCGGAGATCGGGATACCAGCCGGAGATGAGGATGATTTCACCATCAATTTCTCTTTTCCCGTCCGGGCCTTCGGATTCTGGGTGATAAACAATCCTAAACCACAGTTTGATGAGCCTTATCCCTATCTGACTCTCCAGGCTTATGGAACCGACGGTCTGATCGAAGCAGTGACATTCGAAGGCGACGCTATCGATGGTGTCATAGGAAGCATCGATGAGAACGGCTTCCGCGATGGTAGAGGAAACAGCGCCGAGTACGGCTTTCTGGGTATTGCCAGCTACGAGTTCATCAAGAGCGTCCACGTCACTAAAGGCGCCACAATGCTGGACAATTTCACGTACAGTCCCATCCCTGAGCCGGCCACTATTATTCTCCTCGGCCTGGGCTGCCTGGTGCTGTCAAGAAGACACCCGGCGTAACCTTCCTGCAGAACATTCTATATTTGCTCAAACTGACCGATTTTCGTTTCCAGGCTGAGTAAAGACATCATCCTGTATCCAAAGTTCAAGGTTCTTCACTGTCCACCCCATCTTTAGGGTTGACATTACTGCAAATCCCGCTAAAGTATGCCTGACTTCGATTTTGCAAAAGCCTTAAAGACAAATAAAGATAAGGAGAAAACAGTTGGGTTACAACTGCGTTGTACTGATAAAGCAAGTGCCCGACACCAAAAGGATTACAGGCAATGTAATGAACGACGACGGGACCGTCAAGCGTTCGGCTCTGCCGGCCATTTTCAATCCGGAGGACCTTAACGCCCTCGAAATGACGCTTCAAATCAAGGACAAGTTCGGCGGGCACATCACAGTTATCACCATGGGCCTGCCGGCAGCGAGCGATATTCTCCGCGATTCGCTGTTCCGCGGGGCCGACGAGGCGATCCTGCTGACCGACCGTCGATGTGCGGCAAGCGATACGCTGGCCACAAGCTATATCCTGAGCTGCGCGGTCAAAAAGTTAGACTACGACATTGTGCTGTGCGGCAGACAGGCCATCGATGGCGATACCGCCCAGGTCGGGCCGCAACTGGCCGAAAAACTGGGCATAACGCAGATTACATACGTCGAGGAGCTTACCGAGCTTTCCGGCAGGACTATCATCGCCCGGCGCAATATCGGTAACGGCTTTCAGCAGGTCAAAGCCGCCCTGCCGGTCCTGCTGACCGTTACAAGCGACGCGAATGAGCCAAGAGTGGCTGCTGCGAAAAAAATTATGAAGTATAAAAACGCACTGACGCCCATCGAGGTCGAGCTGAAAATCAAGGCGGAAAATCCCGACGCCGACGATACGGACATCAAAGAGCTGGCCGAGCATAAATGCGGCAAACTAATAGAAAAAGGCCTGTTGATGAAGCAATGGAACCTTGACGCCGTCGAGGCCGACCTGACCTGGTGCGGCATGAGCGGCTCGCCGACTAAAGTCCATCGCATCCAGAGCGTTGTGCTGGCGGCGAAAGAAACCAAACAGATCGAGCCGACCGAGAAGGGAATCTCGGACATGATACATGAATTGATTGAAGACAAGATTATTGCATGAAGCGATTTTAGGTACTCAGAAAGATTCATGGAGAAATCAAATATGGCAATACATCCTCTAAACGAGGTATTCGGTTTCCCAATTAGCAATTTTACAAAAGAAGCCAAGCGGTTTAGACGTAACAAGTTGTGCCCTTTCAATAACAGAGTTCCTTCATGCACAAAAGACAAGGCAAAGAATCCTCTGGGAGTCTGTAGTATACTCCACGATAAGCAACCAGTAATAACATGCCCTGTCCGATTTCGCGAAAAATGGATTATAGCAGAACACGCTGCGGATTTCTTTTTCGAGAAGGGAACACTCTGGACTTCGGTAACCGAAGTAAATCTTCCCGATAAAATGGGAAAAACCGCAGGACATATTGATTTAGTGTTAGTAGCTTATGATGACCACGGACATATAATTGATTTCGGAACACTTGAAGTTCAAGCGGTTTATATCTCTGGTAATATCCGAACTCCCTTTGAGTATTACATGGTCAATCCCAGAAGAAGGCAAAATTTGAATTGGCAAGGTAAATTTAACTATCCAAAACCCGACTATCTCTCTTCATCAAGAAAACGATTGATCCCACAGATATTATATAAGGGAGGGATTCTTAAAACATGGGGCAAGAAACAGGCAGTTGTGCTTCAGAAAAGTTTCTTTCAAACATTGCCGGAGATGCCAAGCGTAGACATTGACAGGGCCGATATAGCTTGGCTTCTCTACGAATTAAAGAAAGAACCACACGAAGACCGCTTTAGCCTGGTCCAAAAAGAGATTGTTTACACCGAATTTGAGCCTGCTTTGGATCGCATCGTCAGATCAGAACCGGGAAACGTTGAAGATTTTCTAAAAGTGCTACAGGAAAAGCTTGATGAGCAGTTAAATGAGAATCCACCGGATGCGCCAATATTTACCGACATTGTTCTTCAGTAATCTTGTAAAGTTGGAGTAAGAATGCAACAATTAACGCTCTTCCAATATGAACCGCCGGCAAAACCTATAAACGTAGCAACAGTGCCAATGCGTAGTCTATTCAGATACCCAGGCGGAAAAACATGGTTTATACCTTATGTAAGAAAGTGGTTGAAACAATTTAGAGAAGACATAGAATTGATAGAACCATTTGCCGGGGGAGGGATTGTAAGCTTAACAGCAGCTTTCGAGAATCTATCAAAAAAGATAATAATGGTCGAGAAAGACGAAGATATAGCCGCTGTATGGCAGACTATTCTTGGAGGACAAGGTACATGGTTAGCAGAGCAAATTGTAAATTTTGAGGTAACTCCCAAGAATGTTAAAGCCATACTGAATATACATCCAACCTCGTTAAGAGAAAGAGCATTTATCACAATTCTTAAAAACCGGCTGCATCACGGCGGAATTTTAGCACCCGGAGCCGGACTTATCAAAAATGGTGAAAACGGTAAAGGATTAAGGTCTCGATGGTACCCAGGAACCTTAAAGAAAAGAATCATGGATATTGATGTGGTAAGAAATAAGATCAAGTTTGTTCAAGGCGATGGGCTGGAGATTATTGAGAAAAATTTAGATAGGAAAGACGTTGTATTTTTCATTGATCCTCCATATACAAAGGCAGGAAGACGCTTGTATAAATACCATGAAATCGATCATGAAAAACTCTTTAAACTGGTAGAGCATATTAACGGCGACTTTTTAATAACTTATGACGATGCGATGGAAATACAAACCTTAGCAACCCAGCAGGATCTTGAAGTTGAGAAAGTATTAATGAAAACAACTCATCACCTTAAAAAGTATGAACTGGCTATAGGACGACATCTTGAGTGGTTGAGAGGTTAATATTGCAATAAGAGATCCATAATATGATAGAAGTGAACAGACAAGGTGAAGTTTGGGTATTTGCCGAGCAGCATAACGGGCGGTTGGAAGACACGCCGGTCGAGCTGATGAGCAAGGCCCGGCATCTGGCCGACACGCTGGGCGTGAAATTGGCGGCGGTCGTCCTCGGCGACGGCGTAAAGGACCTGACGACAAAGCTGATACAATATGGGGCCGACAAGGTTTACATCGCCGAGCATCCGCTGCTTCGAGCGTACCAGACGAACAGCTATGCGAAGGTGATATACGATCTGATTCACAAGCACCAGCCGCAGATTGTGCTCTATGGGGCTACTATTGCCGGGCGTGATTTGGCGCCGCGGATCGCCAGCGCGACCAGGGCCGGCCTGACCGCCGACTGCACGGACCTGCAGATCGGCGATCACACAACCCCCAAGGACAATAAGGTGCACAAGAACCTGCTGTTCCAGATAAGGCCGGCCTTCGGCGGAAATATCGTAGCGACGATTATCAATCCCGACCGCTGGCCGCAAATGGCGACCGTTCGTGAGGGCGTTATGCCGATGCCCGTGCCGGACGTGAAGCGAAAAGGTCAGATAGTCGAAGAAAAGGTGACACTCTCCGGGCCGGACCTGCCGCTTGAGATTCTCGAAGAGCACAAACGCCCCAAGAAAGTGGACCTCAAGGCCGCGAGGATAATCGTTGCCGGCGGCGCGGGCGTCGGAAGCAAGGATAACTTCAGGCTCGTTTGGGACCTGGCGAACTGCCTCGGAGCGGCGCCGGCCGCAACCAGAGCGGCGGTCGATTTGGGCTTTATCGACCACGACCATCAGGTCGGCCAGACGGGCACGACGGTCCGGCCGAGCCTTTACATCGCCGTCGGCATCAGCGGCGCCATCCAGCATCAGGCCGGTATGTCCCAGAGCCAGAAAATCGTCGCCATTAACAACGACCCCGAAGCCCCGATTTTCAACGTTGCGCATTACAAAATCATCGGCGACCTGAACGAAGTTGTCCCGAGAATGATTAAGGCAATTAAGGAAAAGGTATAAGATACTCGATAGATGATCTCCAATTTCATCAAGTCGGTTGAGAGCAGTCATAAAACGAGAATCTAACATCGAGAAACGAGTATCGAGCATCAAGAAACGAGAATCGAGAATGGCAAATTTCTACAGAGACAATGACGATATACAATTCCTGTTCAGGCACATAAACCTGCGCGAACCGGCGGAAATCTGCGAGGAGGGCTTCAAGTTCGCCGGCGAGTTCGATTACGCCCCGGCCAACGCCACCGAGGCGATTCGGAATTATGAAATGGTGCTGGATTCGCTCGGACAGCTCTGCGCCGAGTTCATCGCACCTCGGGCCGAAGGTGTGGACCGCGAAGGTAACGTGCTGAACGAGAACGGCACAGTAACACGCGCCAAGGGCATCACCGAGGCGATCGAAAAGCTCGGCCAGGCCGAAGTCATGGGCTTTACGCTGCCCTACCGCTTCGGAGGGCTGAATTTCCCGAACATCATATATTCGATGGCAATCGAGATTCTCGCGCGCGCCGATGCGGCCTTGATGAACATCTTCGGCCTTCAGGGCATCGCCGAGACAATCAATGCGTTTGCCTCGGAAGAGATCAAGCAGAAATACCTGCACGATTTTTCCGCCGGCAGGGTCACCGGCGCAATGGTGCTGACCGAGCCGGACGCCGGCTCCGATTTGCAGGCGGTCAAGCTCCGCGCATTCCAGGACGCCGCCGGAAACTGGTTCCTGCACGGCGTCAAGCGCTTTATCACTAACGGCTGCGGCGAGGTATTGCTGGTGCTTGCGCGCAGCGAGCCGGACCGTAGCGGCGGACTGGGACTGAGCCTGTTCGTCTGCGGGTCTGGCCCCACGGTGCACATCCGACGGCTTGAAGACAAGCTCGGCATCCACGGCTCGCCGACCTGCGAGATATTCTTCGACAACACGCCCTGCGAGCTCATCGGCGAGCGCCAGCGGGGACTTGTGACATACGTTATGAGCCTGATGAACGGCGCCCGAATCGGGATTGCAGGCCAGTCTATGGGCATCGCCGAAGCTGCGTATCGAATCGCCCGCGATTACGCCGGCACGAGAAAACAGTTCGCCGTGGCTATCGAAAAGCTGCCGGCCGTGCGCGACATGCTGATAGATATGAAGATTGCCATCGAGGCCGGACGGGCGCTTTTGTATGAAACATCGCGCATCGTGGATCTGGAAATCGGGTATGCCAAAAGGCTCGAAATAAATCCCCCCGAAGACAAAAGCGAGCTTAAGCAGCTCAAGGAAAAATCACGCAAGCTCAAAAGATACGCGTCGATGCTGACGCCTATGAGCAAATACTACTGCTCGGAGATGTGCAACCGCGTGGCGTACGACTCGATCCAGGTGCTCGGCGGCAGCGGTTATATGCGCGATTACGCCTGTGAACGGCTCACACGGGACGCAAGGATTACGACAATCTATGAAGGCACGAGCCAGTTGCAGATAGTCGCTGCGGTCCGAGGTGTGTGCAGCGGCACCGCCGAGAAATACATGACCGAACTGGCGGAGCAGGAATATGACAGCGAAGTAAAAGGCCTGCTGGAACTGCTCACCGAGGGCACAGGACAGTTAAATGAGGCCATCGCCTGCATCAAGGAGCAGGGCAACGAATACATGGACCTTTACGGCAGGCCGCTGGTCGATATCACCATTGATTTGATTAACGGCTATCTTTTCTGCGGCCAGGCCGGCACGAAAGTGGATATGGAAGTGCCCGTCGCCGGAAACGGTGCCGGAGGCGGCAAAACAATCCCGATGAAAAAACGCAAGGCCATGCTCGCCCGCAGGTACATAACGAAAAACGCTCCGAAGATTGCCGCCTTAGCCAGGCTAATCCGCGCCGGCGACAAATCCACTTTCACGCAGTACGAAACCCTCGCCGGACCCATGAACAATGAGTGAATTAGTAAATTAGAGGATTAGTTAATTGGTGGATTAGAGAATAAATGGCCAAAGGATTTTACGATCTTAATATATGGAAGAAGGGATATGCCCTGCTCATGGAAATCTACAAAATAACAGCAACTTTCCCTAAAGAAGAAAAATACGGCCTTACTGCACAGCTCAGAGATTCAGGAAATTCGGTTATAGCAAATATCGCAGAGGCACATGGCAGATACTATTTCGCTGATAAGGCAAGAGTGCTTTATATGTCTCGCGGAGAATGTCAAGAGACAAGAAGTCACTTGAGAGTTGCTTTAGGGTTGAGTTATATTGACAAGATGGTGTTTAATCATATGGACGAAGAATACGAAGGATTATCAAAAGGAATAAGCTCTTATATTCGATTCCTTAAAAACGGTGACTCAGTCAATTAACTAATTCTCTAATTAACTAATTCGCTAAACGTACAATTATGCTACGAGCAGTGATATTTGACTTCGACGGAGTTATCACAGATTCGGAGATTCTGCATCTTCGGGCGTTCAACCAGTCGCTGGTTCCTTACGGCATCGAGATATCCACAAAGGATTATTACACGAGCTATCTGGGCTTCAGCGATTTCGACTGCTACAAGGCGCTGATAGACAACGGCCTGCTGAAAATAAGCGAGAGGCAAATCGCCGGCATTATTAAAGAGAAAAGCAAAATTTTCGAAGAGCTGACCAGGACCGAAGGCCGGACAATCGAGGGAGTGCACGAATTTTTGCAGATGCTCGATGATAATGGTATCCCCATGGTGATATGCTCCGGCTCGCTAATGGCGGAAATCGAAATGATGCTGGAAGAGTCAGGGCTGCGGCATTTCTTCACCGAGATAGTCTCGGCAGAGCAGGTCAAAAAAGGCAAGCCCCACCCGGAAGGATTCCTGCTGAGCCTGAAAAAGCTGAATAAAAAGTGTCACCCCCCTATCGCCGCCAGCGATTGCATTGTTATAGAGGACTCCCACTGGGGCCTTCAGGCCGGCAGGGCCGCGGGAATGCACACTATCGCCGTAACGAACTCCTACGACGCCGAGCAGTTAAGTCTGGCCGAGAAGATTGTCTCCCGCCTGAATGAGCTGACCATAGACGACCTGCAGCAGCTTTGCAGCCCGTGAAGGAGACACAATTTACGGCGTAAAAGTCGTCAAGATATATACGGACAAGGTTGAATTTGAGAAAGACGGCAGACAGTGGTAACAAAGACTGAACGAAACTCCCGGCCTGCTCGAATCTTAACATCACATCCTAAAACACCCAAGTCGCCTGGATTTTCAGGAATAAGTGCTTGTCTTTAGGAGCATAGATATACATAATTTGGACTATATATACAAAGATTTTATAAGGAAAGATGAACATAGCGACATTAAACGAGACTACGCTGCTCGTCGTAAAATTCAGGCTAAAGGGAAATCTAAGGTTTCTCTCGCACGCCGAGACGCTCAGAGTTTTTCAGCGGGCCTGCGTTCGAGCGGGCATCGATATCCAATACAGCCAGGGCTTTAATCCTCATCCCAAGATGTCCTTGCCGCTGCCGAGGCCGGTGGGTGTTGAGTCGGACGATGAGCTGCTGTCTATTCGAATACATAAGGGCACAGGAGCACAAGAGCAAAAGAGCATAAGTGACGCTAACGATTCATGCCATTGTGACTTATGCAACTTAATTAAAGATAAGCTTTCGGCGCAACTGCCCGAAGGCTGCGAGCTGATTTTGGTAAGGACAGCCCAGGCAGAGGAATCGTTTCAGCCTTGTTCAGCTACGTACGCCATGGTAGTTAAGGCCGAATATCTAAACGAAGATATGAGGGCGAGGATTGAACGTCTGCTGGCAAGCGAAAGTATTAACCTCCGGCGACAAACGGACAAGAAGAACTCGAAACTTAAGAATGTAAATGTCAGGGACTTTTTGAAATCGATTAAAATAGATGACCGAGGTATAATTGTCGAGTGTAATATCAGCTCCGCGGGCTCGATACGCATCGAGGAGATTTTGAGGCTGCTAGAGCTTGATGAAGGCAAACTTGCATTGCCGATAAGACGGACAAACGTACAATGGAAAACTGAAGAGTCATAATCGATGAATTGTGAATCGAGTCACGACAAATAACTACGAAAAATGAGGAAAAAATGGCAAGAGAAATGCTCATAAATGTGGCTGAGAGAGAAGAGTGCCGGGTGGCGGTGGTCGAAAACGACTGCCTTGAGGAGCTTTACGTCGAAAGAGCAAGCCTGGGCAGCCATGTCGGCAATATTTACAAAGGCAGAGTAGTCAATATCGAGTCGGGCATACAGGCGGCTTTTGTTGACTTTGGCGTCGGCAAAAACGGTTTTCTGCACATAAGCGACGTGCATCCCCGGTTCTTTTCCAGGACAGGTAACGGGCATATCGAGAGTATCGGCAGGAGAAAATCGTTAAAGGACCGGCCGCCTATACAGGATTGCCTTCGAAAAGGACAGGAAATTGTCGTACAGGTAACGAAAGAAGGGCTAAAGACAAAGGGTGCGACCCTCAGCACATATCTTGCTTTACCCGGCAAGTATCTCGTGATGATGCCATGGATGAAAAAGCATGGGGTCTCGCACAAGATTGAGGATGAGGACGAGCGCCGGAGGCTGCGTCAGATACTCGAGGAAAGCGAGCCGCCGAAAAAGCTGGGCTTTATTATAAGGACGGCGGGCCAGGGATGCTCGAAAAAGGACATACAAAACGACCTTAGGTATCTGGGGCGACTGTGGAGAGCAATAGAACAACGGATAGAGACCGAAGGCGCGCCCGGAGAGCTTTACCAGGAGTCGGACCTCGTTATCAGAGCATTGCGTGACATCTTCACCAGTAAAATTTCTAAAATTGTATGCGATTCGGAAAATATGGTTCGTAAAATCCGGGACTTCTTTACCATTGCTTCGCCGCGTCTGAAACAAAGGATAATTTACTACGACGGCAAAGTGCCGCTGTTTCACAAGTACCATATCGAGGACGAAATCACGAAGGTCCAATCCCGGAGAGTCGACCTGAAATGCGGCGGCTCCATTGTCATCGAGCAAACCGAGGCGCTGGTTTCGATCGACGTCAACAGCGGGCGGTATCACAAGCAGAAAAACGCCGAGCAGACCGCCTTCGAGAGCAACATAGAAGCAGCGACGGAAATTGCCCGCCAGCTCAGATTGCGAGACCTCGGCGGTCTTATCATTTGCGATTTCATTGACATGCGCAACGCCAAACACCGCAAGGCCGTCGAAAAAGCTTTTCGAGCCGCTATAAGGAGCGACCGCGCCCGTTCGAGGATACTGGGCATCAGCCGGTTCGGAGTGGTTGAAATGACGCGGCAAAGAATGCGCCCTTCGCTGCAATCCAGCACTTATCTGGCATGCCCGAACTGCGGCGGGACCGGTTTCGTAAAAAGCCATGAGTCGCTGGCGCTCGAGATTATCCGTCTGCTGAATCTCTCCGCGTCGAAAGAGCAGATAAAGCGAATTGAGCTGTTTGTCTCGCCGGAGGTCGCCGACTACCTGCAGAACGTCAAGAGAGCAGCGCTCGCCCATATAGAGCAGATCAGCGATAAACGCGTTATTATTCATTTTGCGCCCGATTACGCCGGCGAAAAACATGATATTGTCTGTTATAACGATCGGGGAAGCATCGTAAAACTGGAAAAATAATAGTCCGCCGAACACCATTCGATAGTCTATACGCCATAGTTCGCAGGCCGGTGAAAAACAAGTGGAATTTGACCTTAAATATGCAAGGAAAGTAATCGAAGCCGAAGCAAACGCGATTATATCCATTACGCCGATTGTGGATGAGTCTTTTGCCCGCGCCTGCAGGATGATTTACGAATGCAGCGGCTCGTGCATAGTCAGCGGCATTGGCAAAGCGGGCATAATCGGGCAAAAGATCAGCGCCACACTGGCTTCGACGGGCACGCCGAGCCATTTTCTCCATCCCGCAGAAGCCATCCACGGCGACCTGGGCAGACTGCGTAAAAACGACGTCGTAATGGTTCTGAGCTACGGCGGCGAGACCGATGAAGTCATCCGGCTTATCAACTTGGTCAAGCAACTGGATATACAGCTTATAGCAATAACCGGTGAAAGCGACTCGACCCTGTGCAAGTACAGTGACGTAGCGCTGTGCATGGGTCGGATGAACGAAGCTTGCCCCCTCGGCGTTGCTCCGAGTGTTTCCACCACGTGTATGCTGGCCGTCGGCGACGCCCTTGCTTTAACGGTGATGAAGGCACGTAATTTCGGCGTAGAAGATTACGTGAGGTTTCATCCCGGCGGGTCGCTCGGCGCCAGGCTGATGACAGTCGAGCAGTCAATGATGTTCAGGCCGGGAGAAAGATTGCCCATCGCGGACGTTACCGACACGATAAAGCAGCTTCTTGAAAAGACCGGTGAAATAAAACGCCATGGGGCCGTGATAGTGGTCGGCGAAAACGGCAAATTGGCGGGCATTATCACAGACGCCGATCTTCGACGCCTGATGGCCAGGCACGGCCTGGAGGCCTTCGAGTTCGCCGCCGGGGACGTGATGACGCCGAACTGTAAGAAAATCAGGGCCGACGCCCTGGCCGCCGAAGCGACGGCCATCTTTCATAAATATAGAATTGACGACCTGCCCGTCGTGGACGCGGACGACAAACCAGTCGGATTGATAGACGTCCAGGATATCGTTACGATAAAAGT
>Ga0172363_10003607_pt1 | contig 12580 bp, 9 predicted proteins | sample LakKivs2_kivu2a2_FD_114541 | JGI IMG/M metagenome (GOLD analysis project Ga0172363, IMG submission 114541) | Sediment microbial communities from Lake Kivu, Rwanda - Sediment s2_kivu2a2 | ecosystem: Environmental > Aquatic > Freshwater > Lake > Sediment | place: Rwanda: Western Province, Lake... | reverse complement strand
GGCTAGCTTCATTGTGATGGAAACCCTGGGAGGGTTTCCAAACCTTCCCGCGCTCTGGCTCCGCCGGGCAAAGCCCGGCTGCGCCAACGCGAATAGCCCGCACGATGCGATGTACTGAAAGCGTTGTCATGAATAATGCGGGCTAGCCTGCCACGGCGTTCATTTTTTCGTGCACAATCGTCCTGGCCAGGGGGACTTCTGCTCCCCCAGGTTGTCTTTGGGCCAACCCTCGCGTCGCGCGCGATATACTCCGCGCCATCGTGAGTCGTTCTGCCGACCTCATCTTGGCCTCGGCCTCCCCGCGGCGGCGCGAGCTATTGGAGAGCCTCGGCCTGGTTCTCGTCATCGCCCCGGTCGACGTCGACGAGACCGTGCCGGAAGGCGAGCCGGTGCGCGACCATGCCGCGCGCTTGGCGGCCGAGAAATGCGAGGCGGCCTGCGCCCGGCTTAACCAGCCGCCCTTGGCCGTGCTCGGCGCGGACACCGTGGTTTTTCTCGGCGACCAGATCCTGGGCAAGCCCGCCGACGAAAACCAGGCCGCGGCCATGTTGGGCCGTCTGGCCGGACGTCGCCACGAGGTGCTCACCGCCTACCGCATCCGCCTCGGCGAGCGCATGCTCGAGCGTGTGGTGACCACCTCCGTGACCTTCCGCTCCCTCGACGTCCGCGAGGTTGCCGCCTACCTCGCGTCGGGCGAGTGGCGAGGCAAGGCCGGCGCCTACGCCATCCAAGGCATCGCCGGCAGCTTCGTCACCGACCTGCGCGGCTCCTTCACCAACGTGGTCGGCCTGCCGCTCGCCGAGGTCGTCGCCGACCTGCGCGCCCTCGAGGCCTTGCCCGGCTATCCTCCGCCCGCCTTCGGAGCCGGGGCATGACCCGCGCCGAGGAGATCGCAGCCAACCTCGCCGCGGTCGAGGAGCGCATGGATAGCGCCCTTCTCAAGGCAAGAAGGTCGTCGGAGACCATCCGCCTTGTGGCCGTGAGCAAGACCGTCGCGCCCGAGGACATCGCCGCCGCGCTCGCCGCCGGCCAACGCGATTTTGCCGAGAACTACGGGCAGGAGTTCCGCGACAAACACAAGGCGGTCGCCGAGCTGGTCGCCGCGCGCGGACTGGCCGAGCCGCGCTGGCACTTCATCGGACCGTTGCAGACCAACAAGGTCAAGTACGTGGCGGGCAAGGTCCAGCTCGTGCACTCGGTCGCCTCGGCGGAGGTCCTGGCCGAGCTCGAGCGCCGCGCCGCCGCGCTCAACCTCGTCCAGGAATGCCTGGTGCAGGTGAACGTGGCGGGCGAGGAGCAGAAGAGCGGCATCGCGCCCGCAGAGCTCCGGGCCGTGCTCGACAGATTCCTTTCCTGCTCGCATTTGCGCTGCACCGGCCTCATGGTCATTCCACCCTATGACGAGGATCCCGAGCAGTCGCGGCGTCACTTCGCGGCCCTTCGCCAACTTCGAGACCAGGAGCAGAAGACTTTCCGGCCCAACGTCACTCTCCACCACCTGTCCATGGGCATGAGCCACGACTTGGAAGTGGCCATCGCCGAGGGCGCGACCCTTTTGCGCGTGGGCACCGCCATCTTCGGAGCCCGCGCATGAGCCAGCCGACGCCGGCCGACAAGCAACGCTTCTTGGCCCTGGCCATCGCCGAGGCCGTGCGCGGCGCCCGCACCGGCCAAGGCGGCCCCTTCGGCGCCGTGGTCGTGAAAGACGGCGCCGTGATCGCCAAGGCCGCCAACCGCGTCGTGGCCGGCAACGATCCCACCGCCCACGCCGAGGTGCTCGCCATCCGCGCCGCCTGTGCCGCCCTCGGCTCCTTCCAACTTTCAGGCTGCGACATCTACGCGAGCTGCGAGCCGTGCCCCATGTGCCTGGGCGCCATCCTGTGGGCCAGGCCACGCGCCGTGTACTTCGCGGCCACGCGCCAGGACGCGGCCGCCGCCGGCTTCGACGATGCCGTGTTTCACGAGAGCTTGGCCGGCGCGCCAGCCGCCTCGCCGCTCGTGCGCGAGCAGGTTCCGTGCGCCGACGCGGACGCTCCCTTCGCCGCCTACGCCGCCTTGCCGGGCAGGGTCAGGTACTGAGGCCCCCGGATCTCTCGCCCGCAACTTGCGGCTGGTACAATAGAGCCGCCATGAACCTTCGATCCGCAACTTGGGCCGCCCTCGCGCTCGCGCTCGGGTGCGCGGGCAAGTCTGCGCCCGCGGCTGCGCCCGCGCCCGTGGCTGCGCCCGACGCCGCCCGGCCCACCGAGCCGCCGCCGTTTTCGCCCCTTCCCGGCGCCGCTTCGCCCGCACCCGCCGCCATGGGCCCGAGCCGGGTACAGCTTCAGATCCGCCAGGAGATCTTCAGCGCGGCCTGGACCGCGGTGCGCGACAAGGACTTCGACAAGACCCTGGCCGGGCTCGACTGGGAAGCCATGCGCGCCAGGTACCAGCCTCTGGCCATGGCCGCCCCCGACGAGCCGACCTTCTACCGCCTGCTCGACGAGATGCTGGCCGCCCTCGGCCAGTCGCATCTCGAGGTGCACGGGCCGGGTGAGGACGCGGCGGAGAGGTTGGAGCCGGCCGGCCCGGCGCGGCCGCCGGGCGGCAACGAGGTCGTCGATCTGGGCACCGATGTCGGCGATCCCGGGCTGGTGGTGCGGCTCATCGAGGGCAAGCCCACGGTTGCGCGGGTGCGGCCCGGCTCCTCGGCCGAGCGGGCCGGGCTGCGGCCCGGCTTCCTTCTCACCCACATCGGCGGCCGCGACGTGGCCGTGCTGCCGCGCTCGGTGCGCGCCCTGCGGCCGGTGGAAGAGCGTTTTCGCCTGCGCACGCGCGCGGCCCGGCTGCTCTCCGGTCCCGTCGGCAGCAGGGTGAGCGTGCGTTATCTCGACGGCTCGGACGTCGCTGGCGAGGCGATGCTCGCCCGCGACCCGCCCGCCCGCTCGGCGGTGCAGGTCCTGCTCATGCCGCCCATCGTGCCCGAGGTGCGCGTCTTCCACGCAGGCGACGTGGGCATCATCGCCTTCAACTTCTTCCTTCTCCAGCCCATCCTGGCCGAGGTCGAGAAGGCCGTCGAGAGCTTCCGGCAGAGCGGCGCCAAGGCCCTCGTGCTCGACCTGCGCGGCAATCCCGGCGGCTTCGGCGGCATGGCCATTCCCGTGGCCGCGCGCCTGGTGGCGACGGAAACCAACCTGGGAACCATCCAGTTCCGCGATTTCGCCAACAACCTGGTGGCCGCGCCCTCGCTCGGGACCAAGCCCTTTTTGGGCAAGGTCATCATTCTCACCGACGAGGGCAGCGCCTCGACCTCGGAAATCCTGGCCGCCGGCCTGCAGGAAGCCAAGCGCGCGGTCGTGGTGGGCGAGAGCACCGTGGGCGCCGCCTTGGGCTCGACCATCGAGGCTCTTCCCGGCGGCGCCGTGATGCAGATCCCGGTGGCCGGTTTCAAGACCCCCAAAGGCGTCGCCATCGAGGGCCGCGGCGTGGAGCCGGATCACCGCGTGCTCGAAACCCGCGCCGCCCTCCTCGCCGGACGCGACCCCGTGCTCGACGAGGCCCTGGTCCTCGCGCGGGCGGCGAGGTGAACGCCGGCAGGCGTGCGAAAGCCGAGCGATTCTCGGACTGTTCACCACAGAGAACACAGAGGACACAGAGACGGATGGAGAGGAAAGGGTGCGGATAGGAGATCTGCAAAGCCGTTCTGTTCCGGTCTCTGTGTGCTTTGTGGCCTCTGTGGTTTTTCCGTTTCGGACCGTCGAGGTTCCCGCGACGCCGCGTTTTGCTTGATTTCGCAAACGGTCGAAACCGTTGGGTGCTCGTGCGACTAGCCCAAGGTCGGCAAGTCGACGCAGTCTTCGATGGACACGCCTTCGACTTTGCGCCGGCCGCGGTCGGGGGTGACGATGGTCTTGCTCAGGACGTCGCCTTCGGGCAAGAGCTGCGCGAGCTCGGCGAAGCCGCGCTGCTGGGGATCCGGCATCTCGCCCCACTTGCACTCGAAAAGCCGCAACTTCTCGCCCACCGGAATCACGAAGTCGATCTCGACGCCGTGGTGATCGCGGTAGAAGTAGACCCTTTCCGGACTGCCGCGGTTGGCGAAATGGCGCACCATCTGACCTAGAACCAGCGTCTCGAAGAACGCGCCCAGAAGGCTGCTCTGGCGAAGCATCTTGCTGTCGTAGAGGCCCGCCAGAAAGCAGAGAAGGCCGGTATCCAGAAAGTAGAGTTTCGGCATCTTCACGATGCGCTTGCCCAGGTTGCGGAAATAGGGCTCGACCAGCATCACGATGCCGGAGGCCTCGAGGACGGAAAGCCAGCTCCGGATGGTGTTGGGGGAGACGCCCAGATCCCCGGCGAAGGAATTCATCGACAGGAGCTGTCCCGTGCGCAAGGCGCACAGGCGAAGGAAGCGGTCGAAATCGCGCAGGCTGCGCACGGCGAGGGCCTGGCGGACGTCGCGTTCGAGGTACGTCGCCACGTAGTCGGAATAGAAGCGGGCAGGATCGCGCCGCTCGGCGACGAGCTCCGGGTAGCCGCCGCGCCAAATCCAATCGCACAGATCCTGGCGTTCGATGGGGCGGCCTTGGGCGCGCTCGATCTCGCGCAGCGAGAGCGAATGCATCTCCACCAGGGCCACCCTTCCGGCCAGGCTTTCCGTGGCTTTCTCCATGAGGACGAACTTCTGCGAGCCCGTCAGCAGGAAGCGACCGTTCTCTCCCCGCTTCACGTCGACGGCATGCTTGAGATAGCGGAACAGTAGGGGCGCGTACTGGACCTCGTCGAGAATGAGCGGGCTCGGATTACGCGCCAGGAATTCCTTCCCCGAGTTTTCAGCCTCCTCGGCGACGGCGGGCAGGTCCAGGGTCACGTAGCGATAGCCCGGAAAACCGCGTTCGAGCAAGCTGGTCTTGCCCACCTGACGGCTGCCGGTGAGAAGCAGCACCGGCTTCGTCGCGCGCAAGCGGTCGACCAGCTTGAAGGCGTCCCTGTCAATCCACATCGCCGGGTAGTTTGCAGTACAACTGAAGAAATTTCAACAATACAACTGCAAACCGATTATCTCACTGTGCCATTCGGGCCATGAACGCGGACCTTGAAACCCCGCGCTTGACCTGGCCCCGCTTCTCGTCCAAGCATCGTCCCCACCATGCTTGCCTTTCTCGCTCTTGTGGCCGCGCTCGACGCCGGCGCCCCGCCGTCTGCGGCAGTTCCCCCGCCCACCCTGCGTGAGGCCAAGCAGGTCCTGGCCGACTACGCCCGCGCCATCGGCGACGAGCAGGCGTGGAAGAAGCACAAGAGCCTGCGTATCAAGCGCGAGGTCGAGGTGAAGGCGATGCACTTCAAGAGCCACGAGGAGACCCGCATCGCGCGCGGCGGGAAGATCCACACCACCTCGGAAATGCCGGGCATGGGCAGCTTCCGCCGCGGCAGCGACGGGCGCATGGCCTGGTCCGAGGACCCGATCAGCGGGCTGCGCGTGCTCGTGGGGGCCGAGGCCGAGGACGTGCACATCGCCGCCGCCTGGAACTCGGAATGGCACCTCGACAAGGTCTACGCCAAGGCGAGCGCGGTGCCGCCGCCGGACGTGCCCGGCAGTCCAGGCTGGGAGTGCGTCCAGCTCGACAAGCGCGTGGGCAAGCCCTCGACCTTGTGCTTCGACGGCAAGACCCATCTGCGCGTGTGGGAAAAGGGTGTGCAGGCATCGCAGGGCGGCGACGTCCCCTACCTCACCCGTTACTCCGACTGGCGCGAGGTCGACGGCGTGAAGGTGTGGCACCGAGAAGTCGTCACCGTGGGCCCCGTCACCATGGAAGGCCGCATCGTCGAGATCGCTTTCGACGAGAAGACCCCGGCCCACCTCTTCGCCCTGCCCAAGAGGAAGCCGCCGAAATAGCCGCGGCCCCGCGCGCGGTTTCCTGCCTTTTCTTGTCCGGGGACAGCCCGTGCTTATCTGATTGCGCAAGACGATGCGACTCGACAAATTCACCATCAAGGCCCAAGAAGCGTTGGCCGCGGCTCGCGACCTGGCCGACCAGCGCGCCCACCAAGAGGTGACGCCCGAGCACTTGCTGCGCACCTTGGTGGGGCAGGAAGAAGGGGTGGTGCTGGCGATGCTGCGCAAGCTCGGCGCCGACGCCGAGGCCATCGGCCGCAAGGCGGACGAGGCCCTGGCCAAGCAGCCGCAGGTGCGCGGCGGCAGCGCCGAGGGATTCGTCGGCCGCCGCCTCAAGGATCTGCTCGACGAGGCCACGCGCCAGTCGGAGGAATTCAAGGACGAATACGTGTCGAGCGAGCACTTGCTCCTCGCCATGGCGGCCAAGGACGTGGGCGACGCCAGCCGCATCCTGCGCGAGGCGGGGGTTGGCCGCGACGATTTGCTCAAGGCCCTTGCCGACGTACGCGGCAACCAGCGCGTCACCGATCCCGAGGCGGAAAACCGCTACCAGGCCCTGGCCCGGTACACCCGCGACCTCACCGACCTCGCGCGCAAGGGCAAGCTCGATCCGGTCATCGGCCGCGACGAAGAAGTGCGGCGCTCCATGCAGGTGCTCTCGCGCCGCACCAAGAACAACCCCGTGCTCATCGGCGAGCCCGGCGTGGGCAAGACCGCCATCGTAGAGGGCATCGCCCAGCGCATCGCCGCGGGCGACGTGCCCGAGTCGCTCAAGGACAAGCGCATCCAGGCCCTGGATCTGGGCGCGCTCATCGCCGGCACCAAGTACCGCGGTGAATTCGAGGATCGGCTGAAGGCGGTCTTGAAGGAAATCGCCGCCGCGGACGGCAAGGTCATCCTCTTTATCGACGAGCTGCACACCCTGGTCGGCGCGGGCGGGGCCGAGGGCGCGGTCGATGCGGCCAACATGCTCAAGCCGGCCCTGGCGCGCGGCGAATTGCGCTGCATCGGCGCCACCACCCTCGACGAGTACCGCAAGCACGTCGAGAAGGACAAGGCCCTCGAACGCCGCTTCCAGCCCGTCGTGGTGGGTGAGCCGTCGCTTCACGACACCATCGCCATCCTGCGCGGCTTGAAGGAGCGCTATGAGGTCCATCACGGCATCCGCATCCGCGATGCCGCCCTGGTGGCCGCCACCAAGCTCTCCCACCGCTACATCTCCGGCCGGCAGCTCCCCGACAAGGCCATCGACCTGGTCGACGAGGCCGCCAGCCGCCTCAAGATGGAGATCGACTCGCTGCCCGAGCCCATCGACCAGCTCGAGCGCAAGCTCACGAGTCATCTCATGGAGCAATCGGCCCTGGCCAAGGAAGGCGACGAGGCGTCCAAGCAGCGCCTGCGCGAGGTCGAGTCCGAGATCGCCGAGCTGCGCGAGCGGGTCGACGCGATGAAGCTGACCTGGAAGCGCGAGAAGGAAGTCATCGGTCACATCCAGAAGCTGCAGGAAGAGATCGAGAGCGCCAAGACCGAATCGCAGCTTGCCCAGCGCAAGGGCGACCTGAACCGCGCGGCCGAGCTGCGCTTCGGCCGCCTGCCCGAGCTCGACAAGCAGCTCGCGGCGAAAAATCAGGACTTGAAAGCCGCACAGGCCAAAGGCTCCTTCCTGCGCGAGGAGGTCACCGAGGAGGATATCGCCGCCGTGGTCTCGAAGTGGACCGGCATTCCCGTCGAGAAGATGCTGGAGGGCGAGCAGGCGCGCCTTCACGACATGGAGGAGCGCCTGCACCGCCGCGTGGTCGGCCAGAACCCGGCGGTCGAGGCCGTGGCCAACGCCGTCCGCCGCGCGCGCGCCGGCCTGCAGGATCCCAACCGGCCCATCGGCTCGTTCATCTTCTTGGGCCCCACCGGTGTCGGCAAGACCGAGCTCGGCCGCGCCCTGGCCGAGTTCCTCTTCGACGACGAGACCCACATGGTGCGCATCGACATGTCGGAGTACATGGAGAAGCACTCGGTCTCGCGCCTCATCGGCGCGCCGCCCGGCTACGTGGGCTACGACGAGGGCGGGCAGCTCACCGAGGCCGTGCGCCGCCGTCCCTACCAGGTGGTGCTCTTCGACGAGATCGAAAAGGCCCACGGCGACGTGTTCAACGTGCTCCTGCAACTTCTCGACGACGGCCGTCTCACCGACGGGCACGGCCGCACGGTGGACTTCAAGAACACGGTCGTGCTCATGACCTCGAACGTGGGCAGCCACAAGCTCATGGGCGCGCGCCCTGACCTCGAGACCGCCCTGGACGAGCTGCGCCGCACCTTCCGGCCCGAGTTCCTGAACCGCATCGACGAGATCGTCGTGTTCGAGCGGCTTTCGCGCGCCGACATCGACCGCATCGTCGACCTGCAGGTCGAGCACTTCCGCAAGCTCCTATCCGAGCGCGACTTGGGCATCGAGCTTCTGCCCGAGGCGCGCGCCTTTCTCGCGGAAAAGGGCTACGATCCCACCTACGGCGCCCGCCCGCTCAAGCGCGCCATGATGACCTACCTGCAAAATCCCCTGGCCAAGCAGATCATCGCGGGCGGTTTTCTGCCCGGCGACACCATCGTCGTGGACCGCAAGGGCGAGGCCCTGGCATTCTGCCGCAAGGTGGAGGAGGCTGGCTCGAAGGGCGCCTAGCATGCAGCAACGATGAAAGACCTCTACGCCATACTCGGGGTGCCCGAGAACGCCGATGCGGACGCCATCAAGAAGGCCTACCGCAAACTGGCCAAGCAGAACCACCCCGATGCGACCGGCGGCGACAAGAAGAAGACCGAGCGCTTCAAGGAGGTGGGCGACGCCTACGCCGTGCTCTCGGATGCCAAGAAGCGCGCCGAGTACGATCGCCTGCGCCACGCCCCCGTGGGCGCCGACGGCTTGCCCCAGGGATTCGACGCCGACGCCTTCTCGCAGATCTTCGGCGATTTCCGCATGGGCGGCGGCCGCGGCGGCGGCGGGTTCGGCGACCTGGGTGACCTGTTCGCGTCGATCTTCGGCGGCGGCGGCATGGGTCAGGCGCGCGCCTCTCGCCGCGGCGCGGACGCGGAGGCCGCGCTCGAGGTCAGCTTCTGCGAGGCCGCGCTCGGGACGAGACGCACCCTGCGCGCGGGCACCGGCCGGACCGTGGACGTCAACGTCCCGCCGGGGGTCGAGACCGGGGCCCGCCTGCGCGTGCCGGGGCAGGGCGGTGCCGCACCCAAGAATGGACGCCCCGGGGATCTCTACCTCGACGTGACCGTAGCGCCCGACCCGCACCTGCGCCGCCAGGAACACGACGTCGAGCTGACCTTGCCCCTGACCCTTGCCGAGGCCTGCCTCGGCACCCAAGTCGATGTCCCCACCGTCGAGGGATCGGTGCGTCTGACGGTGCCGCCCGGCACCCCATGCGGGGCCAAGCTCCGCCTGCGCGGCAAGGGCATCAAGAGCGCGGACGGCTCGCGCGGCGACCAGCTCTGCCGCATCGAGGTCGTCGTGCCCAAGCTCGACCCGGACGACACGGTCGGACGAGAACTGGTCGAGAAGCTGGACCGACATGCCAAGTTGGGGAAAGTACGGAGTTTCTGATGTGTGCCAGACCACGGAAGGTGTTCGGCGGCCGCGCCGCCCGCAAGGTCGACTTTTTGCCCTTCCTGGGCTTGCGGCCAGACGCGGCACCGCCTAACTTTGGAAGAAGACCATGAGTTCGTCTGAAGCAAGCAAGACCCTGCCTCTGCTCTCCCTGCGCAACCTGGTGTTGTTTCCGGGGGCGGTCATGCCCGTCGAGATCGGGCGCCTCTCCTCGCTGCGCCTGATCGAGAGTCTGCCGGGCAAGGGCGTGCACCTGCTCGTGGGCACGCAGAAGGACGCCGACGTAGAGGAGCCGGCGGGCAGCGATCTCTACGGCATCTGTGTCGAGGGCGAGGTGGTGCGCATCGTCAAGGCGGCCGAGAACCGCGTGACCGCGGTCCTGCGCGGGATCGAGCGCCGGCGCGTGACCGGCTACGTGCAGGAGCGGCCCTATCTGCTCGCCACCTACGAGCCCCTGGTCGAGATCCGCAAAGACCCCATCGAGATCGACGGCCTGGGCATGGCGGTGTACGACGTGGCCAAGCAGCTCATCGCCATCTCGCCCGACATCCCCGACGAGGCGGCCCAGATCCTCGACCAGAACAAGGATCCCGCGCGCCTGGGCGACATCACCGCCGCCACCGTCGATCTGTCGGCGGAAGAGCGCGCCTCGCTCCTCGTCGAGGTCGACGTGGCCGAGCGCCTGCGCCGCCTGCTCGTGCTCCTGCAGCGCAAGGCCGAGCTCATCAAGGTCAAGCAGAAGATCGACACCCAAGTCCGCGAGGAATTCTCCAAGCACCAGCGCGAGGCCGTCTTGCGCCAGAAGCTCAAGGCCATCCAGGACGAGCTCGGCGAGGGCGACGACGGCAGCGACCTCGATTCCTTCGACGAGAAGATCAAGGCGTCCGGCATGGGCGACGAGGTGGTCAAGGTGGCGCGCAAGCAGCTCGAGCGCCTGCGCCAGATGGCGCCCTCGTCGGCGGAGTACACGGTCCAGCGCACCTACCTCGAATGGCTGGTGGAGCTGCCGTGGGCCAAGCAGACCACCGACACCTTGGACCTCGAGCAGGCGCGCACCGTGCTCGACAACGACCACTACGACCTGCAGAAGGTCAAGAAGCGCATGCTCGAGTACCTGGCCGTGCGCAAGCTGGCCCCGGCCAAGAAAGGCCCCATCCTCTGCCTGGTCGGCCCGCCCGGCGTGGGCAAGACCTCGCTCGGCAAGTCCATCGCCCGCTCGCTGTCGCGCGAATTCATCCGGGTTTCCCTGGGCGGCGTGCGCGACGAGGCCGAGATCCGCGGCCACCGCCGCACCTACATCGGGGCCCTCCCGGGTCGCGTGATTCAAGGCATGCGCCGCGTGGGCACCAAGAACCCGGTGTTCATGCTCGACGAGATCGACAAGCTGGGCGCGGATTTCCGCGGCGATCCCGCGGCCGCGCTCCTCGAAGTCCTCGACCCGGAACAGAACCACGCCTTCTCCGATCACTACCTCGAGGTCAACTTCGACCTCTCGAACGTCATCTTCATCTCTACCGCCAACACCCTGGAAACCATCCCGCCCGCCCTCCTCGACCGGATGGAGGTGCTGGAAATCCCGGGCTACACGCGCGAGGAGAAGCTCGAGATCGCCAAGCGCCACCTGGCTCCCAAGCAGGTCGGCGAGCACGGGCTCACCGACGCGCACATCCTCTTCGACGACGAAACCATCAGCATCATCATCGAGCAGTACACGCGCGAGGCGGGCGTGCGCAACCTCGAACGCGAAATGGCCAACGTCATTCGGAGCGTCGCGGTCAAGGTCGCCGAGAGCGAGGCCTACGAGCCCAAGCTGAGCCCCGAGAAGATCGCGGACCTGCTCGGCCCGCGGAAGTTCTTCTCCGAGATCGCCGAGCGCACCGAAGTCCCCGGCGTGGCCACGGGCCTGGCCTGGATGCCCACCGGCGGCGACATCCTGTTCATCGAGGCCTCGCAGATGACCGGCAAGGGCAATCTCATCCTCACCGGGCATCTCGGCGACGTGATGAAGGAATCGGCGCGCGCCGCCCTCTCGTGGGTGCGCACCCACGTTGAAGAGCTGGGCATCGCCCCCGACTTCGAGAAGGTCGACATCCACCTGCACGTGCCGGCCGGCGCCGTGTCGAAAGACGGCCCCTCCGCGGGCGTGGCCATGACCGTGGCCCTGGCCTCGCTCTTCACCGGCCGCCGCGTGCGCGGCGACGTGGCCATGACCGGCGAGATCACCCTGCGCGGCAGCGTCCTGCCCGTGGGCGGCATCAAGGAGAAGGTGCTCGCCGCCCACCGTGCCGGCATCAAGCGGGTCATCCTGCCCGACCGCAACCAGAAGGATCTCGTCGACATCCCCGAGAGCGTGCGCAAGGATCTCGAGCTCAACTTCGTCAAGCGCATCCAGGAGATCTTGGAACAGACTCTCGAGATGGCCCCCATGGAGATAGCCGGGCCAACGGTCAAGGCGCCCGAAACCTCGGCGCAAGCCTGACAGGAAACCTCGCCCCGCGCAGCGGGGAGAGGTCGCCGAGCGAGCGAGGCGGGTGCCGGTATAAGAAACCTCGCCCCGCGCAGCGGGGAGAGGTCGCCGAGCGAAGCGAGGCGGGTGCCGGTATAAGAAACCTCGCCCCGCGCAGCGGGGAGAGGTCGCCGAGCGAAGCGAGGCGGGTGAGGGGCGCCCGGTTTCACACCTGAAGCATGGAGGCCATCGGACCTGTGGCGTGGCCAGCGCGCCGCATTCATGAGCTGCGTTGCGCTATGATTCCTTCGTGGGCACACGACTATTTCGCCTCGTCTTGATGTAGATTCGCGGTTCCATATTCGGGCCAAGAAGCCCGGCGAGGACCAGCAATGGGAGCCAAGCTTGCATGTTTCGCGTTTGCCAGTATTGCGACTGGCCTCGTGCTACCTCTCTGCCCCGCGCGCGCGGCCGGCGGCGCGATGGAAGAGGCGCGCGAGCATTTCCGCAAGGGAGAACAGTGGTTCGATCTAGGCCGTTGGGATGATGCCATCCAGGAATTCGAGAAGGCCTACTCGATGCGCAACGATCCCGTCTTTCTCTACAACATGGCGCAAGCCTGCCGGCGCAAGGGCGATGCCAAGCGCGCCCTCGACCT
>Ga0172363_10003606_pt1 | contig 12581 bp, 5 predicted proteins | sample LakKivs2_kivu2a2_FD_114541 | JGI IMG/M metagenome (GOLD analysis project Ga0172363, IMG submission 114541) | Sediment microbial communities from Lake Kivu, Rwanda - Sediment s2_kivu2a2 | ecosystem: Environmental > Aquatic > Freshwater > Lake > Sediment | place: Rwanda: Western Province, Lake... | reverse complement strand
CGCCGGCGAAGGCCATTTCGGCGGCCGCGACCGCCAGCCCGCCTTCCGACAGGTCGTGGCAGGCGCGCACCAGCCCGGCGGTGATGGCCGCCTGGAGCGCCCGCATGACGCGCACGTTGGCGGGCAAGTCCACCGGCGGCACGTCGCTGCCCGTGGGCAGGCCCTCGACGGCGAGCAGGTGGCTGCCGCCCAGCTCCCCGCCCGTCCGTCCCAGCAGGAACACGTAGTCGCCGCTCTTCTTGGCGTCGGCGGTCACGCAGCGCGAGGCGTCGTCGACCACGCTGATGGCCGAGATCAGCAGCGTCGGCGGGATGGCGATGGTCCGCCCGTCGGCGGTCTGGAACTCGTTGTTCAGCGAGTCCTTTCCGCTGATGAACGGCGTGCCGTAGGCGAGCGCGGCGTCGTGGCAGCCCTTGGCCGACTGCACCAGCGAGCCCATGCGGTCGGGCTTGTTGCAGTTGCCCCAGCAGAAGTTGTCGAGGATCGCGCAGCGGTCGAGGTTGCCGCCGACGGCCAGGTTGTTCCGCAGCGCCTCGTCCACGGCGTGCAGGGCCGACTGGTAGGGGTCCAGCTCGCCGAAGCGCGGGTTCATGCCGCAGGAAATCGCCAGGGCCCGGCGGCTGTCGAGGACGGGGCGGACAACGGCCGCGTCGCCCGGCCCGCCGCCGTCGACGCCCACCAGCGGCTTGACGGCGCTGCCGCCCTGCACCTCGTGGTCGTACTGGCGGATGATCCATTCCTTGCTGGCCACGTTGGGCGAGGCCAGGATCTTCAGCAGCGTTTCGCTGTAGTCGTCGCGTGCGGGCGGCGGCGGGGAGGGGCGGCTGTCCTTCTCGTACACCGCCTCCTTCGTGGGTCGCGGGAAGCCGTGATGCAGGAACTCCATCTCCAGCTCGCCGACCTGCCGCTCGCCGTAAAAGAGGCGCAGGATCGGCCGGCGCTCGCCGCCGGGGGGGGCCTCGCCGAACACGCCGTAATGTCCCAGCACGGTCGCCTCGACGCCTTCGTCGGCGAAGACCTTCAGGATGCGCTGGAGCTTGTCGCCCGGCACGGACAGGACCATCCGCTCCTGCGCCTCGCTGATCCAGATTTCCGAGTAGCTCAGCCCCTCGTACTTCAGCGGCACGCGCTCCAGGTGCACCTCGGCGCCGAGCTGCTCGCCCATCTCGCCGACGGCGCTGGACAGCCCCCCCGCGCCGCAGTCGGTGATGGCGGTGTACAGCCCCTCGGCGCGGGCCTGGAGGATCGTGTCGAGCATCTTCTTCTCGGTGATGGGGTTGCCGATCTGCACGGCGTGGCTGAAGGCCGTCTCGTGGCGGTGCGTCAGCTCGCCGGAGCTGAACGTGGCCCCGTGGATGCCGTCGCGTCCGGTGCGCCCGCCGACGACCACGATGGCGTCGCCCTCGCGGGCGGCCTTGGAGCACTTGTCGCGGTCCATCAGCCCCACCGTGCCGCAGTAGACCAGGCAGTTGCCCACGTATCGCTCGTCGAAGTACACCGCCCCGTTGACCGTGGGAATGCCCATGCGGTTGCCGTAGTCGCGCACGCCGGCCACCACGCCCCGCATCAGCCGCCGCGGATGCAGCACGCCCTTGGGCACGGCCTCCAGGGGCATGTCCGGCGGGCCGAAGCAGAAGATGTCGGTGTTCGCCACCGGCATGGCGCCCAGCCCCGTGCCCATCGGGTCGCGGATCACCCCGCCGATGCCCGTGGCCGCACCGCCGTACGGCTCGATGGCCGATGGGTGGTTGTGCGTCTCGACCTTGAAGCACACCGCGTGGGTCTCGTCGAACTCGATCACGCCGGCGTTGTCCTGGAAGACGCTGATGCACCAGGGCCTGGCCAGCTTCTCCGTGGCGGCGAAGATCGTGCTGCGGATGAGGTTGCCGATCCGCTCGATTTCGCGCCCGGCCCGGTCGCAGACGCGCACGTCGCTGCGGAAGGTCTTGTGGACGCAGTGTTCCGACCAGGTCTGGGCGATCATCTCCAGCTCGACGTCGCGCGGCTCGCGCCCGACGCGCCGGAAGTAGTCCTGAATCGCCTTCATCTCGGTGAGGTTGAGGAACATCTCGCCGCCGCGGGCCAGCTCGGCCAGGGCCTCGTCGTCCAGCTCGCGGATGGGCACCTCCGTCACCTTCAGCTCGTAGCGGATGCCGTGCACCTCCGGCGGCGCGTAGGCGGCGTAATGGATATCCTCGATGACCGGGTTGGCCAGCAGCTTGCGGGCGATGGTCTCGCGCTCGTCGTCCGTCACGGCCCCGGCCAGCTCGTAGCGCCGGGCCGTGCGCACCGACGAGATTGCCAGGCCCATGTCGCGGATGGCCTCCTCGGTGCTGCCGGCCACCGGGTCCATCACGCCCGGCTTGCGGTGGACCTCGACGACGGCAGGGGATTGCGGATTGTCGGACGGGTCGGACCTGTCCGACGCGTCTGACCGGTCGGACGGCGCCGGCGGGATGGAGAAGGTTTCCACCACGGGGTCGGTCAGCAGTTCCGCGGCGACGCGCCGGGCGTCCTGCTCGGTCAGCTCGCCGGCGAGGAAGAACAGCCGCGCGAAGCGCACGCCGGCCACCGACGTTATCCCCAGTTCGCGGATGAGCGTGAACACGCCGTCGGCGTGCGGGTCGCCGAGCCCCTCTTTCGACCGGACCTCAACGCGATGGATCATGGGTCGTTCCGTTCCCGAAGCGCGCCGAGCGGCGCCTGGCCAGTGGACGCGGCGATTCTAGGAAACTGCCCCGGCTTCCGCAATCCGGTTGCGCCCGACCTTCCCCCGCAGCGCGGCGCCCCGCGAGGGCTGGTCACTTCAGTGACCGGTTCCCCGCCCCGCAAACGCTCGCGTGATCCTCACTTCGCCCTGGCGAGGTTCTCGCCCAGGCCGCAGGCCTTCATCACGAGGGCGTGGATGGCCTTGTAGGCCGGCTCGTCGACGGACCGGAAGGCGGGCGTGATCTGCCCCCACCCGCCGGCGGAGACGGCCAGCGGGGCCAGCAGGACGCGGCTTTCGCCCGGGGCGGCGCGGTTCAGCAGGGCGTGGACGGGCTGGTCGGCCAGCCTGGCCAGCTCCCCGCCGGCCTGTCGGAGCTGGTCGGTGAGCTGCTTGACGGCCTGGGTGTCGAAGCCGGCGCGCTCGGGGCGGTTGCGCCCGCTGTAGTCGCCGCAGTACTGGACGTTCAGGTCGAGCCACGCGGCGATGCGGTGGAAGCTGTCGGCGTCGAGCTTCACGCGGCGCTTGCCGTCCTTGTCCGCGTGCCCGGCCAGCAGCATTCCCGCCAGCTTGCTGGCGTGCGAGCCGTAGTCGCCCGGCACGCTCATCCACGTCTCGCCGTTGCGCTGGGCCAGGTGGATCAGCCCCTTGCCCGTCAGGGCGTCGTAGGAGACCGTGAACCGCCCCGGCGAGCCCAGCAGGCTCATCGGGCCGTTGGTGTTCAGCCCGTGGCAGCCGATGCAGTAGCGGTCGAGCACCGGCTGGACCGTCTGCGGGAAGTTGAACCCCTCGCGGTTCTCCTTCCACGGCGGGTCGGCCAGGTCGTGGACGGTTTGCGGCTGCGGGCGGCGCAGCGGCGCGGTGGCCGTCTCCGGCTCGTGGCAGCCGACGCAGCTCATCTTCTCGCCCGGCTGAAGGTAGACCAGGCTGCGCATCGAGAACAGCGACATATGGTCGGCGTCGAGCACCTGGAACAGCAGCGGCTCGTCGGCCGGGGCGCGGAACGCCACCGACCCGTCGGGCTCGAAGGGCACCTCGCCGACGACGTACTTGACGATCTCGTTGGCGGCGACGCTGCGGCCAGCGGCCCCCGCGGCCGGCTGCTCGTTGATCCCCACCACGCGGAGGTACTTCGCCCGCCCGGGTGGGATCTGCCCGCGCCCCGTCTGGTAGACGTTCTTGAGGAAGAACACGCCCTCCGGCGCCGCGCCGGCGGGCAGGGCGGAGGCGATGACGGGCGGCACCGGCCGCGGGCGGAGCGGGATCGGCGTGAAGCACGAGACGTTGGGGTCGCGGTAGAGCAGCTCGCGCCCGCCGTAAGCGTCGACCAGGTAGATGCCGAAGGCGTTGAACCGCTGGACGCGCCCCTGCCAGGCCTGGGCGTCGGGCTGGTAGGAGCAGAGGAACACCTCCTCGCTGAGCGGCCAGGGGTCGGAGAAGCTGCCCGGGAAGCCCGGCCCGGCCTCGCCGCCCTCGGGGAACGGGATTTCCGGCGTGATCCGCGTGACCGGCTCCAGCCCGTCGCGACCCTTCAGCGTGTCGAGCACGATGATCGAGCCGGTCATGTAGCTGTGGTGCGCCGTGGCCAGGGCCGACACCCTGTCGCTGCCGGGTATCGCGCGGGCCTCGGAGATCATGCAGGGGTTGCGGCTGTTGTTGCCGTAGAAGTGCCCCGTGGCCGTGCCGTCCGGGCGGGTCGTCCAGAGGCTCTGAAAGATGGTGTCGTGGCGGTTGATGTAGTCCCAGCGCGTGTACATGATGCTGCCGTCATGCAGGATGGAGGGCTTCCACTCGTTGGCCTCGCCCCAGGAGATGCGGCGGATGTTGTTGCCGTCGGCGTCGCAGCGGTACAGCACGTAGCTGGGCGTGTAGCGCCCGCCGTGGCATCGCCCGAACGCCTGGTTGCGCGTCGAGACGAACACGATGTCGCCGTCGGGCAGGTAGGTGGGGTCCCAGTCCTCGACGTACACCGTGTGCCGCCCGTCCTGTGTCTCCAGCTTGTCGCGCCCCGGCACCCCGGTGAGCCGGCGGACGAGGCTGCCGTCCACGGCCGCCTCCCAGATGTAGAACCAGCGCTTCGTCCGCTCCTGCTCCGCGTCGGGGCAGAAGCCGAACACCACTCTCTTGCCGTCGTAGCTCAGGTCGGGATGGTGCGTGGTGCCGCTGGGGAGCTTGCCGGCGGGGACCATCCGCCGGGCCTTCGGCTCGTCGCGCCAGTCGGACAGGATCACCAGCCCGTCGCCGGCCTGGCTGTGGCGGCCGAGGTACTGGTCGCACATGTGGCTGTACAGCGGCGGGCCGCGCTTCACGATGAGCAACTCCGGGAAGTCCAGCAGCGGGTCGGCCAGGGCGATCTCGCGCCGCAGCCGGCGGGCGGCGAAGTACAGCTCGCGCCAGTCGGCCTTCTCGCCGGCCGCGGCGAGGCGCTGCTCCAGGTCCTTCAGCTTCGCGCCCGGCGCCGCCAGGGCCTTGCGCGTCGAGACGTGCGCCAGGGTCCGTTTGGCCAGATCGACGGCCTGGGCGGCCGCGGCGCGGTAATCGCTGTCCGGCCCCAGCCTGTCCCAGTGCAGCCAGTCGAACTCGATCATCAGCCTGCGCACGTCGTCGGGGGCGAAGTCGCGCCGGATCCGCTCGACGATGGCCTCGTCATACGCGAGCGGCGCGGCCGCTCCTTTGCGCGAGCCGCCGCCGGCCGCCGGAGTGCCGACGTGCCCCATCGCGAAGGCGAACCCGCCCGGCCCGCCGTAGTTGACGATCTTGACCAGCAGGTGGTTGACCCCCGCCCGCATCGGCAGCACCAGCCGCTCGTCGCCCAGGTTGACCTGCCGGCGCACGTTGTTCGCCAGCACCACCCTGCCGTTCAGCCAGACCTTGATCCCGTCGTCGCTGCCGAAGGTGACCTTCTGCGGCATGGCCGCCGCGGCCGTCATCGTGCGGTACAGGTAGGCCGTCCAGGCCTCCGTGCCCATCAGCCTGTTCAGCTCGTGTCCGTCGCCGTCCTTGAACTTGCCCGCCTTCCAGCCGACCTGCTTGCCGCCCGCGCCGGCGTAGACGGCCGTCAGGTCCACCGGGGCCTTCTCCGGGCCGTAGGCGTCGTCGAGCGATCTGGAGGCGCTGAACGGCCCGGCGTAGTGCCACGGGGCGAGGACGACCTTGCCCCCGGGCGCGCCGGCGACGGCTGGCGGAGGCGCCGGCGCGGGGTTGTCCCTGCGTATCGCCGCCGGCGGCGCGGCGTTCTTCGCCGCCAGCGAGGCATAGTACGTTTCGTGGGCGCTGCCTTTCCTGACGTACCAGGAGGCCCTGGCCGCATGATCGGACTGCTGTGCCCCAGCCGCGCTCGCCAGAGCAAACATCCCCGCCGCCGTGACCAGTTGAACCGCTCGCATGGCTCGCCCTTCGCCGGGTCGGCGCCGCCGGCGCGGTCCGCCCCCGCGCCTTCGACGCCGAGACATAGTAGTAACCCCGATTCCGCACCGCGGGTGGCGTCCATTCGCCGAAGCGCGTGCGGTTTGGGACGCGCCTCTGGCGGCTTGCGCCGCGGTCGGCTCAGGCGGCGGCCGGGGCCGGAACCGCTGCGGACCGACCGGCCCGTCCCCCGGCCTGTCGCCGCGCGATGATCTCCTGGTCCAGCAGGCGCTTCAGCGCGCGCAGGTCCAGGATGCCCACCGGCCGAAGCTCCCGCTCGTCGGCGACGACCGGCACCTGCTCGACGCCGAGCTGGCGCATGGTCTGGATGGCGGACCTCAGCGGCGCCTCGGCCGAGACGACCCAGTGCGCCGGCACCATCACGTCGGTGGCCAGCAGCCAGCGCCAGGTGTCGGTGCTGGCCAGGAACTTCTTCATGCCGTCCAGCGAGACGATGCCGGTCATGCGCCCCTGCTCGTCGAGGACGGGCAGGACGGAATGGTCGTGGGAGGAGAAGTGCCGCAGCACGTCGCCCAGCGGCTCGTGCTCGCCGACGGCCAGCGCGTCGGGGTTCATCACCTCCCGCACCCGGTACGATGCGATGAGGTCGTCTTCGGTGACGTCGCGGCCGATCTCGCCGCCGAGCTTGACGGCGAGCTTGACCGTCGGCGGGCCGAGGAGCTGGACAATCAGCGTCGTGGCGGTGACGGTGAAGATGATCATGTCGCCGAGGGTCAGCCCGCCGGCGAAGGGCATTCGGCCCAGGTGGGTGCTGGCCATGATGGACAGTCCGACGGCCACGCCGCCCTGGGCGAACAGCCCCAGCCCGCAGTACTTCCGCACGGCGGCCTCGGCGCCGGTGGCGCGGGCGCCCAGCCAGGTGCCGCCCATCTTGCCCAGCGTGCGGAAGGCCACGTAGGCGGCGACGATCCACCACAGCCAGACCGGCATGGCGCTCAGCGTGAGGCGCGCCCCGACCAGCACGAAGAAGATCACGTAAATGGGGGAGCTGAACGCCCGCATCGTCTGGAAGACGCCCTCTGTCCGCGCCGGCGAGACGTTCGTCAGCACCACCCCCATCGCCATCGTCGCCAGGATCACGTCCATCTGCCCGTACTCGGCCACCGCCACCACCATCAGCAGCGTTCCCAGCACGAGGGCCAGGGCCTTCTCGCTCTTGGAAATGTGCCGCAGGAGCAGGTTGACCGCCAGGGCGACGGCGGCGCCCATGGCCACCGAGCCCAGCAGCTCGACGGCCATGCCGCCCGCGGCCGCCAGGACCGAATCCGACCCGCCCATGATGATGCCGGCCAGGCTGGTCCCGACGCCGTAGAGGCTCATCGCCAGGGCGTCGTCGAGCGCGACGGTGGCGATGATGGCGGTGGTGAGCACGCCGCGTGCGCGGTACTCCCACAGCACGTCGATGGTGGAGGCGGGGTCGGTCGCCGAGGCGATGGCGCCGAGCACGATGCCGCCGGCCAGCGCGGCGGCGGTGTTGTGCAGCGTCAGGTAGACGATCAGCCCCGCCGCCAGCCCCACCAGCACGAACGCCGCCAGCCCCTCGCCCAGCAGGATGCCCGCGAACTGCCGCCCGTACTGGCGGAACGTGGCCCCCTTCAGCTCGCCGCCCACCAGGAACCCGATGACCCCCAGGGCGAAAAGGTTGAGCTGCTCGAAGTTCACCACGTCGGCCGAGCGGATCAGCTTCAGCCCGCTCTCGCCGAGCAGCAGGCCGATGACGATGTATCCGACCACCTGCGGGATGCGCATCCGCTGAAACAGCGACGCGCCCAGCACGCCGCCGAAGACGCCCAGCCCGATGAGGAACAGGATGCCCAGGTGCACGCACGAACCCATGGCCCGCTACTCCTTTGCCCCGACCAGGATCTCGTATGCCTGATCGGGCCGCTCCACCGACAACAGCCTGTCCACCAGCTCGCCGTCCTGCATCAGCCCGCTGACCGCCGCCAGCAGGCGAACGTGCTGGGCGTGCTGGCCCGTGCCCGCCGCCACCATGAACACCGCCCGCACCGGCTGGCCGTCCATCGAGGCGTAGTCCGGCACGCCGTCGCGGTAGATGCCGGCGGCCATCACCGGCCGGGCCACCGAGGCGATCCGAACGTGCGGGACGGCACAACCCAGCCCCACCCCCGTGCTCATCAGCTCCTCTCGCCGGAAGATGCCGCGGGTCAACTCCACCTTGTCGCCCACCAGCGGCGAGCTGGCCAGAAGCTCGATCAGCTCCAGCAGGCAGCGGGGCTTGTCGGCCGAGCCGCGGATCACGATCCGCCCCGGCTCCAGCACGTCGGCCAGCTCCAGCGGCCGCGACTCAACCGCCACGCCGATCAGCGCCTGCGGCCCGCCGCCGAGGCTGCGGTCCACCCACGCGCGCACGGCGCTGCGCTTGAAGCGCCACACGTTGCCCAGCTTGCCGCAGGGAATCTGCCCCTTCTGCGCCCAGTCGTAGACCGTCCGCTCGCTGACCCGCAGGTACCGGGCAACTTCCTCGACGGTCATGATCTCGTGCGCCGCCGTAAGCTGCCCGCCGCCTGCCGAGGGCGACTCGACGGCGCCTGCCTCGTAGTCGGGCGAACGGCCCGCGCCGTCGTCCGGCCGCGGATCACTCGGCTGGTCCCATTCCTCTTCCGGACGCAATGAGGCAATCCAGTCCATCTTGACACCTCACCACCGGTCGGCACCGCCGCGCTGGCGAGCCAATCCCGAAAGCATACCGCATCATATGCGAACAAATACATTAAATGCGACCAAGGCCAAGAAATTCCTGCCTTTGCGCACGCCGTGCAGACCAGCGGTCCAGAAACAAAAAGGCGCCCAGGTGCACGATGATGGTTGTGGAAGTATCCTGGGGGCACCTTCTCAGGCGTACAGGACGCACGATCACAGCCCAAGGCGCCGTCTGCAGTCGAGGTGCTCGCAATGGACAGCGACGAGGCCGCTCCGGCAAGACGCGAAGGCCGTGTTGCCATCGCAAACGGACTTGTCGAAGTCACGTTCGATTTGAGGGCAGGGACGTACCGGATCGTCAGCCGGCGCGACCCGCTTGCGCGGATCGAGGGCGCGCGGTTCGGGCTGGCCGGCGTGGCGGGCGTCGCGCTGGCGGCGGGCGGCAGCGCGCCGTTGACAGCTTCCACCCGGGAAGTGGCCGGCCCGCTGGGCAGGGGCAGGTGTTTGACGGTTACCGCCGCGGCGGGGGGGCTGCACCTGCTGCTCGAGATCGAGCTCTACGAAGGCAAGGGCTTCGTCGTCCTGGGCGCCGGCGTGGACAACAGGACGGGCGGGGCGATCCGGCTCGGTCGGATCTGCCCGATCGTCGCGACCGCGTTCAACGGCCAGGACGTGGGGAAGCACTTCGCGGTCCTGGACGGCACGAGCGGCTGCCTGCCCACGAGGGTCCAGACGGGCGCCCGGATCGCATCCCGCAACAACCTGCTGGCGAAGTTCGGCCGCCGGCCGACGCGATGCCTTGTCGTCGGCGGGCTGACGTACCACGACTTTGAGAAGTTCGCCCGGATCGATCGCAAGGAAGACCGGATCGAGCTGGAGTGCTGGGGGGAGGATCCGGTCGGCCGGCGGGTCGAGGCGGGCGAGCGGTACGTGCCGGATGACAGGGCGTACGTGGACATTGGCTCGCGGGACCCCTTCGCGGCGCTGGAGACGTACGCGTGGGCCGTGCGCCTCGCCCAGGGCATCGAGCTGCCGACGTACGATTTTCCCACGGTGTGCCTGTGGTGGGCCTCGCAGGTCGGGCCGAAGGCCAACGACAGCGTGGGGGCCGTTGGCGAGATGGACCACGTCGTCGCCAGCGGCTTCCTGAAGTACTCGCGCGTCGGCGTGCGCCTCCTGCCGGACTGCTACGAGAAGAACAACTGCGACGGCTGGTGGGACGACGAGCACTGGGCCAGGTGCTCGCCGACGTTCGCCGAGCCGGGGGCGTGCTACAAGCCGCCGTACGAGACCACGAGGAAGTGGTGCCGCGCCGTCATCGAGCGCGGCGGCGTGCCCATCGGCTACTTCCGCGCCAACGGGCGCAGCGACGACTATGCCGCGGCACACCCCGGGCACATGCTGCACAACGACCCCGCCCGGCGGATCGCCAGGCCCGTCGGCAAGCGGTGGTGGGAGCGCAACTGGCCGGCGGAGGAGCAGGACCTGGTCGGCTACGACTTCACCGACCCGGATTTCCTCCGGCACATGCGCGAGGTGTACGCGGAGCTGAAGTCGGCCGGGCTGGCGGGGGTTTTCTACGACTACCCGAAGATCACCGGCTGGTGCCACGAGGGCGGCTTCGAGGACCCTCTGGCGACGACGGCCCGCGCCTACCGCAACATCTTCCAGGTCGCCCGGGACGGGCTGGGCCGCGGCGCGCTGCTCCAGGAGCGGGCCTACCACCTTGGCTCGGATGTCTCGCTGGGGACGGTGGCCTCGCAGCGCACCATCTGGGACAACACGACGTGGGCCCCGCCGGTCATCGCCCGCGCCGCGCTCCGCTGGTACAAGAACCGCGTCGTCATCCACTACGACACCGACGGCAAGCAGGTGCTGGACGAGTACGCCCGCAACGGCCGCGACGGCGGGCGGGCCATGTTCACCATGACCTACGTGGCCTCCGGGCGGCTGCTGCTGGCCAACAGCTTCGCGCAGATGACGCCGCAGCAGCTTCACGACCTGTCGCGCGTGATCCCGTTCCACGCGGCGCCGCAGTCGGCCCGGCCCCTCGACCTGTTCGACGGCGGCCCGTGCCCGCGGGTCTACGACTTCCGCGTGGACGACTCCTGGCACCAGCTCACGTTCTACAACACGGCCGTCGAGGGCGGCCGGTGGCCGAGCATCGACGTGGACCTGGAGCCCGGCACGGAGGGGCGCAGAGACTTGCCGGGCAAGGTGCGGGCGCTGAAGCCGGCGGGCGGCGCGGTGGCGGTGGAGCTTGGCGCCCCGCCGGCAGAGGGCGGGCTGGGCCTCGACGCCGCCAGGCGCTACTACGTTTACGATTTCTGGAACGACAGGCTGGTGGGCGTCTTTGCCGGCAGCGACCGGCTGGAGCAGGAGCTGCGCCCCTGCGAGGCGCGGATGATGTCCGTGCACGCCGTCGAGCCGGTGCCGCAGTTCCTGTCCTCCGACCGTCACGTGATGCAGGGCTACGTGGACTTCGTCGGCCGGCCCGCTTGGGACGCAGCCGCGGCGACGCTGAAGGGAACGTCCCGCCTGATCGGCGGCGAGACCTGCAAGGTGGTGATCGCCGCCAACGGGCATCGCCTACGCGGCTGTTCGGCCGCGGGCGCAGCCGCCAGGGCCCGCACGATCGACGTGGCCGCCGGCCTGCTGGAGCTGTCATTGGACGCCCGTGAGAACGCCGAGGTGGCATGGGGCGTGCGCTTTGAGCAGGGAGCCGGGAAATGACCACGAGAAGCCGGATGGCGGAACGGACGGGCCGATGGGCGTGGCTGGTCGGCCTGCTGGCGGCTGGGTCGGCCCAGGCGGCGGAAATGTCGCCGGCGGCGCAGGTGCTCAAGGACGCCGGCGTGGCGGGCGGGCTGGCCGTCGTCGTCGCCACCACCGACGGGGCGCTGGAGGCGGAGCTGGCCGCCCGGCCCCACATGCTCGTCCAGGGCCTGGCGCTGAGCGACGAGGCCGCCGACCGGGCGCGACGGCACATCATCGAGCGCAAGCTCAACGGCCGGGCGCCGGTCCGCCGCCTGGAAGGCGACGGCCTGCCGTACGCCGACAGCCTGGTGAACCTGGTCCTGCAGAGTGTCGCGTGTCGCGTGTCAAGGCTAGAGCTGCTGCGCTGCTGCTGCCCATTCTCTGCTTGACTTCCGTAGCGTGCCGCGCCAGAGTTCTCCTGTGCGGGCGGAGGCGGCCGGCACGGCTTGGCCGCGGGCGACGCGATGGACCCCGCCTCGCAGGCCTGGGACGGCGGGCTGAGCGCTGATGACGCTGACCGGTTGACCGTTGGCCGACTGACCGCTGACCCGCTGAGAAGCTTCAGAGGCCCCCCATGTGCGGCCGGACGGGACATGTCGCGGGCGGATGCCGGAGCGGTGCATCGCCGCCGCGCGCCGGGCGGACGAAATGGGGGCAAGCCCTCCGAAGAACCGGGGCGAGCAGGGCCCGACACGGAGAAATGTGTATGGTGTGCCCAGAATTGCCCTGCCCCCAAGGCCCACTAATCAAGGTCTGACCCCAAAGCCAATCCGGGTTGTGGAGGGAGGCGCTTCGTCGCGTCCGGCCGGTCTGTGGAGGGACGCGCTTTGTCGCGTCCTGCCGGCCTGTGGAGGGACGCGCTTCGTCGCGTCCTGCCGGTCTGTGGAGGGACGCGCTTTGTCGCGTCCTGCCGGTCTGTGGAGGGACGCGTTTCATCGCCGGGTGCCATGCTCATGCGGCTGTTGGCATGAGCATGTCTTTCCCGTCGGCGGCCGGGACATGCTCACGCAAACGGCCGCGTGAGCCT
>Ga0172363_10003604_pt1 | contig 12585 bp, 12 predicted proteins | sample LakKivs2_kivu2a2_FD_114541 | JGI IMG/M metagenome (GOLD analysis project Ga0172363, IMG submission 114541) | Sediment microbial communities from Lake Kivu, Rwanda - Sediment s2_kivu2a2 | ecosystem: Environmental > Aquatic > Freshwater > Lake > Sediment | place: Rwanda: Western Province, Lake... | reverse complement strand
TCGCAATCCCACGGGCGTGTCCACATGGTATCTCGTTGGCGAGAAGGCCAACGATGCCAATAACTATGAAGACAACGTGACTGATGATCACCTCACCACGGAAATCAGTTATATAAACTATCCACCCCCCAATTCGACCATTCTGCTCTACCACCTCAACCGCATGTTCTATGTCGATTATAGCAACCCGAGCAGGGTCTGTTGGTCGGAACCGTTCAAGCCTGGGTCTGTCCAACCAACAAGTTACCAGGAGATTGACGGGGGTGATGGCGGGGTCATTGTGGCCCTTGCCGCCGTCTATGGGAACATCATTGTCTTTAAGAACACGGGAATCTTTGTCCTGTTCTTCAATCCCCTCTCGCCAACATCAAGCACCTATGAACCGTTGGCCGCCAAATATTCCTGCGTGGCCCCCATGTCGGTTCAGAACATCAGAGAGAATGTTATCTTCTTGTCCTCCGAGGGCCTGAAACTCATCACCAACGGTGGCACCCGCATCGAGGACATCGAGGTGATGGTTGAGGGGGAGTTCGGAGCCAAAGCGGTTGACCCCATCGCCAACCTTCTCCGAAGTGCCCACATGGATACTGTCAATAAGGCGGTGGGATTCTACTACGAGTTGCGGAACCAGTATCTGTTGTCGTTCCCATATTATGTCAACACTTCCAACGACCTGACCTTGGTTTGGAACATCGACCCCAACGCCTTCACGCTTCACGAAGACTTTGAGATGAAGGCGGTGGCTCCCTATCGTTCCTATGACATCGACCTCATCTATGGCTCCCATGGGAATGAATATATCTACAAACATGATGAGGGAACCACGGATGACGGAGCGGCCATTAACTGGGAGATTCAAACTGGGTGGCACCCAATTGATGGCACCCCCGACATCAAGAAGGTTCGTTGGATGATTGTTTCTGTCCTGGGAAGCGGGGGAACTACCTCTCACTACGAAGTGCTAAAAGATTTTGAGGCGGGCGGCTCGGGCCTGATTAAAGACCTTATCCGCCTAGACGCTTCCTATTGGGGTTCTGCCCATTGGGGCAACGCCCATTGGGGTGGGGCTATGGATGTCATTTTCAAGAACAAGATGCGGGTCAGGGGGCGGCTGTTTTCTCTGCGGTTTTACGGCTCGTCTTCGGCCCAGGTTGGTGTCTCTGGTTACCAATTCCTTTATCAACCCAAAGGATTCAAATGAACCAACTAACCGAGCATGTCTCTATGAAGGAATATGCCTGTAAACATTGTGGCAAGGTGCCGCCCGAGTTCGACACCAACCCGCTTTACGGCATGCTGTTCGACATCTTTGAGGATATTCGGCGGCGGTGGGGTAAGCCCATTGTGATTAACAGTGGCTATCGCTGTCCCGAGCATCCAGAAACAAAAAAGAAACCATACTCCGTCCATGTCTTCGGCCTCGCTCTCGACCTCGGGTGCAAGTCAGCCGCCGAGGCCAAGCGGATGTATCAGATAATTAACGACAATTATCCCGCTCTGCGGATTGGATATAAACAATACAAGAAAGAAGGAACCAACATCATTCACATAGACATTGGTTTCCACATTAATCCGAAACTTCTACCCGAATACACCCAAGGAGCAAGGTGGTGAACATTCCTGTTATCGGTGCTGTTATTGAGTTGGCGGCCAAACTGGTCAAGGGCAAAAAGCCCCATCAACTCTGGTATCAAGGCAAAGACGGCGTTTATCGCAAAAAGGGAAGGGTCATGTCTTCCCGCCAATGTCGGCTAGAGGCCAAAGACCTCGCCCAAAACTGCGGATACGAAATCAAGAGGTTCCGTATCTATCGAGATGGCATAGACCCCAATAAGTCGCCATTGGAGTGATGCGGAACTATAACAGGAGCATTTTATCATGGCGAGATTCGTCAGGGTTCTAATTGCAGTCGTTGTTCTTTTCGGTTGGATGGCGGCCACGCCCGCCCTGGCTCCTGAAAACAGGAGTTCCATCGAAATTGCGGCTTACAACACGGCCAAGATTGTCTATACGGCAACCTATAAGACCATTACGGGGAATGATGTTTATGACCAGGGCCAGGGCACGGGAGTTCTTATCGCCCCCGATAAGGTCTTGACTTGTCATCACCTGGTTTCTTCTTATCTGGCAGGGACGTTTGTTATTGCTATCACCGATGGTCAGCGGGCTCAGGTTCGGAAGAACGAACAGGTAACAATCATTAAACACAATGCCACCAACGACCTATTGCTTCTTCAGGTGTCCCCGGCTTTTGAGGAAACCGGCATTAAGGTGGCCGGGAAGATGCCGAGGTTTGGCGAACCTATCCTCTTTACGGGATACACGGTTCTTCCCGTATCAAGCCTGAGATTCAGTCAACTGAATGAGAACGCTAGGGGAATCATGTTGTTTCCGGTTTATAAGGGCGATTCGGGCGGCGGTGTGTTCAACAAAGAGGGGGAATTAATTGGTGTCATCAACGTCGTCCTTTATCTCAAAGACGGTGGTGTTATGTTCCCTACCTTCATCGGCTATGCCATGCCCCTTGAGATAATTCAGGAGTTTTTGAAGTGAACGAGAATACGACCCTAGACCACGAACACCGCATCTCCATCCTTGAGCAAGCGGTCAAGGAAATCTGCATTAACCATCTTCCGCATATTCAGGAAGACGTCAAATATATCAAAGGTCTTTTGACCAGGTTGCTCGTTGGGGTTCTTCTGGCGGGCCTTGGGGTGATTCTCGACCTGGCTTTTAGGAGATAAGAAATGCAATTGACAATCCCTAATACCTTTGCCAATGGCACCGGGGAAATCAACATCATTGATGCCCCGAAGATGAACGCCAACTTCTCGGCTATCGCCGGGGTATTGAACGGACATATTGACACGGACAACCTTGCCTTTGAAACTGGTATTGCCCAAAAGGGCAATAATGAAACCATTACAGGCGTTTGGACTTTTTCTGGCAACCCCATCTTCAACGCCAACGCCATTCCCAACTCTGCCCTTCAGGTCAGCGTCATGCTCAAGACTACCTATGACGCAGATGCCGATGGGATTGTGGACAATGCTGAAGCCCTTGAGGGTCATGATGCGGCATATTTTGCTACGGCAGACCACAATCATGATGCGGCCTATGCCCCTATTGACAAGGGGGTGACAAATGGTGATGCCCATGACCATGTTGGCGGAGATGGGGCGGCCATTCCCGAGGAAGGGCTATCGTTTTCTGATGTCACTACGGGAGACGTTGATATAGTTACACATGGATTCTGCCCGAAGGCCCCTGATGACATCACCAAGTTTTTGCGTGGTGACGGAGCCTGGGCCGTCGCCCCCCCGGCAGGGTATGCCCTACAGGTGATTTGCGGAGCGATGTTTTCTCCCAATGACGGGGCAACCTATTATTTTGGTGGATACGGCGATGGCCCCAAGACCACAACGGATAATGTCATTGTCATCCCTAGAACGGGCACCCTCAAGATTGCTGTTGCCCGATGGGTTGCCAAAGGTATTGCCGGTTCGGGCGAAAACATTTCTGTTTATATCTATCACAATAACACAACCGACTATCTGGTTGAAACCATCGGTGAAGTATCGGCCCAAAAGGTTTTCAATAAGAATGACCTTGATATTGCCGTAGCCGAAGGCGACATCATTACCTTTAAGGTTGTGTGTCCCACTTGGTCCACTAATCCCACCAATGTTACTGTGGTCGGTTCCGTTTTTATCGAATAAGGAGTTCTAGCGTGGCGCAAGACCTGGTTGAGGATACTACTGGCAAGAATATTATGGATGTTCTACGCAAACTGTATAGCGACTATCAGGGGGACAATTCCGAAAAAATGGCTCTATTCTTAGATGATGGACAAATGTTGGTTTTTGGGGGGCGTGAACCACATCAAGTTTCAACTTCCCTTGGGGATGTGATTCGGGCCTTAGCACGGCGAGGCAAACAATTTGCGAATGTTACGAACATTGTCCATAACCATAATCGTGGCGAGAGAGAGAGCAATACGGACCTGGATGTTTATAAGGTGTTTCGGAAATATGGCTTCGCAGGGGCATATCAACTTTATGACCCCGAGAGGCGAAGGCTTAAGACTGTAATGCTTAAGGAGAAATAAGATGGGCAACGGATTCAATACCAATCCTTATTGGCAACCCAATTGGCTCGGCGGCGGCGGTGGCTCAAGTCCTCTTGGGATGTCATTTGGCAACAGCCTCGGCTCTGCCGCAGGGGCGGGCGGTGGTGGGTGGCTGTCTGGTTTAGGCTCAACTCTGATGGGGCCTGCGGGGCTTCCTATCATGATGGGAGCCAATCTGCTTACGGGCATTATCGGCGGTTTTCTGGAAGGTGCCCGAAAGAAGAAAATCAAGAAAGCCTATGAGAAACAACAGGGTGCATACCAGACCAAAGCCAACGAACTGTTCCCTGAGTTGTCACAAGGCTCCTTCCAGTTCCAAAATCCCCAGATAGCCAATGCTATTCAGGCGGCCCTTGGTTCTCGCATGGGAAACTTCGCCAACTGGGGAATGCCTGCAGGAACACCGACTGGGGCATCATCTGTTAATGACTTTATGGCTCAATTGATGCCTGGGGCCACACCGCCTGCCCAGGCTCAGATGGCGATGGCTTCGCCTCGGCCCCGAGCCTCTGGCGGCAGGCCCGACCTGGGCCGAATGGTTCAGCGTGGGAAAAGGATGGCATAATCATGGCTCGCCCAACCAACTATAACGACTTGAACAACTATCCCGCCAATCCTTATATCATGGCTCCCAAGCCCGCCAATACTACCACACCGACCCCTGGTTCTACACCTACGCCTGCCCCAACGGCACAGTCGCCTGCGGGAGCGGGCGGAGAGGGTTACTGGACTGGGCCGCAGGCCAACGCCGGGGCATGGGCGGCACAGGCGTTCTCACCCGAGTTCAACCAAGCCAGACAACAGATGTATGGATGGTTTGGCAATGCCATGAACAACATGCCTTCGCTTGCCAATATGTATCAGGGTTATCTGCAACAGTCTCCCCTGTTGGAGCAGACCCAATATAACCAGGCCCTGGCGCGACTCAAGGGCCAATACGGCACGGCTATGCAGGCTTGACCACAGGTGCGGGAGCCATGCGTGGCGGCAACCGTGGTGGGGCTTTACAGGCAGGAATCCAAGACCTAAACCGTCAACTCATGGGCGGCACTATGGACATCGCCACTCAGCAGGCCATGCAAAATCTCGCTGACCGTGAGCGGCGACAACAGCAACTCATCGGATACACGGGCCAGGATATCGCCAACCGCATGGGTGCGGGTCAGGCTATGCAGGGATGGCTCGGCCAGATGCTCCCGATGGAACAATATGCCATCAATGCTCCCTTTGAACGGAGTTTGGCAGAGGAACAGGTTAATGCTAATCGTAGGGCAGAGAGCATGGGCTGGCTTGATAAACTCATGCAATATCAGAATCAGCAAGCCAACCAGTATTACCAGGGTCAGGGCAATTGGCTCGGATACCAGGGCCAGAGAGGCCAGAATATCCTTGGTGGTTATCAGCCTCAATGGTTGGGCTGGACAGGGGCGTAAGGAGGGGCCATGGCTTTCGATTGGAAAACCTTTCAACAGGGAGGTCTAGGCCCCGCCCTGGGCACGATGGATACATTTCTGCAAAACCAGTTACAGAGTCAACTCTACCGCCAGACTCACGAACAACGAATGGCAGAGTTGGAGAAACAGCACGAACTCTCAACCAAGGAAATGGAAGCGGAATATGCACAGCGTGAGCGTCTTGCCCGTATCAATGCCGATATCGACAGGTCATTGGCCTTGGACAATGACGAACTTCAAAACGCACGGCTCTTTTTGACCGACTGGCTTGAGCAAGGCCAAGAGCGAGATAAGCATACGAACCAAATGGAACTCGCCCGTTTTCAGGCAGACGCAGGCCTCAAGCGGGCTAATGTTTATAAGGAAATCGCTGAAATCAACAATCGGGTCAAGGCATCGGGACAATATGACCCTGCCCTTCCTGGGGAACTCAACCAAAATGTTTTCAGTTCCCTGTTAGAAGATTACCAGTTCCTGGGTCAGCAGATTGCCGAGAGCGAAGCCTTGGTGCAAAGCATCCAGACCAATCCTTTATATCAGAAAAGCATGTCGGGCGAAGTTGACCAGTTTGACACTCAGCAGATGCCCTGGTTCAAAGAGATGAACGACCAACTTGTTGCCACGCAGAAGAATCTCAGGGACTACCGAAGACAACTGATGTTAGTCAAGAACGAAGTTATCAAGTTCGCCTTCGATGCTAAAATCCCGAATCCCCTGGATGACTCAGCCGCCATGCAGGCGATGGTGTCTATGGGTATTCCCGCTCCCGTTGGTGGTAAGCCTACCAAATCCACGCTCTCTCTTTCAGAACACATGCGGGCCTTGGAGGAGTTGGTTTTGGACGGGCGAGACTTACCCGATGATTATACCCTTGCCAAGGCAGGGTTGGATGTGGCCTGGACAAAGAACAACTGGCCGCAATATAGGGACTTCTTCCGAGCCAACCAAACAGCGGCTGTAACGAAGTTTCTGGCCGAATCGACCTTTGGTGAACCCACTCAATTCATCAAGAATCTGTCGAAAATCGCCGCCTCTATTTTCTCCAAGTAAGGTTTTGTGATGGCTCAACAGAGTTTTTGGGGGAACCTCCTGTCTAATCAGGAGGAAACCGAAGAAGAAAAAAAGAAAAAGAAGCGGGCCCAAGTCCCTGCTACCCCTGGTTCCTTTTGGAGCAAGGTGGAGCAGGTTCAGCCTACGGTTCCGCCCACGCCAGGAAAACCCAAGAAAAGTTTTATCAAGAAGGCGTGGGGAGTCACGGGTCGGCCTGCCATGAACGCCCTAGAGTTCGTGGGGAAAGGTATGGCCGGTGCCACCCTGTTCCCTCAACTCAGAACCGCCGAAAATATTATTGAAACCATCCAGGGTAAGGGCAAAGGAGTTGGGCACTATCTCAAAGACCTGCTTCCTATTCCCTATGTCGGCAGAGAAGTTTGGGGTCCTGATGTCCTAAAGAAGGCCGGTGCCGGTGGTTGGCTTCAGAAAGTATTTGCGGGCATGGCAGGACAGGGGGCTTTGGGCACGGCCCTGGAAGTTGCCGCCCTTTATGGTGCCACAAGTCCCGAGGCCGCCAATAGGGTTGCGGGCATGGGCATTGATGTTGCGGCTGACCCCGCGACCTATATGAGTTTTGGTCTGACCAAGGCGGGCACCGTCGCAAAATTAATCGACAAGGCCGCCGAAGGCTCCAAGATTGCCAGACAAGCGGCCAAGTTGAGTAAGGCAGGCAAACTCTTACCCTATGGTGAAACTCTGGCCGAGCGTATGCGGGCCGGTCAGGAGGGCTTCAAGTTCATGGGCAAAATTGTCGCCCCTTCGGCCCAGGGTGCCGTCATGGAGAAACTTGCCCCGGTGGGTAAGGCTCTTATGGAGTCAAAGGCGGGGGCACTCCTGTCCACGAAGGGCGGCTCTCCTGAACTTCGGGCCATCCGAGAAATCATCAACGAGGAACTACGAGGCAGACCCGACCTAACCGAGCAAATCATGGCCCAATTCGGCAAGCGAAAGGCTTTCGTAGAGGGGCTTGCCAAAAGGACGGGATTCGACAAGAACCAAGTCGAGCAGGTTCTAACCCACCTCACCGAGGTGAAGCCACCCGCTGATGCCCCGGCCTACCTGGGCGTTCAGTATCAGAAAATCGAAGATGCCCTAGACCCCACGATTCTTTCTACACTCCGTGCTGACCCCGAGGTGGAGCAGTTCACGAAAGAAATCCGCAAGGTCATGACCGACATCTCCGATGTGGAGATGCAGGCCGGTGTTCTGCGGAATATCTTTGAAACCGATGTCCTCGATTATCTGACCCACTTACTCACACCCGAAGGCGGCAATGTTGTTAGGCGATACATCAGAAAAGGTGGGGACAAGAATCTAATCCGCAAGATGCTTGGTCTTATCAATCCGTCTGACCAACCTCGTAAACTCTTGGTTCCCGCCGAAGATATTTCATATATCCCCGAAGACCTAATCAAGGGGGGCGGCAAGGGTGGTGCTGTGGCGAAGGGAGGGAAGGCCACGGCAACGACAGCCCCTGCCGCCCCCGCTACTCCTGGCCTGAATCTTATCGAACAGGGAACAGATATCCCTACAAGACAAGTGACTCGTCCCTATTTGATGCAGGACTTCAAGTCTAGGGCCAAGGGATTATCCCAATCCATTTTCTCTCTCCATAACAAGCCAGAAAGCGAAGGGGCCACCGCCAACCTCTGGATGGGCAATATGGTGGAAGTTGCCAAGAAGACCAAGAAGGACATCTGGTCTGTCAGTATCTTCCCCGACAGGACTCAGAGATTCCACGGCAAGGCCATCCCCCGGGCAGACATCCATAAATACATTATGGATAATGCTGACCTTCTGCGTGACCCCCGCCTGTCTGTTGGCATCTGGTTCGATAAGAAGTCAGGCGTAACCTACCTGGATGTTGTTGTCACCATTGATGACTACGACACGGCGTTTGCCCTTGGCAAAAGATACAACCAAAAGGCCATCTTTAACCTGAAGACTTTTCAGGAAGTGCCTACCGGCGGAACGGGCATTGCTCTCCCCGGCATGCCGCCCGTGATGGCTAGGCTCCATGACTTCCACCCCGACAGCGGCAAGCGGCTTACCCTTTATCACTTTAGTGAGCATCTAAAGCCGGGGGCTGATGAGGTATCGCCTCAATACATGGGCAGGGCCTTGGGCGGCGAGGAAATGAGAACACAGTTTGAGAATGCCGCCGAGCCTCTAAAGGGTCGTATGAAAAAGGGCAATCTGCCCAAGGCTAATTTCTATGCCGAGGGACGAAATAAGTGGGAAGCCCATCTGTGGGGCAACTCTCGGCTCTATCAAGTTGATGTTGACCCTAGCGATTTGTTGATTATTGGTCAGGAAGGAATTGAGGGCGACCCCGATATCCTGGCCGCTCAAGCCGGGAAGATTGGGTGGTATAGCGAGAAATATAAACAAGCCCGCATCATCACGCCCATCCAGGTCAAGGAGATTTCTAAGGATACGCTTAAGGGAAAGAAGTCCCTACCCCACATGCCGAAGGGTATTGGTCCCGAGGAACTGGCCCGCATGCAGGCCCAGGGCGTTGGTGGCCCGCCCATCTCTCTCCGTGACCCCAAGACAGGAACTATCTATCCGCCCGAGCCTGGGGAGGTCGGACATCCTCAGATAGAAGCACGGCTGAAGGCCGCAGGCATCGACACCACGGGGTTTGAGCCGGGGTGGGTGCAGGAAGATGGCAAGCAGTTCTTCCTGGCCCGCACCAGGCCCAACGCAACCACGGGAGTTGAGGTTGGCAAGCCTGGGGCTATTGCGTATGGGACTGCCACGCCTGCCTACCGTGATGCAAGTGGAGCAGAGTGGATTGTCACGGGTAGAAGCGGGGGATATGTCCGTCTTAAAAGTGCAGATGGCAAGACCCTCAAGAGCGTCAGGGCCGATGTTCTAGACACGGAATATAAAAGCCTTCTGAACGAGCCTGTTGTGGGCGGGCCTGTCGCACCAGCCCCGGTTAATCAGGCCCAGGCGGCAAGGACACAACTTGCTCTTGGACAACAGCCTACGGCTCCGCCTGCCGCCCCTGCGGCCCCTGCCGGTGGCGGTATTCCATATATGCCCAAGACCCCCACGGGATTTGTCCCCATGACCGCCGATGACTTAATGAAAATGCTTCCTGGCATGGCCTGGAAAGACAAGAAGCGACTCATTGATGCCGGTATCCTGAAATATCCCGCCATTTCTGAGGCCAACCAACTGGCCCGTGAGGGCAAACTGTTCCCTGGGGTCAAGGTTGACCAGTTGTTCTACGAAGACCCCGCCAAGATTACTGCCCTGCGACAGATGCGGAGCAATAAGGCCCTGATGTCGGCCAGGGTTCTGGATACCGCCAGAAAGAGGGGCCTAGAGGAAGGGTGGGCTATTCCCTTGGAAAAGGGCAAGGGAATCCCCCTTGGATATGATATGGTTCGCTCCCCCTTCACTACCGATGTCGCATTCCAATCGGATGTCGCCAATGCCTTGAACGGCATGCACTCACTTCTGCAGAGCCCCAACGAAATGAAGGGGGTTCTGCGGGCTTATATGAAAGGCCTGCAGTTCTGGAAGGTCTGGACACTGATGCCCTTCCCGTCCTACCATTTCCGAAATGTGTTTGGCGGCAACTTGTTTAACCAAGCCCTGGCCGGTATGAACCCCGTCAAGGAAGGGTGGTGGAATATCAACGGAGCCAACGCCATCGCCCATCGGGTTCAGCGAGTGAATGTCGCTAAAAACAGCATCATGCTTGGCGAGACGGCAAAACCCAAGAGCCTGCGGCAGGCCCAAGAGGTTCTGACAACCGCAACCGGGATGAAATACACTCTGAGCGAGATTGATGACCTGGCCCGAAAGTTCAACCTTTATAGAGGCGGGCAGTTCACAGGCGACATATTCGATGAGGCCCGAAGCCTGAGTAAGTTTAAGAAGGGCGTTGACAAAGCCACTTATAACGCCCTCACCGAAGCCGGTATGAAACTTGGTGCCCGCCTGGAAGACAACGCCAAAGTGGGTGTGTTTGTCTATTATCTCCGCCAGGGAAGCGAGCCTATCGAAGCGGCCAAGATGGCCGAGAGGTTCATCTTCGACTATTTTGATATCCCCCCGCTCATCCAAAAGTCCAAGGCTATCATGCCCTTTGTGACATGGTATTACAAAAATATCCCGCTTCAGTTAGAGTATATGGTCAAGAAGCCGTATGTCTTCCAAAGCATCTACAAGACGAAGATGGATATTTCGGCAGGGAAAGAACCACACCCTGCCGTTGTCACGCCTTATTACAAAGAATCTTACCCCGTAGTTATTGGCAAGAAGGGTGACAAGGCAACCTGGCTTTCTCTTGCTAGGTGGTTTCCCGTGGCCGATGTCAACATGCTTACAGACCCGTTGAGAGCGGGTTTCTCCATGCTCTATCCTCTTGTCAAAGCCCCCGTCGAGATTGCGGCCAACAAGGATGTCTATTTCAATCAGCCCCTCAATGAAGTTGAAAAGAGGGTCAACTTCCTGGGCATGTATATGAGTCCCAAGGCGGCGTATGTCGGGCGACAGTTCCGCCCCCTGTCCTGGCTCGACCAATTGAATGCTCTTGGAATGTTTGGAACAGAGAAACACAAAGGTATCTTTGGTCAGAAGCGAGAAGGAAAGTTTGAGCCTTCGATGGGTGCCCGCCTTGCCCGTGCCGTGACTGGTATCAGAACCTATGAGACAGATGTTCCTCGGGCCGTGGCCTCAAAGATTAACCAGTTGACCCGTGAGACTTCCTTGCTCCGAAGCCGTCTGAAATATCAGGTGGACGAGAAGGAAAAAGAACGGCTCAAGGGGGCCATCATGGAACGGCAGGCTCAAATCAGAGAACTACGGGCCTATCGTTACAACCGAGAAGGACAGCATTAATACTGGTCTTCCGGCCCAATAATCTTTTTCCATTCATCCCACCCGTTCCAGGTGGGAGCAAAGAACACCCTGCACCATTGTTCAAAGCGAAAGCAGTTGTTGACCTCTGTGGCTGACAATGCCTCTGGAACCCAATGGCCGCCGCTAGAACGGAAGGCGTAATTGCATTGGTTCGATTCCCAATAATATGTCCACATAGCGATTGTCTGGTCATAGGCCTTATCTTCACGAACACTTGCTGGCCCAAGGTATTCCCAGTTCGGCCCATAGAGTTGGATATGGTCTGGTAAGCCACAGAGCAGGATGAGCCTGTATTCGGCAGAGTTCTTGCCAAGTTCTCCCTGGTGTTTACGGAGATATTCCAGGCGGCCCTCAAAATATTCCCGAGCCTGCTTCTCCCGAATCTGCCAAAACATTTCCCTATAACGAGTTTGTAGGTCTTTGGGCAGTTGTAGGAAATAACTCGCCTCACTAACCTTCTGCCCATCGGTAATGAATCTTGGAACATCCGTCTGCATCAGGATTTCATGCACACGGAACCACACCCTGGTATCATTGTCCAGTCTTCGTTCAAGACGGACGGTGGCACAAGAACTTGTCAGGGCCAAAATACAAAGGGCTATCGTGGCAAGCAAGATTAGGCCCATCACAATAGCCTGTTGTTTTGTGCAACAGCATCTCATTCTTTTTCTCCTGTCGGTAAATATCCCATCTCCTGCACGAACTCCCGCAGGAAATCTATGCCCTCGTCCAGGGTCTTGAAGAACCGCCGCCCTGCGATTCTCTGGATGAAGGCGTATTTACATCCCTCGTCCTCGGGCATGTCGTTGACCAGGACGATAATCTTCCCTGCCTTGTGGGCGTATCCTATTTCCGTGCTAGTGCCGCTGTGCTTGCTCCCACAGACCTGGGCACTACGGAGATAGGCGAATACGACATCGCACTTGTCCACTTTCACAAGGTCACAGTCAAGGAACACCATGTTGTTATTGTTAGCCTGCAGAAGTTTCTTGGGCGCATAGTCGATGGTATCTATGGGTGACAGCCATTCAATGGGCAGGTCATCGCAGGCCTTCATGACCTTGGGCC
>Ga0172363_10003603_pt1 | contig 12585 bp, 10 predicted proteins | sample LakKivs2_kivu2a2_FD_114541 | JGI IMG/M metagenome (GOLD analysis project Ga0172363, IMG submission 114541) | Sediment microbial communities from Lake Kivu, Rwanda - Sediment s2_kivu2a2 | ecosystem: Environmental > Aquatic > Freshwater > Lake > Sediment | place: Rwanda: Western Province, Lake... | reverse complement strand
TTTTAAAAAAAGAAAAAAAGAAGCAGTTATCCTTAGATTTCGTGTCTCAATATTTTCTCTTTCAGGATATCAAACTGCTTTCTTGTTAGTGTACAAACATTGTTTTTTTCGCCAATTATTACTTTATTCTCTCTAATGTCAACAACAGGACATTTTTGTGGGACACAAACATCGCCTACGCATAGAGTTATTTTCATATTGCACCTCCCTTTTAACAGGTGTTAATTAGTTAGCCATCTTATATATCTTTTGGTAAAATGTTCAACTATATCCAGTTATTTTTATTTTGTTTTTATCTACTTTAGAGATAATGCGGGGTTTTTGTTTATCAATTTTTTTAACTTCTTTAGTCGATATCTCAACCTCAAATCCAAGTTTTTCTCTGAAACCCTTCTTCAATACAGAAAATATTTCGTCAACAGATGGGCCTATGTCTCTCAATTTTTCATCGATTACAACTTTTATCTCAATTTTTTTTAGATTATGCTGAATAACTCTGACATCTTTCAATTTGTTTGTTTTCAACTCATATAAGATTTTACTGAAAATTTCTCCAAATGAAGAAGGGAGTATCATTTTGCCCTCTATGGAATAAAGTGATATGTCATCTCTCCCGTAAACCCTATAGATTAAATCACCTGACAACCCACAGTCACATTTTTCATAAAGAGGAGACGCGATATCATTAATCGCATCGTATCTGATTATAGGTGTACCACGGCCAAACAGCTTTGTTAAAACCAACTTTCCTGTTTCTCTAGATTTAACGGATTTCCCATCTTCCAAAAATTCTAGATACACATAATCTGACATTACATGATATTTACCATCTTTACACTGAAAGGCAATTGGACCTGATTCTGTTGAACCATAAGATACAAAAACTTGAGCATTAAATGTTTTTTCAATCAGTTCCTTCAGAGGGGTGCTAAGTGGAGCACCTGTTGAGGCGATGACTCTTGGAGAGATATTCTTACCCAATCCCTTTTCTTTGAGAATAGCAAGATGACCGAGCATGCCAGTATATCCTCCTAAAAAATCAGGTTTGAATTTGTCTATCTCTTCTATTATTTTTTCTGGCGGATCATTGGTGTTTAGCCACTGCATATTCCTCAAAAATATACTAGGGGCAAGCTGTGGCTGTAAACCTCTTCTTATATACCCTGTTTCAACAGTATGCGGAGCAAAATCACCAATAATGGTGAGTTTGTCTTTTCTCCAACTAATATTGTGTTCCCTTAAAGACCTGATGTAACCAAAAAGACCAACAACAATATCAAACATATCAACATAAATAGAAAGAGATTTTCCCGTAGTTCCGGATGTTGAAACTTCTATTAATTTATCCTTGTTGATTTTCGAAGATACTATGCCATCAGGATAATAATTTTTAAAGTCATGTTTGGAAACTGTAGGAAGTTTTTCAATACCATTAATACCATTGATATCGCTTGGATGGATACCTGCTTTTTTGTATTTATCATGATATAGAGGTACAGTATAGGCAAATTTGACTATCCTTCTAAAACTTTTATCTTGATATCTCCTTATTTCTTCATCACTGAGTTCTCTTAATCTGTCGATGTCGAACAAATAACTTTTGATAATTCTTGATAGGAAAATCGGATTGTAGAATGAATTCATTTTTCCCCCTAGTTTATGACAATTAAGATTACTTATATATACGTGTCCCTTATTTTCTTAGAAAATAATGAAAATATTGATAGTAGAAAACTTTTGGTTGGGGGGGAAAAAACTAAGGCTTTCTGAAAAACTATTATTGAATACGTTTTCCATCCTTCCTACATTGTACGCTCGACAGTTGGCAGCAATAACACCTAAAAAACACTCTATAAAAGTTGTTGATGAGAGATATTCCGATATTGATTTTGATGAAAGGTACGATATAGTTCTAATAAACTTCAACTTTTCAAGTTTTACTAGAGCCTATGAAATAGCCGAAACCTTCAGACAAAAAAATATACCAGTTGTAATGAGTGGTTGGTACCCTTCAATCTTTGCCGAAGAAACTAAAAAACATTCGGATAGTGTGTTGATAGGAAAAAATGAGGTCCTCTGGCTTGAACTGCTGGATGATTTTGAAAATAGTAAATTAAAACCATTTTATGGACCAAAAAAATACGACAAATCTATTAAAATCCCACCAACAAAAGTTGAGATACCTGGTTTTGTAATGACAGGTGCTATCGAGGCAACAAAGGGATGCCCTTACCTGTGTGAATTCTGTCCAGAAACAAATATCCCGGGCGGTTCACAATATTTTACAAGACCTGTTGATGAAGTTGTAGATGAAATAAAATCTATACCACAAAAGACTATAATGTTCTATGATAATTCACTTACTATAAACCCAGTTTATACAAAATCCCTTTTCAAAAAAATGAAAGGATTAAACAAAAAATTTTTTTGTAATGGTAACTCAGATATGCTTGCTAACGATAAAGAACTTGTTCAACTATCAAAAGAGGCAGGCTGCGTGTCATGGCTCGTAGGATTTGAATCTGTATCACAAAAAACACTGGATGAAATTGGGAAAAAAACAAACAAAGTAGATGAATATATCAAAGCCGTAAAAAATATACATGAAAATAAAATGATTGTTATTGGATCTTTTATGTTTGGTTTTGATACGGATACAAAGGATGTTTTTGATGAAACGCTCAAAATTATAAAAGAGGCAGATATAGATGTTGCAGATTTCTGCGTAGTCACACCTTTTCCTGGAACGCCCCTATATAAAAAACTGGAAAATGAAGGACGGATATTAACAAAAGATTGGTCAAGATACAACATGAAAAATGTCGTATTTAAACCTAAAAATATTACGAAAGAAGAACTATTGGCCGGCGTCAAAAAAATGTACATTGAATATTATTCTACACAACATGTCGTAAAAAGAGTACTACGAAGTATTAGATTTGGTTTTTATCCCTTTTTTGTGATACTTGCAAGAAATATGATTGCAAATATGAACAGGAGACTGATGTATTAGTAAGATAAAAATAATTTAATCATGGTATAAACGCAACTACATCTATACTGTCTGTGGCTGTTCTACCTTCTTTATCATACAGGTTTACTACTATCGTGTATCTCCCAAGTGCAAATGAATTCCAATTGAATTCATAAGGTTCTTTTGTTACTGTTTCTTTTATCTGTCTGAATCCGCCTTTTATTATGAATTCTACTTTTTCTAGACCTGCGTCTGCCTGGTAATTGATTTTTATTGTCGTTTTACCAATTATGAGAGTTCTTCCTCTTAGTGTTTTTCCTATCTCTTTGCCTAGTAGATATAATTCCCACTGCCTAGGTGAACTTATTCCTACAGTTGGTGGTAAAGAACCCTCTGCCACTCTAGTTGCGGTTGTAGCATCAGCAAAGTACGCGTTAAATGCATTACCATTTTTTGACGGGTCAGCATATTCTTTTGTTGATTTCTGATTAAAGACTGTCGCTACAATCCATAGATTTTCTTTGATTACATTTTTGTATCCAGCATCTACCGCACTCCATGTTTCAGTGATTGTTTGATTTTTATTGCTTTGTAATTCTATATCCTCATCTATTGCGTAGTCCAAGAATGCAAAATTGTATGCGTTACCAGCCCAGTCAGACCACGGACTGTTTATCTCTGTTATATAGACTTTTAAGTGCCCATTGTATGTCGTAATTTCTTCATTCTCTATAGTTGCTGTGATTGTGATTTCTTTTCTGGTTTCATTCCATTTGGTTTTTAGATTTATTATTAGTTTAGGGGTTTGTCTGTTTTTTGCTTCCGCGAGTTTTTCGTTAAAGTTCTTTTCGAAATCGCTTGAACCCATTATCACGCCGTATCCACCATCAAGGAAAACAGTGGGGAATCCTAGTACATTGTAGTCTTTGTAAAGTCGGTTGTGCGCTTTGGTGTTTTTATCCTCCACCATGCTTATATAATAAAAATCAGGTTTACCTGAGTTGTTGTATTCTTTGTGTAAAACATCTGCAACCACTGGACAGTTTGAGCACCATGTAGCTGTAGCTTCTTCAACCAGAACTACATGCGTAAAATCTTGGTTATTGTTGTTATTGTTACTATTGTTGTTATTACCATTGGTGTTATTTTGGTTACTATTATTGTTGCCGTTTGTGTTGTTGTTTTCTGTTTGTTTTGTTTCCGTGAAGAACACTATATAACTAGAAGAAATCAACAGTATAGCTATTGCTACAATTAATGCTGTTTTGTATAGAACCTTCATTCTAATATAATAAATACATGTTTTTTTATATTTAAAGCTATCGAGAAATAAATACTAAAATTTCCTCTATATAAACTAATTTTACCATAGCAGGTTTTGTTTCAGTTGTACCATGTGTAGATTTACGCCCATCTCCTCCATTCTTGAGAGATAGGTTTTTCCCATATGTTGTGCGAACCTTTCTATGAAATATTGACCTGCTTCATCCCCAAGGGAGATAGCTATGCTTTCTATGATTTTTTGTATGGCTCTACCGATCTCCGATGATCTAACAGAGTTAAGACCAGACGGTATACTGATTGCATTGATGCCCTCAGAGTATCGTGTGTTGTCTATCTTCACATACTTTAGATAACTGTATCTATCATCCATTTTTTTCAGAGCATTATCCACCGCAAGTACCGCATAACTTTGTGCACTAGCCTCACTTAATACATCAACCAATGATTTTATCACCTGTTTAACTAACGCCTCATGTGTCAACTGTATCACGTCAAGATTTACACCTATCTCTTCTAACTTAAGCAGATAATCCTCGGTGAGCCTGTTTCTGAATCTCTCTATAAACTGATGACCGCCTTTTTCTTTCAGAGACCTATTTGTTTCCTGCAGAATTCTTTGTATCAGGTCCCCTAATTTTTTTTGTTCTACAGTATCTATATTTTTTGATACTATAATAACGTCTGTACCCTGCATGTACATTACGTCGTTTATCTCAACATGCTCTAAAAAATCGTATTCGGTTTTTAATCTCGTCACTATATAATTTAGTGCCTGTATAGCGTTTTTTCTGTCGCTCTCTATATCCAGTATGTCAAAAAGCACTTTTAGTACGATTCTCAGCATCTCTGAGTTTTCTATTTTCAGTTTGTTCAACACTTTTATTTCTGTTATGTACTCCAACTGTAAAACATCTAGGTCTAAGCCTGACTTTTTCATTATCGACTCAAAGTTTAATGGCAGGTTTTCTTTGATTTCTCTAATAAAATAATAACCAGCGCTTTTATCCATCGACTCTGTCAGTTTTTTGAAAAATTCTACCAGAAACATGTTCAATTTTTCTTGTTCAACCTTATTTATATCTGATTCTACGTTTACTATCTCAACTGACTCCCAGTATTGCGCTATTTTTATCTGTATGTATCTCAGAAAATCATATTTTTTTCTTAGTTCACCAATTATTCTGTCTATTATTACAACCGCGTAGACTTCGGAAGTTCTTCTACTTATTACGTCTACCACGGTTTTTAATAGACCTATGGTCAACTCTCTATTTTCTAAAGGTGGCATCCACACCCTCTACTCTTAGTATACGCATATATCAATACGTTATTGTGTTATTAAAATTTCTCTTACCTTGGGAGTTGTTGTCCCAGAAACCTCTAGTCCTTGCATAAGTTAGCTCTGCTTTTAGAATATCTTGCAAGAGTTTTATCTGTAGTTCCTCAGATTTATTTAGGCTGGTTTTGTTGTATTTACCCAAGATTCTAGTTGCAGTATCTGGTCCTACTCCTCTAGCCATGAGTGTTAGTATAGCATATTTACCATGACTTAATATCAAGCTAGCGTTTTTATGTATCCTTTTAACCTCTTTTTCTTCTTCCTTTGTCCTGTTTTTCTTCGCCAGTAGCTTTACTATGTCACTTCTATATCTGTTTACTGCAGCTATTTTTATTGCACCGCATTTCGGGCACCTCGGTTTTGCGTCTACTCTATGCACCGTAGTCGTCCAGGTGTGATTGCAGTTCGTGCAAACAAGTGTTATATCAGTATTTTCCAAACGGTTTTTCAAAGCCATCAATATTGACCGATCTGCTCTTTGCGGTATCATTAGTCCGCGTATCGTCTCGAAACCTGCTAATGCAATCGGTGAAAATCGCTGTATGTGGATGTTTATCTCGTTGTTCTGTATCATCCTTAGTACTTTTTGTGTGTTTTCTAAATCCATCCTCTCCCATAGTAGCTTATCCACAGATTCCTCATATATAAGGCTGTTATCAAAAAGGGTAAGTATCTTTTTTGCTCCGACGTTTTTATAGTCAAAGTTTTTGCTTATAGCGCCGAACTTTCTTGCTACGTGTACAAGCTGCCACCGGATATATGTAGAGTTTTTCAGAATGGTTTCCAATAGATAATCTAGAGTTTCTGGTTTTGTTTTCAATAGTATATCTTTGATTCTATCTACCGGTATGCGTCCCGGTAGCTCCAAGCTTATCCTGTACGCATCGCTGTTTATCCCAACGCTTTCACCTATAGATTGCGCTAACAAAGCCGATATCAGGCGGCCAAGTGTTTCATTCACCTTGGTTCCAAAACATGCGTTTATGATAATTGTTTTATCTTCCACTTCAATGGTTATGTTCTTGTCGTCTGGTAATTTAAAACCCTGCCTCTTCTGTTCATCAACCTGTTTCAGGATTTTGTTTAATGTTTCTTTATTACAAGGATAATTTCCTAAGTCTTTTTCTTCTGATGCAAATCTCCTAAGTTGTCCCACTTCTCTAGCCACCTCATAAGGGACTGGTATGTCTTCACCAGCCCAAGACGGTATAGTTCCCATCTCCTTTGATTGCGATACCAGTATCCCTTTCTCATCTCTCTTCACTATTATCCATGGTCTACCCTTCAGTATGAATCTTGCTCCATCAAAACCGTAGTTTAGAATAAAACTCTCATCAAGTGTCCCTATCTTGTTTCTTGTGCTTATGTCTATTACCATGAATGTTTTTTCATCAGGTATCATAGATATGTTTTCAAGAAAATAGTTTCTAGAGTTTGTGCGTTTCGCAATAAAATCGTCTTCCAGCCATATCGTCCGCTGGTTTTTCAGTTGCTGCAGGGTTTTGTTGAAAACATCTTGTTTAAGGTTGTGAAACGGATAGGCTCTTCTGATTACGTTGTACATTTTGTTCGATTTGATCCTACCGTACTCCAGAGCTATTGATGTTATCTGGTTGGTCAAAACCGACAGGGGGTTTTGTCTCACTCTCAGCTCCTCTAATTCTCCTTTCAGTGTTTTTCTTGCTATCACAAGGCTTTCTGCCAAATCCTCTGGGTGTGTTGCTATGATGGTCCCTTTTGATGTTTTTCCTATACTATGACCTGACCTACCTATCCTCTGCACTATTCTAGTTACTTCTCTAGGCGAATTGTACTGTATAACAAAATCCGTATCACCCACATCAATACCCAATTCCAGTGATGAGGTGCATATGAGTGATTTAAGTTTACCGCTTTTGAAATCATCTTCAGCCTCAACCCTAGCATTTTTAGATAACGAGCCGTGATGCACACCTATAGGCATGTCTTTTTCCCACATGTGGAAACGTGACGCTAGAATTTCTGCCCCGTCACGAGTGTTTATGAAAAGCAGTGTTTTCGTATGATCGTCTATGAGTTCTTTACATCTACGTAATGATGCAAAAGACATTGGTTCCATAGACAGGTTTTTTGCGCTACTGTAATCACTTTTTTGTGCTGTTGGCAACTCTACAGTTATATCCAGATGTTTTGTTACATCAACCTCCAGTATTGTTACGTAACGGGGTTTATTGTTTTCCAGCCCACCAAGATATTTCGCTACTTCATCTGGCGAACCCACAGTTGCTGATAATCCTACTCTCTGGAAATCATGCTGCTTTTCTTTAGTTACCTCATATAGTCTTTCTAGTGCGACAGAAAGTTGTGCTCCTCTCTCATCACCTGCCAGTTCATGTATTTCATCAACAATAACCCATCTAGTTTTCTCTAGATGCTTCCTTAGTCTTCTACCAATAAAAAGGATCTGCAGTGTTTCTGGTGTTGTTATCATCATGTCTGGCGGATTTGTTGATTGCCTTGCTCTTTCACCCTGCGAGGTGTCACCATGTCTTACAGCTATATCTATACCAAGTTCTTTCCCCCACTGGATTGTTCTTCTCAGCATATCACGGTTTAATGCTCTCAGTGGTGTAACGTAAAGAATCGATATTCCCTTGTTTTTCTTATCTTGTTCAGCAACTTTTTCTTTTAAAAAATTATGAAAAATTGGAAGTAGTGCCGCTTCTGTTTTACCAAGACCTGTCGGTGCTATTAACAAAACATTCTTGCCAGAGATTATCTCTGGTATAGCCTTTATCTGAGGTTCAGTAGGCTCCTGTATATTTTTTGAAGCAAGATGTTTTTGGATATTTGGATTTAAAATTGAAAAAACCGATGTCATTGAATCAAAATGCAACACTGTCCAATATTTATTGTTTTCTTCTCTAGTTTAATGCACCGTAGAAGATAAAGCCCATACCAAACCACAGGATTGAGAGTACATAATAAAACACGAAATAAACATTGAAAACAAGACCTAGACCTATAACAATCCAAGGTAATATTATTAGTAGGAAGATAGATATGTTTTTTCTCATGTTTTCTGATAGATTTAATTCCATAGTTCACCAACATCTGGGTTTTTGTCTCCCATTATTATAAATGGATTATTTAAGCTTAACTTGCTTATTTGATATCTTTTATTTTTCCAAGAGAAGAACCATCAAGTAGGTAAACCTCCGTATTTTCAACATCTATTATTTTGCCTATCGGTCCCATGATTCCATCTCGGTTTGCAGAGATGCCTCCACATAGCGGGTTGAAAGCTGGTGTTATCAATATCTGTGGATCATTTGCATTAGGATATTTTTCCTTTAATTTGTCTTTGATGGTTTTTGCTTTTAACCAGCACGGCTCAAATGTTTTGTGTTCCAATCTATCTGTAAGCATTATCGTTGGATGGGTGTGCGCCATTATTATTTGTTCACACTGCATGACTTTTTCGCTAGGCCATCTATGCCCATGTACAAAACCAAGATCTTCGAGTATAAAACCATCCGATGGATGAATAGTTATATCCTGCGGTGTTATTTTTTGTATGTTGCCGTCATGGTTGCCAGGAATTAAATGAACTTCTCCAATTTGTTGTATGGTTTCTAAAAAGTTTCTCACGTCTTTTCTTTCTTGTATGGTTGATGATGGTATGTTGTGCTTAATGTCACCTAATAGAATGATTTCTTTTGGTTTGTATTTTTTACATAAAGCAATTAAACTGTCTGTCATAGTTTGCGTCTGAGATGCAGTGTTTATTCCTTGTTCCCTTAGTTCACTTTCTATACCTATGTGTAGGTCTGCAACAACCATTATTTTATTGTTTATTATAAGTATGGGTTCATTAAGAACTGGTTTTAGTTCCGCGTCCATGGTTATTTAGTCTCAATGCGAAAAGAAATAATAAATATTTTCTAATAGGCTTGTTCTTTACTAGATCAAAGGATTGAGATTAATCTGTCTGCTATGAAATAAGAATATTTTTTATGACGCTATAGTCGATTTATTTGATCAAAGTTTGAATATATGTCTAAGCATAGGGAAAAGATTTGGGTGTCTCTCGAATATTCGTTGTAGTAAATAAAGTCCTGTCATGACTCTCGGGGTTTTGAGATATATCGTTATTTCTCCGTAATCGCTAGGATTGTTTTTATTGACTATTTTTACTGTTCCGGTGAATGTATTTTTTTCAGAGGGTGCTATAACGCTCACATGTACATTGACTATTCCATCTTCAGGTGTTAGGTCATCGCCACTCATTGGTGTAAATGTCCAATTGCCCCAAGTGGGCCATTCTGTGATCTCCCAATCAAGTTGTGATTGTGGTTCTCCGATGTTTTCAACAGTAAAGTCACCTATAACTGTAGCACCTGGTTTTACTTTACTCCAACTGAGTTCTCCTGTACAGCTCAAATCAGGATATGCTGGTGCAAATCCTCCATTAGTGAATGCTTTGATACAGAAATTTGCTGTGTGATCCCATGTTGGATCGGTGAATGTATAGTTGTATAGATCAACCCAGCTGGATCCACTAAGGTAGTAACTCTCTTCAGGGTGCGATATGGATTTCACGATAGTTCTGTCATGTGAACCTAGTAAAACTGGTACGTCAGAAGTCCGGTCGATGGGCTGTCCGCCAGAGAAGAGTTTTACGTAGATATAGAAAGAATCGCCTGCAGGGAATCCTACTGGATTGTCAAGTGGAATCGTATGGTATCCTCGGTAGGTGATTGTTCCGGATGTTGTGGCACGTTCGTCTAACAGGACGCCGCCTTCGAATCGATCGTAAACCTTAACCTGATACTGAACGTCGTCTGTAGCTGTATAGAAACTTACTGCTTGAAGTGTTTCGTTTCCATTTGCTGTAAATGCATTGAACGCCTCTGAGATATCGCTCAAGGTGTCTCGCCAGCCATGATAATCATAGTAGTAAGTGTTGTTATAAGATTTGAGTTGTACGTCCTGGAATGACACTGCGCCCATATCTGGTTGTTGACAGCACCATTTATCGTAGTAGGATACCCAGAAGTACCCGCCTTCGGGACCCCACCATGAACCCCAGCTGTTTTTACAAATCCATGCGCCGGGTAGTGATGCCTGTGTGACTTTGTTGTCATCCCAACCTACGATAGCAACAGCATGGTTTGGATCGGTAGGTGACGTTGATGGTTGATAAAAAGCATAATAACTTCCATAGTTATGGATAAATTGAGACTCGTAATCTATACATGTTCCCATAACCCCATTTATCATGAGTATTTCCTTGATGGTGTCGATGTCACTCAAATCCGATCCTGCGACGAACCATTCTATGTCAGTAGGATAAAAGATCTCATAGGAGCTATCATAGCGAGCTGGCGTGGTGTAGTACCAGGCCGCGTCCTCCTCAGTATCATCATTTGCAGCTGCACAATAAACTGCTCCGTCACCACGAGTTATATACGCAGAGGCTATAAGATAATCTCCCCCGTTATGAACCTGAAGACCACTGCCAGGAAAATCATCGTTGTTAAATGTATTAAATCCGTTCCACCAATCCAGATGATATTCTGCAAGATTCGGTTCTTCAGTATGCCCAGTTGTATTCCAGTTTCCTGTTATCAATAGATTTCCTTCAAGCGCGGCCATCGTACCATGTGTCCAACACGTACCACCTGTTTGATCCTTTACGGAAGTTACATAGTTATGACCATCTACGTTCCGTAGGTCAAATGATGTAGGAGGATTCTCAATTGGATTGTTTGGATCTGGATTAGGTTGAGTGGCTTGTCCAGATTCTATGTTATATGCAATTACGCTAGCGGGTGCGACCAGCATGATGGCAATCACTGATAATATCAAAAGCTTCAAAAATATCTTATTTTTATACATGTTTTTTTCTCCCCTTTTTCCAATTTAATAATATTAACACATGTTAATAATGTTTTGATATATAAATTTTAATGATCCAGGTTATCACATGTAGCTCCAAAACATTAAAGGCGATAACAGATTATCGCTCGGTGACGGAAAATGTTTAAAGATCAAATAAACAATATTACTGACATTTCAGAAACATTACTAATTCCACTGTATGCAAGATCTCTAGAGACTCTATCAGAAAATCCTGTTATCACTGACAGTAAAGCAGTTGAAATCACAGAAAAACTCAACAAATTTTTCTTAATATCCAACTCGCCATTGCACAGACAACTAGCTAAAGGAAAAATACGGAAACACTCAAACAAAAAACTAACTGCTTTTCTTTCATTACGAACAAGAAAATTTGATAGATATTGTCAGGATTTCCTAAAACACGCTTCAAACGGGACAATCGTGGAACTCGGATGCGGTTTAAGCTCGCGTTTTTCAAGAATAGATAACGGAACCATGGAATGGTACGACCTTGACCTTCCGGAAGTAATTGAGATTAGGAAACGATTTTTCCAGGAAACAGCACGATACCATATGATTGCATCATCAGTGCTTGATTTTCAATGGATAGAACAACTCCCAAAGAAAAAGATACTCTTCATCGCTGAAGGACTATTAATGTACCTTCATGAAGACGACGTAAAATTCCTTGTTCTTAAACTTCAGCAAAAATTTCCAGGATGTGAACTTGTTTGCGAAGTAGAGAACACTTTTGTAATAAACACACTGAAAAAAGAACGTTGGAAGAAGAAATTCCAACGAGATCACCATCTAGGTCCAGATGTGACATTGTATTTTGGTATACAAAATGGCAGGGACATAGAACAATTGGGCCAAGATATTAGATTCCTTGATGAATGGACAATTTTTGACGATCATGAAAAGAAACTTGGGTGGATGAACCTCTTCTCTTTTTCAAAACGACTTAGAAAAGCCCAATGGATTGTTCATTATGGGCTAGAGTAATTATAAATTAATAAACAAACAATTGAGTTGTTTTGTATCAAAGTCTAATTATTTTTTTGGAAGCCAATATGGACGAGAGATATCTTCAAATGCTGACGAA